>Ga0307510_10000243_pt1 | contig 49235 bp, 48 predicted proteins | sample 12_EM_MG_FD_207224 | JGI IMG/M metagenome (GOLD analysis project Ga0307510, IMG submission 207224) | Populus trichocarpa ectomycorrhiza microbial communities from riparian zone in the Pacific Northwest, United States - 12_EM | ecosystem: Host-associated > Plants > Roots > Unclassified | place... | reverse complement strand
CACTTACGTCAGCTTGCCTCAAAGTCAGATTATGCTCGGTTTTTTCCGACAAGTCAGATTAACATGTCATTTTGTCATTTTTCCTATCAGATTTACTACTGAAAATAAAGTCACTTCCGCAGTGACTCTTATCGATTGCGTTACATGATATTCGCACGCAGGCATGAGGCATTTGTTGATCAGGTGATTGCTTGCGAGCCGTGATTTTGGCTTGCAGACGGGCCGCTCTACCGCCGCGAGACGACGCTTTCGAGCATTTTCAAAAAAAAATTGTTAGTACTGTATGCCTCTTCCCTTTCACCGTTTTGGTACTGTTCCCTTTCATCGATATCCCTGCGATCCTCATGTCTCATAACACAATACATAGATCTTGCTGTGCTCGATTGTAACCTCAACTGCCTTTCTCGAGTTCTCCCACGTGCCCTTCTGAACCCACTGGTGCCCCTCGCGCGTCGCGCTTTCGTCTGCCTACACTTATGACAGTACAAACAGTCACACTCACCACTTTATGCCTCCTTCAAGCACCACAGCAGAACTCCCAAACACTGCCCATGCCGGATGCGAAGACTTACCACCCGTTGAGGTTAGGGATGCCGAGCCGAGGGATATAATCGATGCGGACAAGAGTAATATCGGCAGGAGGGAGAGCAGAGCGATCCATGAAGTGCGTTCTGGTTGATTTGAGTCTTTTGCCCACCTCAATTACCTTTCACACGTATTTGACCATCTTCGTACGACCTCCACCTGCCAAGTCCAGTCACCCCTTCGGTTTGAACCCACATGTTCAGCTACATTCCCGTGGCCGCAAACCCACGCATTCTATGCGCACTTCTTGGCCTCCCAAGGGCCAAGAAGACCGTTCTCACAGGCACATATAACTTCCAGTCGACGAGGCGTCTCGATTACCTCTGGTTGTTCTTCTGTGACACTATTCTCCTCCACAGCCTTTTTTTGTGGCGTCGCGGGAATGATTGTCCACCGCCCCACGTGCTGCGCTCCAATGCTCCAATGCTGCGACATGACTACACCGACGAGGTCGAGGATGACCATGACCGCGCGAGAAGCCCACGACTGTGTGCTAGCGAAGGAATATGGAGAATGACACGGATAACTTGCGAAGCAGAGGATATGTCGTTTCGGGACCAAGTCGAGGGGAAATGTAAAGGTACGTGTTGGACATATCTTCCAGGGTTGTACACGGCGATGTGAATGTCGTTGAGTTCCCCCGACACACTAGCGTATAGACAGTTTCTTTGCGCCCGTCTCCCCCACTCACCCACGTACTTCTTCCCGGCGCGATGTATGTTACATGTGTCTTTATTGTGTTATATCAAGATCGAGTTACGCATTATTCTGCGCTGAGGACGGGCTACGGGGCCACAGGCGTAATAACTCCAGACGCAAATCTCAACCTCTACCGACCTTAACCGTGCTTGAGATTCCCATCTGTCATCAGGCCTGTGTCGTCTCCTTCGAGAACCCAGTGGGCCAGCCTCCCCGATTCATCCTATCTTTGCGCGTGGACCACGACACCCAAGGCAGCAACCACGTACAAGGCAACTTGGAGAGCCTGAGTCGTACATCCCATGCGGGTCGCGGACGATGGGATGTACTACGTACAACCAACCGTGGCTCACCACTACGATACCGGGATTGAGCGGGATGTCGGCCATGATCAGCGCAGGATAGTCTGAACAGGCACGAGGGCGATCTTGGTCGTAACTATCCGCGAGGTGAACGCAACGGGACCCTCGGCGGGCTCGACGACGGACATTGATGCGCATGGGCTCAGAGTGTCCGTTTGGGCCGTAAACTTTCGCCATGCGGGACAGCGCCGTATTGACGTGGAGGAACATGCGGCGAAAAGACGATGCCGTGGCTCGCCGTCATAAAGAGTGGGTTGCCCGTGCGCGTGCGTGAGATGTTGAATGCAAATGCATGGCGCTGGACGTGAAATCTGATCTGCTCTGGGTCTAAGTGTATATTGAGTTTGTACTTGGGGCAGTTGCCACACGCTGGAGGCATCGGTTATCTTGAGACGGATGCGTATTACTGTGTTGTGTGGGAGCATCAGTATGACGGACATCATAGGAGAAACGAAGCTTACGCGATGTCGATGTCGATGTACTTGGGCTACCAGAACGCGCAAATGAGGATCTTCCCGTGCGGCGTGTCGATCGCAGTCTTCAAGTTACCGCCTACACTCGGATCGACCATGGTGAGGAGAGCCGTCGGGATCCGCACAAAAGGCACACCGTTCATGCTATCCGTACCTATGCGGGTGAGTCACACTGCCACACAAAGAGCGAGAGAGGGGGGGGGGTCTAAAGCGGGTACGGATGGCAGCAGTGTACGCAATATGCCCGCACCCGCCACTTCATAATCCAAACACTTTCCCGGAGTTCACCAAATGCACGAGCTCACCTTTGAAGAAGGACGGTATTGGGATCGACAGTCACAATTCCGGAGTTGCTTGGCCTACAGATTTGGCCAATATTAAACCCTCATGGTCCCGCAACAACGCAAACTCGAAAAAGACCAGAGAACGAGACGAACGTGGTGGCCGGAGACTCATCTCAATTTAAGCGAGGAAGGAATGTAGCCTTGGAAAGGGGAATTAATCCGCCGCAGATTGATGGTGGGTCAGATGGTTAGGTGAGTGTGAAATGTGTGGGACGGTCGGGACGGTCGGAAAACGGCCGAACAGACGCTCGTTGTGTTTGGTGTATAAACAACGCGGCTGGTGGCGTGAGAGGTGGAACGGATGTCGTCCCGCGTCCGAGCGACTCGGAGCGAGAAAGGGAAAGAGTGAGGGGTGGATGGAGATACAACATTTCGTCAAGAATACAAAGACGCGTGGTTACAAAAGCTATATTGTATGCATTTTCGGGGAACTAAAAGGCAAAGAGAACATGAAACTAGAGTAGCGCTATAACCGAACGATCGTGAGATAATAAAACAGCGTCGGGTGGAGATGTCGCAAATCGTCAAAGTCTATCCTTGTGGTCCAAACTCTTGGCCCAACCCAATCACTTAACTCTACCTACCCAGCCCATGAGAAACGCGTGGTGTGTGAAGAAAGTGAGGGTGTCCATGCGCAGAAAGTCGGTTGTATTTCCGTCTTTGTTGTACTGGATTTTGACTTGGAGTAGCGAGGAAAGCTACAGCAGGAAGCCAGAGCGATATACCAGGGTCAATGCCCTATTACAATAAGTTTATCTATAGGCAAGCGCGACGGTGAGCATTTACTCGGGCGTCTTATCGGCGGCATAGCAAAATAGGATGCCACGTTTTCCCCGCGCCGTGTTCCTCGAGTGAGCTAAGGTCGAGGCTCTAGGTCATGTCGGGAGACTGTTGCCCAGGGAAATGGCGTAAGGTCCCGTACGGAATCCCCCAGCGGACGAGTCGCTGTAGAAGCAATTATCCTTGATGCGCCACAGGTGACTTTCGGGTACTCAGCCTGAGCGTTGGTCGAGATTTTGCGAAGGATCGCGATCATGTTTGTCCTGGATGCGACGCTTTACAGTCGACTTCGGACTCGGGAGACCTGTACTGCGTATAGATGCCGTCGGAGGTATGCGTTGTCTACACATTTTGGGGTGACTTACTGTACTTTAGTATCTCGGACGCGGTTGCATATCTTTGCCTAGAGGTTCATCGAGAAAAACGACAAGTTGATTGAGTCAAGAACACGCGGCGGAGAGGCCTTGGTCGACGACTTGAAACTTCGATGTAGGTAGTCTTCGGTGATGACGATCTTGGTTTACTGTAGCCATGAAAGAGGAAAAGGAAAGTGAAGGGCACATAAAATAAAGCCCAGACGATTGAGTTGACATGCTGTACAGTGGGTGTATTGCGTGCCGCAGTCTCGCAAAAAAAAAAAAAAGATTAGAGTTTCAGCGGAGTTGAATCGGAGAGTGTCCGCTGTCCATGTCGTGGGACCTGCAGCCAAGCACCCGTAGAGATCGAAAGTGGTCACCACGATAGCTACGTGGTGTCACCGGTAGGCAGACATCGACACCTCGCTGTTAGGTATCATCGGCCAAATCATTCAGAGGAAGCCGGATGGGAAGCTGAGGCAGAAGGGTGATGGAAGGCCTTCGTCTACGTAGTTTGGTGTAGTCGGACAGGGTACTCGGGAATGCAGACAATGGCGAGGGTATTTCGTTAGGAACACAAACGGGCGTGGTTTCAATGGTTGACATACGCAACAAAGCAAAGAAGAAAATACGAAGTGGAGGTCCACAATCAGAATGTCGTAGGAAGTGATCATAGCATTGGAATGTGGTAGGTCGTCTCGGCTCAACCTCTCGACCCGAACCACTCAACTCATCCAGTCGCATCACCATCCTTATTGTACTTGCCCGCGATTTGAGGGTGTTGGGGGGGGGGAGCCACGAAAGGAAGCTAGAGCAGTATGCAGGGACAATGCCCCCATTGGACCGGTGGCAAGCGTAACGATGAGCATGTACCCGAGGTGCAGTCAGAAAACCGATCGGTGGCATCGCTATATCGTAAACCGTCGTTTCCTAGCGCCGTGTTTTTGCCTCGAGTGAGCCCGTACCGAGACTCATAGGGACTCGGAAATGTCGGGAGAGTCGGGAGAGCCCTACTCGATGGCGACTAACAGGCATGTTGAAGGTCACATAGTGAAGTCTGCTGAAGAGTTGTAGTAGCAGTTGTCCTTTATGAGCTACAGACGACCTTCAAGTAGTCGATCTAGGACGTGTCGAGATTTCGCGAGAGGTGGTGACCATGTCTGTCCTAGCTGCGACGCTTCATTGGCAACCTCGGAACCTGCGTAGCGTGTAGATGTGTCAGAGTGATATATTTATTAACAAGTTTTGGGATGACTTACTCTGTCACCTTGGTCCAGCCATCGTGAAATCGTCATCGCCAGGGGCCTTGGGCGGACCCGAGGATGGGTGGTCCGTCCTGTAGTTGTTTGTCATGGTTTGGCTTTTTTCGGGACGTTTCAATTTTCAGTTTTCTATCGTAGTCTCGTTGTCATCATCATTCGACTGCCTCTTCCTTTTCTAAGTTACAGTATCGTAGTCGTCTCGGCGAGTCCATTGTTTCAATAATACAAGTTCTTATGTCTGATGGTTGGTGGTGTAATTAAATCGATTTACATATTGAAGCATATTCAACGAAGTAGAAGAAACCAAGGATACACCAGTACACCAGAATGGCCAAAATGAGAACACTGCATCTAGAAAGCTCGAGGCTCCCCGTACTGCCTTCGTCAGAAACCTTCAATGCCATGTCTTCCCGTCCATTGTCCTCGCGTGAGAGAAGAAACTCCTTCAGGGCCCTCAAGGCTCTCCGTACTGCCTTAGCCAGAATTACTGCAACCACAACCGCGCGTAGGTTGAGCGCATTTCCTAATCCGTATTTTGACATTTGGATTGTGTTGCAACGATAACGCTTCACGCAGTTCGTGTATCCACCTCTCTACCGACACGCAGTTGTTCGAGGGGCCGCTTTGGTTTGGCCGAACCACGGCTGGCTCCGATGCCAGATGCTCCACGTGACACCACGAGCAGAGGCCGTGTTGAACGGATGCTCTGACAATACCTTCACCCTCGAGCCTTCCACAGACACCTGAAAAGATGTCAAAGTAGAAGGAAATAACGAAAAGTCAGGCACTTACTTTTGAAAATGAGCGTCTCATTCGCGTTCCAGACATTGTCAAACGCCCGTGGATTACGACAAAGTTCGAGATATACGCGACCCGGGGTATTGGTGAGAACACAGATTGGCTTGGTGTGGTAGGTATGCCAATTTTCCTGAGTCGCATTAGCGTTGAATTCACCCCAGTTCGCATTTGGCGATGTGGGAAGGTGATTGTAAAAGTGAGGGTTCTGCGAGAGAGTAAGACGCATCTCAGGTGGGAACCGACTGAAGTTCCAAAGAATTTCTTCCAGCTTTGAATCGTTGTTGAGTACCTCTGCACAGGAATCAGATACCGAGAGTAGTAACTAATAGATCCGGTGCTCACGTCGCACGATTGTGGGTTGAGGGTCACTAAGGTCCTTCATGATATGGAATTGGATGACCTTCGACAATGGGTCTTCATGACTCTGGAGCTCGGAGGGTATCAGCATGACCTTTTCAGGGAGAAACGCGTGAAACCCCACTTTTCGTGGCTTCTCATCCTTCTCTTTTGCTCCTTCCATACGTTTCCTCACAGGGATTCTCTCGCTTTTTGAAAAAAGTCAGTGAGATAGTCTTCGATACCTATGAAGAAGTTTGCTTACGATAAGCCGTATTTCGATTCATAATATTCCAACTCCCGGATCGCCCTTTCAATGTCGTGGTCTGATGCATCATCCTTCTCCTTGCGGGCACTGGCTGCATATTGGAGTGCTTGATCGCATCTTTCGAGCACTCTTCAGGGACTGTCAGATATATATGTGTACATACGAACGAATATGACCCAGGGCACTCACTTGGTGAGCTCAGCATCTTGAGTGAGAACTTGGTGTGCGACTTGGGAAAACAATCGGCAAATGGCGATTAGTTCCATTGACTGGTTTTGGTAAGCCCTGCCGAAATCGTGCATATACTTGCGAAAGGAGTATTGGTCGAAGGTTTCAGACGACTGGAACAGGGCTCTGATAGCAGGAAGGAAGGGGCCGAAGGCTTTGCCGACAGCGTCGGCGGGTGCTTTGTCATCTTGAGGGAAGGGATCAATAGACGGTAGATTAAAACCCGAGGGTGTTCGCTCACTGTCAACGAGCGTCGGAGCCTGAGCTCTGGCAACCTGAGCTCTGACAGCCCGATCCTCTTCTTTCAAGAGTCGCTCAAGGCGCTGCCGCGCCGCATTGACCTCCTTAACCCCAAAGAAGTTCTTCACACATCTGACTGCGTCGGGATGAGTAAGGAAACATGCTGGCGAGAAAGGACTCACGCGATCGTCGCTTCTTGAGCCTTCTGGTCACCAGGGCGAGTGTGGATATTAGTTCCACCATCAACTTGACCACTACCTCGTCCACTGCGGGCGTGGAGTGATATGCCACTGAATATATTCTGAGACGGTGGAGGAAATGCTCTATTGACTCGAGGATGTCGACGAGTGCGTCGTAACTCGTAATTACGCCATCAACTGCCTGGTTGGTTTGGACGTCAGAAGGGCATCTGCATATGAACTCGAAAGTGGCACACACCTCCAGTAGGATGCCGAGAGTAGCGTGTATTGCCTTCCCATGTGGGAGTAACGTCTGTAAAAATGGTCAGAGACGTGAGAGGGTCTATCAGGGTATTATGGCTTACGTCGTCGGCGACGTAGGCGGCAGAAGAGCTTGGGGTTAAAGTCGATACAGTAGTTCTAATCGACTTGAAAATTCTATCGCGTTGTCGAAGGTCACCGAAGGCCTGTGCTTGGCCTTGTAGCAAGGTAGTAATGTCATCGACGGAGTGGCAAGGCTGTAGTCGCGCGGCGAGTGGATCTCCCAAGTCGGCCAATATGACGCCCGCCCTCTTCTCATAAGCCTGTAAGGCCGACTCTAGAAGCGCTTGGAAACGAGCCAATTCTGGTCGGTCTGTCATATCACGAGTTTGGAGGGAACGGGGTCTTTGGGAAGGGGGTGAGACTGGATCGCTGTGAGAAGGGATTAACACGGCAATGAGGCGGTGGTGGGTAGAGGGTTAGGGAGGAAGGTCGAAAGTTCGGCACCGCTCATATCAACTGTGTTACGTATTCGCACGGCACGCAGACGTGAGGCATTCGATCGATCGTGTGATTACTTGACATAAAGGGGCGTAGGGTCGATCCTCGAGGCGAACACAAGTCCGCACCACTGTAGTGTTGCTAGAGAGTTGAGTTAGCTCTGACTCACCTGGGGTGAGTTAGCTGAGTTGCAAACTCACCCTCCTTACAGGTGTAAAACCTTGAAGAGTTGTACCAGGTGCAACTACTGTGGTTACCGCATTTGGTTTGGGGTTACACTATAATAGTGTTGATCAACTAAACAAGACACTGGGCGGCATGGCCAGACGCAGGCTCCTAACCAGCCGTCTGGGCAGGTTACGCCTAATCCTGTGGTGGCGTAGTGTACAAATCCCTGTGGCTGTGTGTAGCCAATCAGAGTGATTTCGGGTCATGCCGAATGTGCTTATGTCAATGATGAACTTTAGTTTCGCGCAACCTCAGACGGCTGTGCCAACTTGTCAGCCACAAGCGTGGGATACCTTAGTCAACACCACCAGAACGCAAGTATAATTCAATCACATGACCTAGACACATTGTAGATACGTTGATTACCCCCCTAGTCGGCCCTCCATCAAAATGTGAAAGGGTGTTGGGGAATTGATGACACATAGTAACCATTGTGCTGCTGGTCATTTATGATTAAAGGGACAGTAGGGGCAGAGCCTTAATGGTGTAGTAGTTATGATATTTTTGTTGACACAAGTGGGCAGGATGGGTTGTTTGTTCAATTCTGTGAGAGTGTAAAATATTCTTTCTCATCTGCATCATCCCAGCAACATTTTGTTTTTTAATCCCCAGCTCATAGAATATATTAATACGTCTTGGTTGATTTCAGTTCTTTACTTGTCTTAGTTACCTTTCATGCATATTTAACCACCTTTGTACGACCTCCCGCTCGCCAAGGCCAGTCACCCCTTCGGTTCTAAGTTCTAATCCACACGTTCAGCGACGTTTCCTTGACCGCAAACCCACCGCGCACTTCTTGGCCTCCCACAGTGTGGTTTCGAATACTGCGATGTGTATGGATGTCGACCCAAGGGGAAGGTAGACAGGGAGATGGAACAAGAGAAAATAGCGAGCAGGAGGGAACGAGGGCGAGGACAGATGGTAATTCCAAGACCGGGGGAGGGCGCGGACGACGATTCCACTACGCAAAGCCGAGCCTAAGAGGAAGAAGATGGTGAGAGGGAGAGGAGTGACGGTCTCGTTTGGCGTCGAACGGGAAAAACAGTCTCGCGAAAAGAGAGAGAATGAGTAGAATTGGATCGAAAAAGATAGCGAACGCGAGTGGTACTTGCACTCCAGAGGAGCAGGAGGCTTTCCACCTACGGCGATGTAGTGGTATCGAACGAAGTTGGGAAAGCGATGTAGAAAGGGAAGTGGTGGTGTTGGCGTTGTCGGGAGGCAGTGACGGTGGACGGCGGGAGTGAATGAGAGCGGTGTCGATGAGGTCGACGCGAGACAGAAAGGACAATTGACAATGGACAATGGTAGCATCCGACAGAACATACTGTGCACGTGCAGTGTGAACTAAGGAAAGGGCCAAGGGTCGGAGCATACGAGTGCCGGATGGCGGTGACCTTCAAAGCGGCGCTGAGCGAGCGGACAGGAATGAACAGGAGCGAGGAATGTTGGAGATTTAGACGACGTGCAGTAGTTTATCATATGATTGTGTCGGCTTGTTGGCCCGTGATTATTTCTTGAACCTTAAGCAGCTACGCGTTTACTGTTTCTGGTCCTGGACTTCGTCTGGCATGCATTAAAAAAAACTTATATTTTGTTGTCCTACTGTACAAGCACACTCAGTCCTTTCTTTCAAGACTGAGGTGAGCATCTTTTTTCCCGCATACGACACTACCTAGCTAACCTGTAAGAGTAAAGTCATGCTTCGCACATTCCGGGCTGGCGTCCACGAATCTTAGTCCTTTCTTTCGAGACTGACAGTCCGAGTCACGCTTCGCGCGTTCCAGATCTCGCACAAGGAAAGCGAGAGAATGAATGAGAGGCGATGAGGTGGGATTCAGTAGACGAGGAGGAGTGGTGGCCGGCTTCATGTTGCAGAGACAGCGACGTTGTTGACGTTGACGAAGGCGATGGCGGTGGTTTTCGAATGTCGTTCAGCCCCCAGACTCGGTCACTAACATATGGATAGTTTCCTTGAGTCCCCCCTCCCCCACTCACCCACGCACTTCTTCGCCTTCGCGTAATATATGTTACGAGTGGGTTTATTGTGTTATATCGAGATCGAATTACACTTTATGCCGCGCTGAGGACGGTGTAATGCAGAACGGTGCCTGCGTGCCAAGTTCGGGAAAGTTCCCAGGTGCAAAGAGAGAGAGGGAGAGGGAGAGAGGCCACGCTCTCGGGTGCTTGAGAACGCGCAGGTGGGAACCGGGAGAAGCGTAGATGCCGGTGTGTTGGCGTCGAACGTCAGCGCGTTGACGTGATGAGGCAGCAGTGATGGCAAAGGTGATGGCGATGACGAATGATGAGGGCAAGGGCGAGCAATGACAGCAGGAATGGACAAGGGTGAGGGTGAGTGAGCGTGAGGGCGAGCAAGGGTGAGGGCGAGCGAGGGTGAGGGCGAGGATGAGGGGTACAGATGCAAGACGAGACAAGGAGACAGAAACAAGAAACGGGACAAGGAGACAGAAAAGATATTCGCAGCGCAGTGGGCTTGCAAGTCATTACACAGTCGGGAATCACACATGGAAATGAGGGGGAATGAGGCTGCAGTTGCCTTCTATCCTGATCTATTGATGATAGAGCTAGACCAGGGTATTTGTACTACAACGGCTACTCTATGCACGTAGGGATGCCGCAGTCTGGTTAAGTCCGGTTTGGGGGTAGATTTCCCTGAACCTGGAACTGGACTTTGGGTCTGGTTCACAGATTTTCGTGAACCCAAACCTGAACCTAAGAGAACCGGACTTTGGGTCCGGTTCAGGTTCTTCAAGGGTTTGAACCTGGACCAGACCTGAAAGTATGTAGTGAAGGCAATCGCGTTGTGGTTGCGGTTGTGGCTGTTGGCAGTGCAGGACACTTTGTTGCTGCTGCTGCTGCCCTTGCCATCGCCACTGTTGCGGCTGTCATTCAACTTGCTGGGTCTGCTGCTGTCGCTGTTGTGGTAATTGCAGGTGCTATCGCCATTGCCGCTATGCCCAGTGTTGCTGTAATTGTTAAGGCTTCAACGGGCCTTGATAGTACGACTTGTACTAAGAGGTGAACTGGTGGCGAGTATCTGAACAAGTAGAAGTCTCTAGTGTTGTTAGAGACGACTCTGAGAGGCTTATGTAAGATGAGGGAAAAGGGGAGGCACTTGGGGAGCTTTCAAGAACGTTGATATTGAGAATCAAGTCAAGCTTAGGGCTTGACTGTCGAAATACAGGGCGCTTATATACAGGCACAATCGTGCACGGACCATGATCACTAAGGTAGGTACTTCTGGTCAAGAGGGGGCTGTCTGTATCGTATGGTACTCCGCGGACAAGTGCTGCGGTCTGTATGAGTCGAACAATAGAGAATGAGCGAGAGCGAATGAAGGATCAGGGAATTGCCTAATCTATCCTTAACCGGGGAACAATGGCGGCGGGTCATTCCAAGAAGAGAAGCGTCGTCATGATGCGATGACGACCACGAGGTTTGAGGTTGATCCGAGGAGATCTGATCTCCGCGTGCCCATTCTGGTCTAATGGGCGTCTAGTGTAAGCAGCTACCATTTAAGGTAGTCCGTATTGATGGTGACCCAATTAAGGGCCATGTCGCTATCCGCGTCGTCTGCGGAGCTCTGCGTGGATGGGGGATTGTCTACGGATCCTCTGGGGGAGGTCGACTGGTAGTCCTGACTCTGGGGCGAGGTGCCAGCTATGGGCGATGAGGCAGAAGGGGTGATTGATTGGTAACTGCCTTCTCTACTGGTGCATTGGCGTATAGGTGCTGAGGAGGGACTTGTGGGTGTCAGGGAATGCTTGCGGGACACAGGACTACTGGGCTGAGTGAGATATGCTTTCCAGGGTTCGATAGGAGACTCTTCTGGAGACAAGGTATGTGTCTGTCCTCCGGGGACGTCAGGTTCATAGCGAGTGACTGGTTGTGGCTCTAAAGGCGGCGCGTCCTCCATGGGACTGTCTGGGTCTTCCAGTGGATTCTCTACTGGGGGTGGCTCTTGGTACTCTTCCATTGAGGAGTATTCCCGACGATGGATGTTCCATGGGATAGGGACGAGGGGCTCGACTGGGGGCTGATCAAGGGGTGACGATGGTTTGGATGGTTCACTAGGCGGTAGCGGTGGCAGGTCTGGCAGGACTGATGGGTTCAATGGTAGTGGTTGCTTGGGCTTGGATATGGTGACGAGGAGGGGGTCCGACGAGGATGAGAAAAATTGGGGTGGATCATAACAGTAATGCTGTTGTCACACATTGAGCCCCTGGTCTTGTTGCTGCTGGGTCCGAGTCCCCTGACCCTCTCAGGCTTGCTCGCACGATTCTGAATGCCAACATGGATGTGAGGGAAGTAGAATCCTTGGGTGTTGTTGGTACGCATGAACGAGGGGGCGGGCACTTCTGGTTGTGGGCACTGTACTTGCCATGGCTGAGGGCACTGTCAGCGTCGAGCCTGCTGGCGGGGCTGAAAAAGCCACCGCTGCGAAGCTCGAGGCATCTGAGCCCAGGGCATATGGCGAGGCAGGGAGCAGGTATGAAGGCTGCTGCAAGGCGAGGCCAGCCATGGTGTCGAGACACTGCCACAAGTGAGCGAGGGGGGAGGGACAGTCAGGACGTGGGACGAAAGCAAGCGAATGAGGGGCACTCACCCCCTGGAGACCGCAGAGCGAAGGTCTTTCCAGGACACGAAAGAAAGCAACAAGTGAGGGGTGCAGAGCACTGCACTAAGTAGTTGCACGATAGAGTGCTGCCTTGTGTCGAAACATCTGTGAGGAGAGGGAGGAACACACCAAAAACTTCAAGCTATGTAGAAGTTGTTAGTCACCTAGAAAAAATACTCATGCGAATATTTTGCGTCTTCACACACAGGTGACGAGTCATCCCTGAGACCCTCTTGTGAGGGGCCGACAAGCTCTGTGCATGCTGCAGTGATGGCGCGAAGGGCCTGGGCAAGGGTGGATTTAGTCATACTCTTGTTATCTCGAATCCCAGCCACTGGAAGCATTTGGTGTCCCATCAGAGGGAATCAAGATATCCTTGTTGGTGGCCCTGGCCTCTCAAGTTGTTCTGGGTGTTGGTGATGCAGCGTGGAATATGGATGAGATGACGTCCCGCTACCATGACCTCCTTGCCTCCAATATCCCACAGCCACCCTTAAAACTAGCCATCACAGCCTTGATTATGGCCAATCGTGCCTATTCAGCTCACTCGCTTGCATGGGAATATCAGGAGATGTTGATTAATTACCTCAGGGAGGCAAGTAGATGCCTCAGCTCTCAAGATGTTGATGTGGCCTTGCAGCTTGCCATATACCTCACCTGTCACTCGGAAGAAACGGGTTCATCAGATGATTACGAGGAGGCGATGGCTCTTTTCGACAAGATTATCACTTCCAAACCCAATAGAGAACCGAGAGGGAGGTGCGGGAGGATGTGGATGTACGGGAGGTCGTTGTGCCATGTGAAAGGATGGAAGACTGGTCGGAGATGGAAGTATGCCGTGAGGGAGGGCGCGAGCGTGGTTGTGGTTGTGGTGGGTATGGGTGTGGGGTGGCAATGGTAGCGGCAGAGGGTCAGATGGGCAGTGGTGGAGGCATGCGCCGTGTGCTTGTGAGCAAGAGGCAAGAGCTGCTTGCAGAGGGTGTGCGTGTGATGACCGGGGAGTTTATGGTGGAGACGACGGGGTATAGAGGCCTGTGAGGCGACACTGCCCGTGGAGCTTCAGGGCTGGGAAACCGGACGCTGGGGAAGCTTGGGCGGATGCACTGAGGGTGGAGGTGGCGTTGGCAGCTGCTTTGTTGCCATGACAAGCGCAGGCTTTCCGAGTGGCGGTGGCTTTTGGGGACGATGAGGGGGGATGAAGGAGGTGCAGAGACATTTTCGAAGGACCCACCTTGGCCTTTGCCATCTACCATTCACTTTCTTTATCCAATCTCATTCCATCGGGAATGCATACAGTGTGCTGGTGCCCTCAATTGGTGCAGGATTCAGTGGGACGTGCAAGGGAGGTAAGAGGAGGGGACTCAGGGGAAGGAAGTTGGGTGCAGAGGGTTGTGTCAGGTGGGGGCGGAGGTTACCAGAAGGGTTGAGGGGGTGTTGAACCTTGAAATGCATGTTTGAGGCAACGTGGGTAAACATGAGGTCCGGTGCAGAAGTCAGGAAGCGCATGTGGGGCTTACTGCTGGCAGCTGCGCACCAGCCTTACGGTTTGGAGGTTTGGACCAGGTCCGGACAGGTTCACCAGGTTCGGGCCCACCCCCAAACCTGGAACTGGACTTTGGGTCCGGTTCGGCCCCAGTGCTGAATCTTGGACTGGACCTGGGTCTGGTTCACTGAAGGTTCAGGTCTGGACCAAAGTTTGGAACCGAACTGCAGCATCCCTATATGCACGAAGTAAGTAAGAAGAAGAATAAAATAAAACGAACATTTCAACCAGTGACAGGTTGCACAGTGTCATATGGAAGTGGGAAGCAAAGTTGAAATTTTACTAGGTTGTCGCGAAGGGTGCGACGTTGAGACAAGGCGGAGCGAGGAATGGTTCAGCATCAATCAACACCAACCTCTAAGTCTAATGGAGAAAACAAGAAATGTAGAAAAAGTGAACTAAAATCAAAGAGGGGAGATACGCAACAAAGACCCAATTCCTTCTACTCCAAATCCTTCCTTATCAGTCCAGACCTTGGGACGGTTGGCAAGGGCAGCACGCTGTGCATGCAACAAGGGGCGGTGTCGTCTTTGGGTTTGTTGTTGGCCGGTCTGATCTGGGTGATCTGAGTCTTCTCAGCCAAGGAGGCTTGGTGAGTGGTGAGCAGTGCATCTTGACTAAATGTGGCCTGGGTCCGATTGGCTGACAACAAAGGCGGGAGGTGGGGAAAACGGGAGGATCGAGGGGACGAGGAGGAGTGGCATGTGGGAAAGGCGAACAGTTGACTTTGCATTGCTTGTGTTGCGTCGTCAGGCTCGGGCAACTCAGGAGCTGTCATGTGGTCAGAAATGGCTGATTCCGAGGCCACAGCGTGTGCACACTCTACACCTTCTGGGGGGTTTAAAAATCGACCCTCCTGTGTCATGGACTGCCCCGCTTACCTAACTCTCACCTTCCTATTTCGTTTCTCTTTCCCGCTCCGTCTGTGACTCCAGGCTGCTTTGCCCATCACTTACATACTTATCTATGGACTGATCTTGCATTTTCCAGAGACTTCTATATGCTTCCACATGCTTCCATCTTGTTCTGTGGCCTTCTCTGGCCTTCTCCCGTCTTCTAGTCGCTTCCATCTCTACTTGTATATAAACTGTACTTCATAGCATAGAACAGCTTTCTTAAGCTTGTTCTATTTGTGCAATCAGATCATTGACTGGTCTTTTCTCACTCTTGAACATGTGTGGCTTCCATCGAACGATCCCCTCTGCATTAGTCAGCTTTGCTGCTAATTGCCTTAGACTCTCTACGTCTCAAGATCACGTGCTAGTGTCTCGCTCGATTCCAAGTCACATTTGACTTGTGTAATCTTCACTCGTAATCCTCCTAGTCACGTGATGTCTCATGTGACCGATTTCCCTTCTGGGAATGACCCCTTGCCAAAATCCATCTTTGTAATCTTGTCTGAGATCCCTGAACCCCAAGATCCCTGACTTGATCTGACATGGTGGTCTGACTGCAACATCCTGGGTTGACTCATTGATGTCAGTATCTGATACTAAGACAATCTGCTGGCAAGACAAGTTAGAGTGTTTGGGAGGTGAAACAAGCAGATGTGTTGTTGAACAAGTTAGGCAAGTGTGAGCTGGGCCAGGGTCTGCTGGGTGTGCTAGGAATTCACACGATGCTGAGTCCATGCATCTCGAATCAGAATGGGGGAAGGGGAAAGGATTGTCAGGAGATCTGCAAGTTGCAGCATAATCTGTCAAGCAAGTGAAATGTGCAAAGGCTGGCCAGCAAGAGTATTTGCCTTGTTGAGCCTTGGAGATGTGTCCGGTGGTACAGAATCGCATGTGAAGATGGTCACGGTGAGGATGGGTGCGCTGAGCAGAAGTGGCAGAGTTGGTTTCAAGAAGGGAAATAAGGATGTCTGTGAGCGGGAGTGGCGGAAGTGGTAGAGGCGGGTGCTGTGCAGTGACTTGTGCGGGAGGAGGTAGCGTAGGTGGGAGCATGTGATTGACAATGGAGATAATCTTGATGGCTGGTGCGCGTCCGATGCGGGGACGTGTCGGAATGTATACTCGGTGAGAGATGTTGGAGGGGTTGCACACGGATAACTCTACCTTGCCACCAGGGAGGTCTTTGAATCGACAGAGAAGTGCTTGCTGGAAGGGACATCCAAAGAGGATGCCGAAGGATGTGTTTTCAATGACATGTGCATGAATCTTGAATGGGACATCGCCTACCTGCAGCAATAAGTTCTCGGCACACCCTACTGTCCAATTGGTGGCGCTGTTAGCTCCTTCCATCTCAATGAGCTGCTGGGTGTTAATGTGGATGCCAAGCAATTGGATGATGTCCTTCCTGATGACAATGATCTGGGAGCCGGTATCGTAGATTGCTGGGACGTTGAGGCTGTTGCTGACTAAGACATCGAGCTCCTGCAAGGGTAAGCAGAAGGCAGGCAGGCAGTCGTTGGCAAGCAGAAGATCATCAGAGAAGTCGTCTTGTACTGTGTCGCAATATGCAAGTAGCATGGGCCATTGCAAGTCCGCCCTGGGTACTACCTTGTACTCATTAGTCTCTACACATTGTACCTTGAGCTTATTGACGACATCCTTGCAAATGGCAGGGCTGGCAGCAAAAACATGAGCTGGGGTTGTGAGAGCTAACTTCCCCTGCATAAGGTAGTCTTCAAGCTTGGAAACGAGCTGCTAGTCTTCGGCGTTGGACTGGTACCGGTACTGCGCATTGGGTCACAAATAGTTAGGGTTGGTGGCGGGTGCTTGAGCTACTAGAACCAGTGCTGGGACTGGGGCCTTCAGGTGTGGCGTGGAAAGCTCAGAAGCCTTGTCCAGGCATTTCTTCCTCTTGGCGGCAAATACTTCGAGTATATCTTGCAAGAATTCATCTTCATCTTGGTCTTCGTCGGAGGTTACTGAGTTCCAGACCTGTAACATGTGAGTCTCAATGATCTCCTTGATTTTGGCAGAGGCGTTGTGTTGTTTGAGGTGCAGTGGTGTATCGCGCATGAAAACGGCTTGGGTGTTATGATCCACCCCAATTTTTCTCATCCTTGTCGGACCCCCTCCTTGTCACCCTATCCAACCCTTCACCTATGGCTAAGCAACCATTACCATCGAACCCATCATCTTTACCAGACCTGCCACCATTGCCACCCAGTGAACCATCCAAACTATCGTCACCCCTTGATCAGCCCCCAGTCGAGCCCCTCGTCCCCGTCCCCTGGAATATCCATCGTCGGGAATACTCCTCAATGGAGAAGTACCAAGAGCCACCCCCAGTAGAGAACCCACTGGAAGATCCAGACAGTCCTATGAAGGACGTGCCACCCTTAGAGCCAGAGCCATTCATTCCATATGAACCCGATGTCCCTGGAGGCAACACGCATGCCTTGTCCCCAGAAGAGTCCCCTGTCATACCATGGCAAGAGTACCTTGCCCCGGATAGTCCTGTGTCCCGCAAGCACTCCGTGTCACCTACAAGTCCCTCCTCAGCACCCATACGCCAATGCACCAGTAGAGAAGGCAGTTACCACTCAATCACGCCTACTGCCTTGTCGCCCATAGCTGGCACCTCACCCCAGAGTCAGGGCTACCAGTCAACCTCTCCTGGAGGATCCGCAGACAATCCCTCATCCATGCAGAGCTCCGCAGATGATGCGGATAGTGACATGGCCCTTAACTGGGTCACCATCAATACAGACTACCTTAAAGGGTAGTTGCTTATGCTAGACACCCATTAAACCAGAATGGGCACACAGAGATCAGATCTCCTTGGATCAGCCTCAAACCTCATGGTTGTCATCGCATCATGACGACGCTTCTCTTCTTGGAATGACCCGCCGCCATTGTTCGACCCTTAAGGATGGATTAGGCAACTTGTCACTTTATCATTCGCTCTCGCTCATTCTCTATTGTTCGACTCATACAGACCGCAGCACTTGTCCGCGGAGTACCATACGATACAGACAGCCCCCTCTTGACCAGAAGTACCTACCTTAGTGACCATGGCCCGTGCGCGGCCGTGCCTGTATATAAGCGCCCTGTATTTTGACAGTCAAGCCCTAAGCTTGACTTGATTCTCAATATCAATGTTCTTGAAAGCCTCCCTTGTGCCTCCCCTTTTACCCACTTGTTACATAAGCCACTCAGAGTCGTCTCTAGCAATACTAGAGACTTCTACCTCTTCAAGTAACTCGCCACCAGTTCACCTCTTAGTACAAGTCGTACTATCAAGGCCCGTTGAAGCCTTAACATTGGGTCTGGGCTGGAGTTGAGGTGGTGGAAGCAGTGACAGTGGTCTGAGAAGTCAGCCAAGTGTCGATACTTGCCTTGATTCCATGTCTTGAGCCATCAAAGGGTACTGGTTGCCCATTCAGAAGATGAATCTGGTCATTGATCCAGGTAGCGCGTCTGGAGCGGATGTATTTGCTAGCGACGGTGCAAGCGCGGAGTCGGTGGCTGTCGGCGCGACAGAAAACGCATGTCTCAGGGCGAGGTCTGAACTGAAAGAAGGGGGTCGGGGTGATGGTGTTGATGACGGGCCCAGCTGGAGTCAGGATGAGTGCAGCAGCTGGTGTGCTCCACATCGGCGGCTGTGGTGGCAGTGCTTGATACAAGTAGGTGGCAGCAGTGTCGGCCTAATATCCTGGCCTAGGGATACTTGTCATGTGGTTAGGAAAATGTGCAGTGCACTGCACATATAAGAACGTGTATTTCGGATCACGCTGTGGAAGAGCATGAAGTTGGTAGATGAAACTCTTAAGTACCTCCTTGTCCTCTTCGTGGGTGTCATTCTGGAATCGGATGGTGCAGGTTTCAGTATGTGGTGATGAGTACTTGCACAGACTGTTGCGCTCTGTTCGCATGCAATTGGGATGGGGGGATGGCTCCTGCAGTAAGAAATCATCGTCGCCTGAGAATATAGCTTGTGTGATGTTGAAAACGTCCTTGAGATCGAAAGCTTGACCTTGGGGCATGTTGGGGTGCATTGCAATGAGGCGTTCATAGAGCGCTCGCTGGTCTTCAGGATGGAATCCGCACCAGAAGATGGCGTTGCATTCGCTGACGGTTATCCTACTGGTGCCAAGGAGAACCTTGCTTTGATTGTTAAATTGTTGCTGGTAATTGATGACATCAGTCTCATCACCCATGCGCTTCTGGGCATACTTGGTGGCGAAGTCGATGAGTTTCTGTCTTGAGAACTGTCCTTTGGGTGTGGGGCTGACATACTCATCGCAGAGCTTGTTGTGGAGGTCCAGCCAATTGCGTGCAAGGTAACCTGGCAAGTTTTGCCAAACATGACGCTGAGAGCGGTCAACGTACCAAATGACCATTTCCACTTTCTGCTGACTGGTAAGGCTGCACTTGTCCGCTAATTCTTCATACTCCTCCAGGAAGTCTTCGATTGGCTGGTCGATGTTGCCAGTGAAGCAAGGTGCAAGCCTAGATCACACGGATGGCATGGCGCCGACGCCATAAGCTGGTGCAAAGGTCGGGGCAGGTGTGGGTGTAGTGAAGGCTGTGGTCGTTGTAAGTGGTCACATGGGCAGTGGTTGTGGTAAGGCTCTTGAGTGCAGACGTTGCGGCAGTGGAAACCTGGCACGTGGGAGATGTCTTGGCGGCTGGGGTGGTGCTTGATACGGATGCAGAGGGAGTGGTGGCGGGAGTTGCACGAATTGCTCATCCTTGGCATAGGACAATTCGTCATTGCTTAGGTGTGCAGAATGCTATGGCATGTTGAAGGAGGCTTTGGGTAGGTATAAAGGTGATGATGCTGGCAAAGGGACTAGGTCAGAACCGGGCATGTCAAGGACTAGAGCTGGTATAGACAGGTTAGTCTTGTCACGCAGAGGTGGTACATAGCGGATAGGAGATGACGAAACGCTTTCCGATGCAAACAGGAGGCTTGGAGGTGACTCAGAGGAGTTGGGTATTGGTGAGCTGAGGTAGAGAGCTTGTGCAATATTTGAAATGAATTTGGATATGGGAACATCCGACACGAGTGGGGTGTGGAAGGCAAGGTAAAGCCGTTGAATTGTGTTGGGCTGGGTGGCTTCTGGTTGTGGTGTAGCTGGTTCGCGTTCGTTTTGTTGGGGCTGGACACTACAGATAAAACATCCTAAGTGGTTCCTTGGCTGAGCTCTACTAGGCATACGAGGGGTTGCCGGAAGCAACCAAGCACAGAACCAAGAGATTTGATGAGTAGACTAGACAGCAAGCTCGAAAGAGGTCACTGTCCAACTGGGGTGGGTATCTGATAACAAGACAACCAACCCTTGCGGTGGGCTCCAGTTTGTAATGCAGAACGGTGCCTGTGTGCTGAGTTTGGGAAAGTTCCCAGGTGCAAAGAGAGAGAGGGAGAGGGAGGGAGGCCACACTCTTGGGTGCTTGAGAACATGTAGGTGGGAACTGGGAGAAGCATAGATGCCGGTGTGTTGGTGTCGAATGTCAGTGCGTTGACGTGATGAGGTGGCGGTGATGGCAAAGGTGATGGCAATGACAAACGATGAGGGCAAGGGTGAGCAATGACGGCGGGAATGGATGAGGGCAAGGGCAAGCGAGGGCGAGGGCGAGGATGAGGGGTACAGACGTGAGACAAGACAAGGAGACAGAAACAAGAAACAGGACAAGGAGACAGAAAAGATATTTGCAGCGCAGCAGGCTCACGAGTCGTTACATGGTCAGGAATCACACACGGAAATGAGGGGGAATGAGGCCACGGTTGCCTTCTATCCTGATCTATTGATGATAGAGCTAGACCAGGGTATTTGTACTACAACAGCTACTCTATACGCGAAGTAAGTAAGAAGAAGAATAAAATCAAACTAATGTTTCAACTGGCAACAGGTTGCATGGTGTCATATGGAAGTGGGAAGTGAAGTCGAAATTTTACTAGGTTGTTGCAAAGGGTGTGACATTGAGACAAGGCGGAGCGAGGAATGGTTTGGCATCAATCGATGCCAACCTCTAAGTCTAATGGAGAAAACAAGAAATGTAGAAAAAGTGAACTAAAATCAAAGAGGGGAGATACACAACAAAGACCCAATTCCTTCTACTCCAAATCCTTCCTTATCAGTCCAGACCTTGGGACAGTCGGCAAGGGCAGCACGCTGCACATGCAACGAGGGGTGGTGTCATCTTCAGGTTTGTCATTGGCCGGTCCGATCTGGGCGATCTGAGTCTTCTCAGCCAAGGAGGCTTGGTGAGTGGCAAGCGGTGCATCTTGACTAAATGTGGCCTGGGTCTGATTGGCTGACAACGAAGGCAGGAGGTGGGGAAAATGGGAGGATCAAGGGGATGAGGAGGAGTGGCGCGTGGGAAAGGCGAACAGTTGACTTTGCGTTGCTTGTGTCATGTCATCGGGCTCGGGCAACTCGGGAGCCGTCATGTGGTCGGAAATGGCCGATTCCGAGGCCACAGCGTGTGCATGCTCTACAATGGGCCACGCAACTGCGGGTGTGATGACGCCAGACTCAAATCCCAATCTCTACCAGCCTTGCCCGTTGCTGAGATTCCCGTATGTCGTTAGGCCTGTGGCCTCTCCTTCGAGAGCGCTCCTGGTTGTTCACGCTGCGGCTGTTGGTCAAGGACGTTGCCCATCCTCAGTTGTAATGATTTTCTTCGATCTGTGGTGCACGTGGTGCGGCAGTCACTGAGTACTGAGTACTGAGTAACTGTACAAAGTAGGATGTCGAACGCAGTTAACTCATGCTTTTCATGCGCCCGCTCCAGGCAGCTTGTATCCCCCAAGCCCTAGATGACCCTGCACACAAACTCGGAAATGACGAATGGAGAACATAATAATTTCACTAGTCAGCAGGTGCTTTTAACGCCCTACGGTTCATCTCAAGGGTTGGATCGCCGCACGTCGTAGATTAACCAGGGCATAGTAGTATGAAGGGGTACCCTAACTGCCCGTTGAGTTGGGAGCACCTCTAGGAGCGTGATATGACCATGTTTTTTTCCATGGGGTTTGTCTGGTGAGATTTATGTTTCAGATTTCGCGCAATTTCAAACTGATTGCATTATTGATATTAAAGTAGATCTCAGCCACGGCCATAGGCCAACCATTCAGCGCAGCGCGATTCGACTTTGTAAGGCCACACTGTGATTTGAGCCAGACATCACCCTGGCTCCATAGGATCATAAATATTTTTTTGTACAGTATGCCTATTTGTTCAACCCAAGAATCCCTAAAGATCAGGCCGTCCTGGATTCCCACAACATACTAATCGCCTTATCGCTAATCCTGCGACCCTTATGTACCAGACCCTAACAGTAAGTAACTTCGCGACCTCTTGATGACCTCCTTTTGACGCCAAATCGAAGGGTGTTTCACCTTTTTTATTTCGGTTATTGATGTTTGCATTATGCTTGAGTAAGAGCTCCGTGACTTCGAGGTGTCCATAATATACCGCTAGGTGCAACGCAGTCTCCCTGTCCACGTCCACCGTATGCACATCGGCACCGTATCTTAGTAACAGCAGAACAGCTTCCAGATGCCCTTCCTGTGATGCCATGTGCAACGGAGTCCGACACAAATCGTTCTGAGCCCCCACTTCAGCTCCACTGTCGAGAAGTAGCTGTATGACCAAGTATTTTCCGTTGTTGGACGCCATGTGTAATGGGGTCCAGAGACGCTCATCTTTCGCGTTGACATTCGCGCCTTTGCCGAGCAATAAACGCGTGACGTCGTAGTGTCCGATTCTCGATACCACATGTAGCGGAGTCCTCTTCAACCAATCGTGGCGTTCGAAATCTGCACCGCGCTCTAATAAGAACTGCACGACTTCCGGCCTTCCACTTCTTGATGCAAGAAATAATGGAGTCTGCTGGTCCTCATTCTCTACGTCCAGGTCTACAGGTGGGCCGACTAGCGAGTGGTTAGCACATAATCTTCATGTTCCAATGTTATGGATAACATACCGGCATTCCCGCCATGGTCGAGTAACACCCGCACAATCTCTAGACGACACTCTCCGGATGCGAAGTGTAACGGAGTCCAGTCCGAGTCATCCCGGGGACTCGCATACGCTCCATGAGTAAGGAGGGCGCGAACAATCTCCAGGTGTCCAAATCTTGATGCCAAATGCAATGGAGTCACATTATTCTCATCCTGAGAATTCGCGTCTGCGCCCTGCCCGAGAAGGACCAGTGTACGCGCAAGATGTCCATCTTGCGATGCCTGATGCAGGGAAGTCGACCCATCCTTGTCCTGTGCTGTCACAACGACGTCCTCGAGGAATCGTGTGAGATTGACGTGACCACGTTGGGATGCTAATTGCAGAGGTGTGAATCCGTCCTTGTCCTGTGCCGTCGCGTCGGCACCCTGCTCGACGAGGAATCGTGCGAGATCAATATGGCCAGTCCGGGACGCACAGTGCAACGGAGTTAATCCGTCCTTGTCTTGTGCTTTCACTTCGGCGCCGTGCTCGACGAGTAATTGTGCGAATTCGATGTGACGGCTTTCAGATGCCCAATGCAGCGGAGTTGACCCGTCGTTGTCTTGGGCTGTCACGTCGGCGCCGTGATCTATGAGGAACTGTGCGAGATCGATATGACCACATTGGTATACCCAATGCAGCGGGGTCACCCCATCACTGTCTTGGAGTTTCGTATCGGCGCCGCGCTCGATGAGGAATCGTGCGAGACCAATATCACCAGCTTGGGCCGCCCCATGCAGTTGAGTCGACCCGTGCAGGTCCTGGGCTGCAACGTCGGCCCCTCGCTCGTCGAAGCATCCCCCAGATTTGTCATGGCCACCTTCGGACGCCACTAAGTCCGGATTCAGTCGAGTCGACCTTTGCATGTCTTTGACCGTCGTATCGGCGCCATCCTCTACACGGAACGGCATGGGATCGACATGATCACTTTCGGATGCTCCATGCGGCGGAGGCCACCTGTCCTTATCCTGGGATACCATGCTGGGGCTATACGGGGCGCGCAGCTGTGCAAGATGGGCATGTCCACTTTCGGATGCCCCACGAGGCGGAATCGACCTGTCGTTGTCCTGTGCAGTTGCGTCCGCACCGGGCTCCAAGTGGTGCTGCAGGGGATTGACGTGGCCACTATCAGACTCTGCTTCACCCCAATGTGACCGAATCGAGCCGTCCTTATCCTGGGCAACCGGGTCACCGCCGTGTGTAAGGACTCGTACGAGTCCAGTATGACCGCTTTCAGCCGCCGCAAGCCATGGAGTCAACCCGTCCTTGTCCTGGGCTGCTGAATCGGCGCCGTGCGTAATGAGGAGGAGTGCAAGATCGACATGACCGCTTCGGGAAGCCCAATGCAGTGGAGTTGACCCGTCCTTGTCCTGGGCTACCACGTCAGCGCCGTGTTCCACGAGCATCCGCGTGAGGTCTACATGACCCCATCGGGATGCCAAATGCAGTGGAGTGCTCCCGTCTATAACCTGAGCTGACACGTTGGCGCCGTGCTCTACGAGCATCCGCGTGAGATCCACATGGCCATTCTCCAATGACAAATGCAGCGCGGTCCACCCATCCTCATCCTGGGCTGACACGTCCGCGCCGTGCTCTAGGAGCATCCGTGCGAGATCCACATAACCATTGCGGGACGCTAAATGCAGCGCAGTCCACCCTTCATTGTCTTGGGCTGACACGTCCGCGCCAAACTCTACGAGCATCCGTGCAAAATCCACACGGCCATATTTGGATGCCAAATGCAGCGGAGTCGACCCGTCCTTCCTATGCGCTGACACGTCGGCACCGTGCTCTACGAGCATCCGTGCGAGATCCACATGGCCATAGTGGGATGCCAAATGCAGCGCACTCGACCTGTTCTCGTCCTGGGCTAACACGTCAGCGCCACACTCTATAAGTATCCGTGCGAGATCCATATGACCAAAGTGGGCTGCCAAATGCAATGCACTCGACCCGCCCTTGTCCTGGGCTGACACATCGGCACCGTGCTCTACGAGCATCCGTGCGAGTTCCAAATGGCCATAGTTGGATGCCAAATGCAGCGCACTCGACCCGACCTTGTCCTGTGTTGACACGTCGGCGCCGCGCCCTACAAGCATCCGTGCGAGATCCACATGGCCATAGTGGGATGCCAAATGCAACGCACTCGACCCGTCTTTGTCCTGGGTTGACACGTCGGCACCGTGCTCTACGAGCATCCGCGTGAGATCCACATGGCCATTCTCCAATGACAAATGCAGCGCGGTCCACCCATTCTTATCCTGGGCTGACACGTCCGCGCCGCGCTCTACGAGCATCTGTGCGAGATTCACATGGCCATAGTGGGATGCGAAATGCAACGCACTCGACCCGTCCTTGTCCTGGGCTGACACATCGGCGCCGCGCTCTACGAGCATCCGTGCGAGATCTACATGGCCATAGCGGGATGCCAAATGCAGCGCGCTCGACCCGTCCTCGTCCTGGGTTGACATGTCGGCGCCGCGCCCCACAAGCATCCGTGCGAGATCCACATGGCCATAGTGGGATGCCAAATGCAACGCACTCGACCCGTCTTTCCTCTGGGCTGACACGTCGGCGCCGCGCTCTACGAGCATCCATGCGAGGTCCACATGGCCATAGTGAGATGCCAAATGTAGCACAGTTGACCCATCCTCGTCCTCGGTTGACATGTTTGCGCCACGCTCTAACAGCATCCGTGTGAGATCTACATGGCAATTGCGGGATGCTAAATGCAGTGCAGTCCATCCTTCCTTGTCTTGGGCTGACACATCGGCGCCACGTTCTATGAGCATCCGCGCGAGATCCACATGGCCATAGTGGGATGCCAAATGCAGCGCAGTCGACCTGTCCTCGTCCTGGGCTGACACGTCGGCGCCGCAGTCTATGAGAATTCGTGCGAGATCCACATGTTGATGGCGGGATGCCAAATGCAGTGCAGTCGACCCGTCCTTCCTCCGGGCCGACACGTTGGCGCCGCGCTCTACGAGCATCCGTGCGAGGTCCACATGGCCATAGTGGGATGCCGAATGCAGCGCAGTCCACGCATCCTTCCTCTGGGCTGACACATCTGCGCCGTGCTCTACGAGTATCCGTGCGAAATCCACATGGCCATAGTGGGATGCCAAATGCAACGGAGTCCACCCGTCCTTCCTCTGGGCTGACACGTCAGCACCGCGTTCCACGAGCATCCGTGCGAAATCCACATGGCCATAGCGCGATGCCAAATGCAGCAGAGTCGATCCATCCTCGTCCTGGGTTGACACGTCAACGCTGTGCTCTACGAGCATCCGTGCTAGATCCACGTGGCCATATTTGAATACCAAATGCAGCGGAGTCGACCCGTCCTTCCTCTGGGCTGACACGTCGGTGCCGTGCTCTACAAGCATCCGTGCGAGATCCACATGGCCATAGTGGGCTGCCAAATGCAACGCAGTCGACCCGTCCTTGTCCTGGGCTGACACGTCGGCACCGTGCTCTACGAGCATCCGTGCGAGATCCACATGGCCATAGTGGGATGCGGAATGCAGCGCACCCGACCCGTCCTTGTCCTGGACTGACACGTCAGCGCCACGCTCTACGAGCATCCGTGCGAGATCCACATGGCCATTCGCTGATGCCAAATGCAAAGGCGTCGATGCTCCATCGAGGCTTTGAGAACTTATGTCGTGTGGGTGCTCAATGGCCAAGATCTTCGCAATGTCTTGTAGACCGCAAAAAGCGGCATAATGTAAGGGGGTACCACAGTGTGGAGACGGCCCTTCGGCTCGTTCGCGTCGCTTCCAGTAGGACACTGTTGGGTCATATATCCAGAGCCAGATGGAAAGGTGTGGTTTCGTCCGGTCAAAGAGCTGCTTCATGCCCTCCACTACCTGTTGTGACACACCCTCAAAACGGGCATGCTTGAACCAGTGCTGTGCTGCGTATTCAATGAGAGGAAAATCCATAAGGCCCTGGCTGGTGATGCTTTTGTCTAGGTGCAGTAGCACACCCAAACATGCTTGGACGACAAGGGTATGAGCAGCTGACATAGAAATATGGTAACGACAAGAAATATTGTCGTGTTTTTCGGCAAAGCGACTAGACGTCAAGAATTCCTTCGCCGTGAGGTGAGCGAATTGTACGGATCTGGAAGTTTCGAGCGACGTTTCGACATTGACAGTGGAAAGTAATGTTGAGCAAGCGGATAGTATTTCTTCGACCGGACTTTCCAGGCGCCAATGCCTGTGAGATCTCGGAATTGTCCCCGAGTTGATATCAAATGCGAGAATGTCCGCCAGTTCCTCGACTCGGAGTGAGCGAGAAGCCACAGTGGCGCAGAGGAGGAGTCGTTGGGCAGATTCCCACTTTGTCTCTTTTATCTCCCGCAAAGTGCGCTCATATGTCCCATCAAGCGTCGCCGGCAGTCCGTTAAGAATATCCTGGATGTTCTCTGGGAAGCAGTCGGCGAGGTATGCGAGCTGACAATCCACCCATCTAAACCTATCGGACGTATTGGTGAGGTGGACGAAAGAGATGAGGTATAAATGCCTTACATCCCATCTGCTTTTTTTGTCAGCACGTCGATCACAAGCTGCTTGTGCTCCGGGTTCCATTTTTGCATGTTTTTATTCGTGTTAACGATCGACTCGATATACTTCACAATGTCCCCTTTGTGTCCGCTTTCATCGTCTAAGGAAACGGAACGGAAAGCCAGAGGCTCGAGGATAGCCTTGATGCTGACCTCGGGTCCACTCGTGACGCATATGCGGAGGTTTGGAAGTTGTGCCTCAACAAGGTCCTCCAAAAATGATAAGAGCTTTTCGTGGTGGGACGACAGAGAAGATGTGCTTGGGCATTCATCCAAGGCATCTATGACCAGATAAAGTGGCCGTGGTCCTGGGCGTTTCAATAAGTCCATCAAACACCAAAGGAGTTCAGCATCACTAGGTCTTTTTGCACCGTTGCATCTCGAGTAGAAAGTGGAAAGGATGGCGTAATAGGACTCGGACTGGTCGCAAAGCTGGAAAAGTACGGAAGCGAGTAGCCCATAGAGGTCCTTCTTTTCATCCTCCCTAGAGTCATAGTAATAGAATGCGAGCATTGCGAGCCCAGATCTCTGCATGATCTTGATCTCCTCAATGATTGTGGAACTGTCCAACATGATAAGCTCTCGAGACGAAAGTATCGAAGGGTCAACAGACCAAAGAACGCTCTTCCCAACACCCGCTACGAAAGGGGAAAGCTGTCAGTCTATGAAAATGTAAGCGCTAGGCGACCACTAACGTTTCCCATTGATCCAGAGGAGGGAACTTGGTCCAGAAGCTTTCCATTCAGAGAGTGTGTTTCCGTGAACGAACCACGCCCCAGTATCGCCATGTCGCGATTTGTGGGCGATGTTGAAATTCTTCGAAGGATCCGGGGGAGAAAGCCAATCTTGAATATTACCTAGTAATTCGTCACCTGCCACAGTATCTCAGTGCTTCTAGGCAGGAATGCCAGTGCAGGAGATGGCTGACGTTTCAAGTTGTTCATGTCACTCGCCATTTGATCTAACGCTCAGTCAGGCATGGAACTAGCTCGTTGTCACCAACAAAGACGTACCGGAAACTTTTCGGACACCGTCAGGGGATGCATTGACGTCTTTAGTGAATGTTATCAATGGACAATAGATCACAATGCGAGGATGTTCGCTCACCGTCAACGAGCGTCAGAGCCCGAGTTCCGACAGCCCAATCCTCTTTTTGCAGGAGTCGCTCGAGCCTCTGCCGCGCCGCATTGATATCCTTGGACCCAAAGAAATTCTTTGTCCATTGGGCTGCGTCGCGATGAATAAGGCAGCAAGCTGGCGAGAAAGGACTCACACGATCGTCGGTTCTTGAGCTTTCTGGTCACCAGGGCGAGCGTGGAGATTAGCTCCACCATCAACTTGACCACTATCTCGTCTACTGCAGGCGTGGAGAGAGACATCTCTGTAAAGGTTTTGAGACGGTTGACGAAATGCTCGATTGACTCGAGGATGTCGGCGAGTACATCGTAACTCGTAAATACGCCGTTAGTTGCCTGGTTTACTTGGGCGTCAGAAGGGTATGTATAGATAATCTCGAGAGTGGCACATACATCCAGTAGGATGCCAAGAGTAGCGTGTATTGCCTTCCCATGTGGGAGTAATGTCTGTTGAAATGGTCAGAGACGTGAGAGTGCCCGTCAGCGTCTTCTGACTTACCAGTCCGGCGTCGTCGGCGATGTAGGCAACAGAAAGACTTGGGGTGAAATTTGATACAGTAGTTCTAATCGACTTGAAAATTCTATCACGTTGTTGAAGGTCATCGATGGCCTGTGCTTGGCCTTGTAGCAAGGCAGTAATGTCATCGACGGAGTGGCAAGTCTGTAGCCGTGCGGCGAGTGGATCTCCCAAGTCGGCCAATATGACGCCCGCCCTCTTCTCATAAGCCAGTAAGGCAGATTCTAAAAGCACTTGGAAACGAGCCAATCCTGGTTGGTCTGTCATATCGCAAGTAGGGCAGGAATGAGGTTTTTAGGAAGGGGATGGGATTGGGTCGCTGTGAGGAGGTATTAACAAGGCACTGATACGGTGGGTAGAGGGTTAGGGAAGAAGGTCGAAAGGTCGGGGCACCCCCTGTCACCGGCGCTACATTTTCGCACGCAGACATGAGGCATTTGATTGATCGTATGATTGCTTGAATGGGCGCTAGGTCGAGCCCTATTTTGGTTTGGCACGTGTGGGAGTGATAGTGACCAAAAGTACGACAAACTCCGCAATGTAGTACATGTAGAAAAGAACGAATGCTAGATGACGAATTCTGGGCACGCAATGGTCCCAGAACAGTGTGGTAAACGCGGGAACTGATGTGTATTGGGGACAACTGATACTCACCTCAGAACGGCGTGGTAAACGTGGGAACTGAGGGTACAAAAACTATCTACCTACGGTATATAGCAAATGGTTAAGGTTCTAGGGTTCTAATTATTAATAAACGAGTGTGCTAGTGAACGCCTTATGGGGCTGTCCAGTCGCATCACTATGATGCCGCACACCACCAGCTGCACGTTTCACGGAGACACAATACTAGAACTGTGGAAATCTTTGATTAAGAGACATTCCAATCTGTTTTCCCCATTAACAAAACACACCTCGCATTCGCCATTTCACTTCGAATTCGTCGCCCGTATTACGTCCTGACAAGTCCAATAGTGCCACTGGTAGGGATTCTTGAGTGCCGGCCGGACAGCTAAACACGACAAATTGGCCAGTGCCTGAACAATTTTTTTTGGGAACAAATGGTCTTCGGGGTCGTGCACAGGGAGGCAAAACACGCGTCTTGCCTGGTTTTCCCACGCTTTTTGGGTTTGGGTTTGGACAGGTTTCTTTTGTATTTATATACACCCTTTTTAGGGGTTTGAAATTAATTTCTATTCTATTGCGCTTCTAGCCAGGCCCAATGCAGTGATATGTTTTTGTGCTTGTCGTATGTGGTGATCGTCCAGGCAATGTCAAGCCGGAAATCCATAACAATCCCGTCACGGTCGAGAGCCAGCCGGAGGGACTTTCTCCTTACTGACGCCCATCCGATTTGGTATTATGAATGACCTATTAGGACGCTGTTGTTCCCCTAGAGTACTTATCATGGTGCCGATGTCGTTTGTCTGCGCCCTGCAACAGGTAAGTTATACTGTGTAAGGTTCACAGACATGGACTTGGAGCCTTTATTAGCTAACTACGCAGCGCCTTCAACTCCGTAGTGATTAAATCCCAGCTCCACCACTCCGTGTTCTAAAAGTAACTGCATAATCCCACGATGTCCATTTTCCGAAGCCTCCTGGAACGGCGTCCAATTCTTATCGTTCTGAGCACTCGCATCCGCCCCATGCTCAAGCAACACCCGAGCAATATCCAAATGCCCGCGCTCCGCCGCCCAATGTAATGCCGTCCACTTGTGCTTCGTCTTGGCGCTGGCGTCGGCGCCGTGTTCGAGCAGCACGCGAACGACGCCCAGATGCCCCAATTGCACCGCCCAGTGCAGTGGCGTCCACTTCTGCTTCGTCTTGGCGTCCGCGTCCGCATCGTGCTCGAGGAGCACCCGAGCGGTGTTCAGACGTCCGCGCATCGATGACCGATGCAGCGGTGTCCACCTGTCCACGTCCGGGGTGCGCGCGTCCGCGCCGTGGTCGAGCAGCCGAACGACGTCTATATGGCCACCTTCCAACGCGCGATGGAGCGGCGTCCACCCGTCCTCGTCTTGGGCGCCTGCCTTCGCGCCGTTCTCAAGGAGCACCCGGGCGACGTCTAGGTGTCCGCCTTGCGATGCAGCATGTAACGGAGTCGACTGGACCCCATCCTCCGCCCATGCCTCGGCGCCATGGTCTAAAAGGACCCGAACGATGTCTAAATGCCCTCCTTGCGATGCCCAGTGTAATGGTGTTGAGATGTCCACGTCCTTGGCCTTAGCATCCGCCCCTGCGGTGAGAAGGACTTCGGAGACGGCCAGGTGTCCGCCTTGCGAGGACGCGTGCAGCGGGGTCCTCGGGCGACGTTTAGACGTCCGCGTTCTGAAGCCCGATGGAGAGGAGTCGACTTGCGCTTGTCCTGGGCGCTCGTATCTGCGCCATACTGGAGGAGCACGCGGACGACCTCGAGGTGTCCGCTTCGAGACGCGCTGGACAAGGGCGTTTCCTTGCTGGAGAAGCCCGGCGCGTCCGCGACCTGTCCGTGCTGGTCAACCAAGTACCGGACGATAGCGCGCAGGTCGGAGACCGCAGCATAATGCAGGGGCGTTCCTCGAGGCGTTGACGGTCTCTCTGATCGGTCGGGTCGATGCCATAACGTTGTTTTTAGGTCGTATACCCAAAACCAGACGGCCAGGTAACGTGGTCTCGGATCAAAGAGAAGTTTTATACTGTCTTGAACGTTCGGCGATACGTCTTCGAACTGCGCGTGGCTCAACTAGTGCAGAGCAGCATATTCGGCGAGGGGGCAGTTCTCGAGGCTGCCGCTCGTGACGTCTTCGTTTAGGTACAGGAGAATGCCCAAACAGGCCTGGGCCATGAGGGTATGAGCGGGTGTCATCAAAATATGGAAATGACGAGCGACGACGGTATCTTCTGCTTCCGCGGGGCGGGGCGAGGTGAAGAACTCTTTGACCGAGAAATGGGAAAATTGTATGATCTTTGAGCCATCCACGTCGACGACGGCTAGCAAACTGCGACAGGTGGAAAGAACGGCCTCGACTGGATCTTCTGGGCGCCAACCCTTGCAAAATTTGGGAAGCGGTTTCGCGTCGAAGTTAAACGCGAGTAAGTCGGTAATTTCCTCGACACGAAGTGGGCGAGAAGCCACCGAAACGCATTGGAACAGACAACAAGCGATTTCCCAGTTGATTTTGTCGATTTCTCCCAAGGTGCGCTCATACGCCTCATTGGGGCTACGAGGTAGCTCATCCAGAGCATGCCGGACTCGCCCTGGAAGGCAGTGAGGTAGACGAGCTGGCAATATACCCAACGGAACCTAGATGACAGATATGAGCAAGTGTGGTGGGGAACCAAGGCAATGGCTCACATGCCGTCAGCGTTTTCGTCGCATTGGCCCAGAGCGCCTGTTTAGGCCGTAAACTTTCGCCATGCGGGACAGCGCCGCACTGACATGGAGGAACATGCAGCGAAAAGACGATGCCGTGGCTCGCCGTCATAATGAGTGGGTTACCTGTGCGCGTGCGTGAGATGTTGAATGCAAATGCACGGCGCTGTACGTAAAATCTGACCTGCTCTGGGTCTGAGTGTATATCGAGTTCGGACTTGGGGAAGTTACCACACGCTGGAGGCATCGGTTATCTTGAGACGGATGCATATTACTGTGTTGTGTGGGAACATTAACGTGATGGACATCATAGGAGAAACGAAGCTTATGCGGTGTCGATGAAGATGCACTTGGGCTACCAGAACGCGCAAATGAGAATCTTCCTGTGCGGCGTGTCGATCGCAGTCTTCAAGTTGCCGCCCACACTCGGATCGATCATGGTGAGAAGAGTTGTCGGTATCCGCATAGAAGGCACACCGCTCGTGGGATCTGTGCCTATGCGGGTGAGTCATACTGCCAGACAAAGAGCGAGGGAGGGAAGGCTCTAAAGCGGGTACGGATGGCAGCAGTGTACGCAATATGCCCGCACCCGCCACTTCATAATCCAAACACTTTCCCGGAATTCACCGAATGCACGAGCTCACCTTTGAAGAAGGACGGTATTGGGATCGACAGTCACAATTCCGGAGTTGCTTGGCCAGCGGACTTGGCCAATATTAAACCCTCATGGTCCCACAACAACGCAAACTCGAAAAAGACCAGAAAGAGACGAACGTGGTGGCCGGAGACTCATCTCAATTTAAGCGAGGAAGGAATGTAGCCTTGGAAAGGGGAATTAATCCGCCGCAAAGGGATAGTAGGTCAGATGGTTAGGTGAGTGTGAAATGTGTGGGATGGTCGGAAAGCTGAACAGACGCTCGTTGTGTTCAGTGTATAAAATAAACGCGGTTGGTGGCGTGAGAACGGATGTCGTAAGCGACTCGGGGCAGTCTGGCAAGGTGTCTGGATACTGTACAACATTTCGTCAAAAATACGAAGACGTGTGGTTACAAAAGTTAAATTGTATGCATTTTCAGGGAACATGTACAACACATACAAGACGAAGAAAACATGAAACTAAGAGTAGCACTATAACCGAACGATCATAAGATAATAAAACAACGTCGGGTGGGGATGTCGCAAGTCGTCAAAGTCTATCCTTGTGGTCCAACCTCTTGGCCCAACCCAATCACTCAACTTAACCTGCTCAACCTATAGGAAACGCGTGCTGGGTGAAGATAGTGAAGGTGTCCATGCGCAGAGAGTCGGTGGTATTGCCGTCTTTGTTATACTGGATTTTGACTTGGGAGTACCGTGGAAAGCTACAGCAGGAAGCCAGAGCGATGTACCAGGTCAATACCCCATTACAATAAGTTAATCTATAGGCAAGCGTGACGGTGAGCATGTACTCAGGCGTCTTATCGGCGGCATAGCAAAATAGGATGCCACGTTTTTCCAGCGCCGTGTTCCTCGAGTGAGCTAAGGTCGAGGCTCTAGGTCATGTCGGGAGACTGTTGCCCAGGGAAATGGGGTAAGGTCCCGTACGGAATCCCCCAGCAGACGAGTCGCCGTAGAAGCAATTGTCCTTGATGCGTCGCAGGTGACTTTCGGGTACTCAGCCTGAGCGTTGGTCGGGTTTTCGCGAAGGATTGCGATCATGTTTTGTCCTGGATGCGACGCTTTACAGTCGACTTCGGACTCGGGAGACCTGTACTGTGTGTAGATTCCGTCGGAGGTATGCGTTGTCTACACATTTTGGGGTGACTTACTGTACTTTAGTATCTCGGACGCGGTTGCATATCTTTGCCTAGAGGTTCATCGAGAAAAACGACAAGTTGATTGAGTCAAGAACACGCGGCGGAGAGGCCTTGGTCGACGACTTGAAACTTCGATGTAGGTAGTCTTCGGTGATGACGATCTTGGTTTACTGTAGCCGTGAAAGAGGAAAAGGAAAGTGAAGGGCACATAAAATAAAGCCCAGACGATTGAGTTGACATGCAGTACAGTGGGTTGTATTGGTGCCGCAGTCTCGCAAAAAAAAAAAGAAAAGATTAGAGTTTCAGCGGAGTTGAATCGGAGAGTGTCCGCTGTCCATGTCGTCGTGGGGCCTGCAGCCAAGCACCCGTAGAGATCGAAAGCGGTCACCACGATAGCTACGTGGTGTCACCGGTAGGCAGACATCGACACCTCGCTGTTGGGTATCATCGGCCAAATCATTCAGAGGAAGCCAGATGGGAAGCTGAGGCAGAAGGGTGATGGAAGGCCTTCGTCTACGTAGTTTGGTGTAGTCAGACAGGATACTCGAGTCTCGAGAATGCAGACAATGGCGAAGGTATTTCGTTAAGAACACAAACGGGCGTGGTTTCAATGGTTGACATACGCAACAAAGCAAAGAAAATACGAAGTGGGGGTCCACAATCAGAATGTCGTAGGAAGTGATCATAGCATTGGAATGTGGTAGGTCATCTCGGCTCAACCTCTCGACCCGAACCACTCAACTCATCCAGTCACATCACCATCCTTATTGTACTTGCCCGCGATTTGAGGGTGTGGGGTAGAGCCACGAAAGGAAGCCAGAGCAGTATGCAGGGACAATGCCCCCATTGGACCGGTGGCAAGCCTAACGATGAGCATGTACCCGAGGTGCAGTCGGAAAACCCATCGGTGGCATCGTCATATCGTAAACCGTCGTTTCCTAGCGCCGTGTTTTTGCCTCGAGTGAGCCCGTACCGAGACTCCTGGGGACTCGGAAATGTCGGGAGAGTCGGGAGAGCCTTACTCGATGGCGACTAACAGGCATGTTGAAGGTCACATAGTGAAGTCTGCTGAAGAGTTGTAGTAGCAGTTGTCCTTTATGAGCTACAGACGACCTTCAAGTAGTCGATCTAGGACGTGTCGAGATTTCGCGAGAGGTGGTGACCATGTCTGTCCTAGCTGCGACGCTTCATCGGCAACCTCAGAACCTGCGTAGCGTGTAGATGAGTCAGAGGGATATATTTATTAACAAGTTTTGGGATGACTCACTCTGTCACCTTGGTCCAGCCATTGTGAAGTCGTCACCGCCAGGGGCCTTGGGCGGACCCGTGGAGGATGGGTGGTCAGTTCTGTAGTTGTTTGTCATGGTTTGGCTTTTTTCGGGACGTTTCAATTTCAAATTTCTTGTCTCGTCGACCTGCCTCTTTTTTTCTACAGTACAGTAGTCTACTAGTCGTCTCGGCGAGTTCATTGTTTCAATAATACAAGTTCTTATGTCTGGTGGTTGGTGGTGTAATTAAATCGATTACATATTGAAGCATATTCAACGAAGTAGAAGAAACCAAGGATACACCAGAATGGCCAAAATGAGAACACTGCATCTAGAAAGCTCGAGGCTCCCCGTACTGCCTTCGTCAGAAACCTTCAATGCCATGTCTTCCCGTCCATTGTCCTCGCGTGAGAGAAGAAACTCCTTCAGGGCCCTCAAGGTTCTCCGTACTGCCTTAGCCAGAATTACTGCAACCACAACCGCGCGTAGGTTTAGCGCATTTCCTAATCCGTATTTTGACATTTGGATTGAGTTGCAGCGATAACGCTTGACGCAGTTCGTGTATCCACCCCTCTACCGACACGCAGTTGTTCGAGGGGCCGCTTTGGTTTGGCCGAATCACGGCTGGCTCCGATACCAGATGCTCCACGTGACACCACGAGCAGAGGCCGTGTTGAACGGATGCTCTGACAATACCTTCACCCTCGAGCCTTCCACAGACGCCTGAAAAGATGTCAAAGTAGAAGGAAACAACGAAAAGTCAGGCACTTACTTTTGAAAATGAGCGTCTCATTCGCGTTCCAGACATTGTCAAACGCCCGCGGATTACGACAAAGTTCGAGATATACGCGACCCGGGGTATTGGTGAGAACACTGATTGGGTTGGTGTGGTAGGTATGCCAATTTTCCTGAGTCGCACTAGCGTTGAATTCACCCCAGTTCGCATTTGGCGATGTGGGAAGGTGATTGTAAAAGTGAGGGTTCTGCGAGAGAGTAAGACGCATCTCAGGGGGGAACCGACTGAAGTTCCAAAGAATTTCTTCCAGCTTTGAATCGTTGTTGAGTACCTCTGCACAGGAATCAGATACCGAGAGTAGTAACTAATAGATCCGGTGCTCACGTCGCACGATTGTGGGTTCAGGGTCAGTAGGGTCCTTCATGATATGGAATTGGATGACCTTCGACAATGGGTCTTCATGACTCTGGAGCACGGAGGGTATCAGGATGAGCTTTTCAGGGAGAAACGCATGCAAACCCCACTTTTCCTGGATTCTCATCCTTCTCCTTTGCTCCATTCATGCGTCTCCTCACAGGGATTCTCTCGCTTTTTGAAAAAAAGTTAGTGAGATAGTCTTCGATAGCTATGAAGAAGTTCGCTTACGATAAGCCGTATTTCGATTCATAATATTCCAACTCCCGGATCGCCTTTTCAATGTAGTGGTCTGATGCATTATCCTTCTCCTTGCGGACACTAGCTGCAATTGAAAGTGCTTGATCGCATCTTTCAAGCACTCTTCAGGGACTGTCAGCTATATGGGTGTACATACAAACGACCATGACCTAGGGCACTCACTTGGTGAGCTCAGTATCTTGAGTGAGAACTTGCTGTGCGACTTGGGAAAACAGTCGGGAAATAGCGATTAGTTCCATTGCCTGGTTTTGGTAAGCCCTGCCGAAATCGTGCATATACTTGCGAAAGGAGTATTCGTCGAACTTGTCAGACGACTGGAGCACAGCTCTGAGAGCAGGAAGGAAGGGGCCGATGGTTTTTCTGACAGCGTCGGCGGATGCTTTGTCGTCTTGAGGGAAGGGTATCAGTAGACGGTAGATCACAACCCGAGGGCGTTCGCTCACTGCCAACGGGCGTCGGAGGCGGAGCTCTGACAGCCCGATCCGCGTCTTGCAAGAGTTTCTCGAGTCTCTGCCGCGCCGCATTGACCTCCTTAACCCCAAAGAAGTTCTTCACACATTTGGCTACGTCGCAATGAGTAAGGCAACATGCTGGAGAGAAAGGACTCACGCGATCGTCGCTTCTTGAGCCTTCTGGTCACCAGGGCGAGTGTGGATATTAGGTCCACCATCAACTTAACCACTATCTCGTCCACTGCGGGCGTGGAGTGAAGCGGCCCTGCATACGTTTTGAGACAGTTGAGGAATCTCTCGATTGACTCGAGGATGTCGGCGAGTGCGTCGTAGCTCGTAATTACGCCGTTAACTGCCTGGTTGGTTTGGGCGTCAGAAGGACATCTAGATATGAACTCGAAAGTGGCACATACCTCCAGTACGATGCCAAGAGTAGCGTATATTGCCTTCCCATGTGGGAGCAACGTCTGGAAAAATGGTCAGACGTGAGAGGGTCCATCAGGGTTTTCTGACTTACGTCGTCGGCGACGTAGGCGACAGAAGAGGTCGGGGTTAAAGTTGATACAGTAGCCTTAATCGACTCGAAAATTCTACCACGTTGTCGAAGGTCACCGACGGCCTGTGTTTGGCTTTGTAGCACGGCGGTAATGTCATCGACGGTGTGACAATTCTGTAGTTGCGCGGCGGGTGCATGTCCCAAGTCGGCCAACATGACGCCCGCCCTCTTCTCATAAGCCTGTAAGGCAGATTCTAGAAGCACGTGGAAACGAGCCGGCCGTTGTTGGTCTGTCATATCACGAGTAGAGGAGGAATGGGGTCTTTGGGAAAGGGGTGGGATTGGATCGTTGTGAGAAAATATTAACACGGCAATAAGACGGTGGTGGGTAGAGGGGGAGGGAGGAAGGGAGGAAGGTCTCTTATCACCTGCGTTACATATTCGACGCAGACATGAGGCATTTGATTGACCATGTGGCCCTGGCCGAATGTGGTTCGGCACGTGCCAGCCTCACCGCCGCGAGACGACAGCTTGGGCAGTTTCAATTTTTTTTGTCAGTACTGTACTGTATGCCTCTTCCCTTTCACTCCTTTGGCGCTTTTCCCTTTCATCGATATCCCTGCGATCCTCATGTCTCATAATACAGTACATAAACCTTCCAGTGCTCGATTGTAACCTCAACCTCGACTGCCGTTCCCGAATTCTCCCACGTGGCCTTCTAAATCCTCCGGTACCACCTCGCGCTTCACGCCTCCGTCTGCCTACCCTGATTACAGCACAAGCAACCACGCTCGCCACCTCACCTTATGCCCCCTTGAAACATCGCAACGGAACTCCCTAATACTACTAATACCAGATGCGAAGACTCACCACCTGTTGACGTTGGGGATACCTAGCCGAGGGATCTAACGGATGCGGATGAGAGTAACATGAACAGGAGGGAGAGCAGGGTGATCTACGAAGTGCGTCCTGGTTGATTTCATTCCTTTACTCGCCTCAGTTATCTTTTACGCGTATTTAACCATCTTTGTGCGACCTCCTGCTCGTCAAGTCCAGTCACCCCTTCGGTTGAATCCACATGTTCAGTGACGTTCCCGTGACAGCAAACCCACCGCGCACTTCTTGGCCTCCCAAGGACCGAGAAGGCCATTCTCCTAGGCACATACAACCTCCAATCGACCAGCCGTCTCGATGACCTCCAGCTGTTCTTCTGTGACACTATCCTCCTCCACAGCGTTCTGGCGCCGCGAGAATGATTGTCCACCGCACCAATATGCTGCGCTCCAGCGCGGCGATGCCGCGATATGACTACACCGATGAGGTCGGGGATGACCGTGACCGCACGAGAAGCCGATGATTGTGCTAGCGAAGGAATACGGAGAATGGCAAGGATAACTCGCGAAGCAGAGGGTACGCCGTTGAGGGACGAAATCGAGGGGAAATGCAAAGGTACGTACTGTGCATGCCTTCGAGGGTTGTACACGGTGATGCGAATGTCGTTCACCTCTCCGACACGGTCAATAACGTATGGATACGATAGTTTCCTTGCTTCCCCCCCTCCCCCCTCACCCATGCACTTCTTCGCCGGCGCTTGATACATATTGCGAGCGTGTTTATTGTGTTATATCGAGATCGAGTTATACATTATCCTACGCTGAGGACGGGCCACGCGGCCGCGGGCGTATGACCTCCGAACTCAAATCTCAACCTCTACCAGCCTTGCCCGTGCTGAGATCCCCGTCTGTCGTCAGGCCTGTGGCCTCTCCTTCGAGAGTGCTGCTGGCCGATCACGCTGCGGCCGTGGGGTCGAGGACGTTGCCCGTCCTCAGTTGTAATGATTTTCTCCGATCAGTAGTGCGGCAGTCACTGAGTGATCGTACGGCGTAGGGTGTCGTACGCAGTTAACTCATGCTTTTCGTGTGCTCACTCCAGGCAACTGTGCTAGATTACGCTGCACACAGACGAACTCGGAAATGACACAAATGGATGGAGAAATTAGTAATTTCAGTAGTCTGCAGGTGCTTTTAATGCCATACCCACGTCGTAAATTAACTAGGGGTTACTGTACAGAGTATATACGGGCCCTAACTGCCCGTTGGGAGTACCTTTGGCAAGGTTTGGCAAGCTTGTGGTGCCGAATACTTTTAGCTTAAATGGTCATGTTTTTTCCACGAGGTTTGTCTTGTGAGGTTCATGTTTCAGTTTTTGCGCAATTTCAAGTTAGTAGCTGTCGAGCGCGGCCACAGCCCAGCCCTTCAGCGCAATTCGACTTTGTGAAGCTACACTGTGATTTGAACCACATACCACCTTGACTTCATAACATAATAAATATTATGCTGTACAGTATACCTATTTGTTCAACCCTAGAATCCCTAAAGATCAGGCCGTCCTGGATTCCCACAACATACCAATCCCCTTATCGCCAATACTGTGTCCCGGATGTCCCAGACCCCCACAGCAAGTAACTTCGCGACCTCTTGATGACCTCCTTTTGATGCCAAATCCAAGGGCGTTTCCCCTTTCTTGTTTCGGTTATGGATATTTGCATTATGCTTGAGTAGGAGCTCCGTGACTTTGAGGTGTCCATAATATGCCGCTAAGTGCAACGCAGTCTCTCCGTCCACGTCCGGCGTATGCACGTCGGCAGTGTATCTTAGTAACAGCAGAACGACTTCCAGATGCCCTTCCTGTGATGCCATGTGCAACGGAGTCTGACACAAGTCGTTCTGGGCTCCTGCATCAGCTCCACGATCGAGAAGTAGCTGTATGACCAAGTGTTTTCCGTTCTTGGATGCCATGTGTAATGGGGTCCAGAGACACTCATCTTTGGCGTTGACATTTGCGTCTTGGCCGAGCAATAAACGCGTGGCGTCGTAGTGCCCGATTTTCGATACCACATGTAGCGGAGTCCTCTTCAACCAATCGTGGCGTTTGATATCTGCACCACGCTCTAATAGGAACTGCACGACTTCCGGCCTTCCACTCCTCGATGCAAGAAATAATGGAGTCTGCTGGACTTCATTTTCCACGTTCAAATCTACGGGTGGGCCGACTAGCGAGTGGATTAGCACATAATCTTTATGTTCCGACGTCATGGTGACGTACCATTATCCCCGCCGTGGTCGAGTAATAGTCGCACAATGTCTAGACGACCCTCTTCGGACACGAAGTGTAATGGAGTCCAGCCTGACTCATCCCGGGGACTCGCATACGCTCCATGAGTAAGGAGGGCGCGAACAATCTCCAGGTGTCCAAATCTCGATGCCAAATGCACTGGGGTCACGCCATTCTCATCCCGAGAATCCGCGCCTGCGCCCTCCCCGAGAAGGACCAGTGTAAGTTCGAGATGTCCATCTTGCGATGCCTGATGCAGGGGAGTCGACCCGTCTTTGTCCTGTGTTGTCACAACGACGCCCTCGAGGAATCGTGTGAGCATGACGTGGCCGTTTTGGGACGCCAATTGGAGAGGCGTGAACCCGTCCTTGTCCTGTGCTGTCACGACAGCACCCTGTTCGACGAGGAGTCGTGCGAGATCGATACGACCGGTTCGGGATGCCCAGTGCAACGGGGTTGATCCACCCTTATCCTGTGCTGTCACTTTGGCGCCGTGCTCGATGAGTAATTGTGCGAACTCGACGTGACGGCTTTCAGATGTCCAATGCAGTGGAGTTGACCCGTCGTTGTCCTGGGCTACCACGTCGGCGCCATACTCAATGAGGAGCCGTGCGAGATCGACATGACCACTTCGGAACACCCAATGCAGCGGAGTCAGTCCATCACTGTCCTGGGCGTTCGTGTCGGCGCCGTGCTCGACGAGGGATCGTGCGAGACTAACATCGCCAGCTTGGGCCGCCTCGTGCAGTTGAGTCCACCCGTGCAAGTCCTGGGCTGCAACGTCGGCACCATGCTCGTCGAAGGATCGCTCGGGTTTGTTACGGCCACCTTCGGACTCCACTAAGTCTAGATTCAGTGGAGTCGACCCTTCCATGTCCTTGACTATCATACCGGCGCCGTCCTCTACATGGAACGGCATGAGATCGACGTGACCCCTTTCGGATGCTCCATGAGGCGGAGTCCACCTGTCCTTATCCTGGGCTGCCATGCTGGCGCTAGGCGCCACGCGCAACTGTGCGAGATCGACATATCCACCACTTTCGGATACCCCACGCAGCAGAATCGGCCTGTCGTTGTCGTATTCTGTTGCGTCCGCACCGGGCTCCAAGAGGCGCCGCATGAGATTGACATGGCCACTTTCGGATTCCGCTTCACCCCAATGTGACTGAGGCGGGCCGTCCATATCCTGGGCTACCGCGTTGGCGCCGTGTGTAAGGAGGGCCCGTGCGAGTGGGAATTCAAGATGACCGCTTTCAGCCGCCGCAAGTAGCGGAGTCAACCCGTTCTTGTCCTGGGCTGCTGAATCGGCGCCGTGCGTGATGAGGAGTAGTGCAAGGTCAACATGACCGCTTCGGGAAGCCCAATGCAGCGGAGTTGACCCGTCGTTGTCCTGGGCTGTCACGTCGGCGCCGTGCTCCACGAGTATCCGTGCGAGATCTACATGACCCCATCGGGATGCCAAATGCAGTGGAGTGCTCCCGTCCTCGGCCAGGGCTGACAAATGTTCCACGAGCAGCCGCGCGAGGTCCTCATGATCATGGAGGACCGCCAAATCCAGTGGTGTCATCCCGTCCTTGGCCTGAGCTAACATGTCGGCGAGGCGCTCCACGAGTATCTGTGCGAGATTCACATGACCACTGGCGAGTGCCAGATGCAGCGGGGTGCTCCCGTCCTTGGTCCGTACTGTCACGTCGGCACCCCGCTCGACGAGGAATAGTGCGAGGTCCCCATGGCCATTGTAAGATGCCATATGCAGGGGGGCCCACCCGTCGATGTCCTGGGCCAACACGCCGGTACCGCACTCCACGAGTGCCCGTGGGGGATCAGGATGACCATCCTTGGCATTCACGTTCACACGGGCATCCTTGTCCAGTAGCATCTCCACAACTTTCAATTGTCCGGAGAGCGACGCCAGATGTAAAGGAGTCAGCTCGCACTCATCTCGAACATTCACCTTGGCACCGCGCTGAAGGAGTAAGCTGGCGATGTCGTCCCTTCCTTGGTCCGCTGCTAAATGTAATGGAGTTCGGCAATTATCGTCCTCTGCGTTAACATCCGCGCCTCTGTCGAGCAACAATTGAGCAATGGGTTGGTGACCGTGTATCGTTGCCACATGCAAAGCAGTCCGCTGACGCGCAACTTGTTGATATGCCAAGTCAGGGCGACGATCCAGTAACAGTCGTACGGCCCCTAGGTTTCCCTTGCTTGACGCCAATGACAACGGAGTCTCATTGTCCTTATTCTTCGCGTCCAGGTTGGCCCCGTGATCCAACAAGGACTCCATGACCTCGATGTCTCCCCGCCACAATGCGATTTGTAATGGCGTCTCACCTCCGTCATCCCAAGCATTCGCGTTGGCCCCTTTCTCCAGAAGGGCTAATGCAACGCCCGAATTGCCGCTACGCGAAGCTGCATGAAGGGGGGTCCTGCCGTCACGGCCCACGGAATTGATGTCGTCTGGGTGAGACTTGGCGAGGTTTTCCACTATATTGAGAAAACCGCATAATGCTGCGTAATATAGTGGACTTTTTTCGGGTTTACGAGGGTAGTTGTGGACGAGGTGTGGTCCGGAAGGGTTGTCTATATCGTAGACCCAGATCCAGGCCGCGAATTGTGGTCGTTTCTTGTCGAAGAGATGGTTTATTCCACCTTCAAGTTGAACAAGCGACGATGCGTCTCCAGACTTGACGTGGTCGACCCAATGTTTAGCCGCGTAGGTGGCCAGAGGGAACATCACCTTGAGCCTGTCCTTGGGGATGCGGATATTCAGCCTAAGGAGTACGCTGAGGCAAACTTTGGCGGAAAAGATATGGGCCAGCTGTGGGAGAATGTGATACGTGGGATGTAGGCCTCCAAGTCGATCTGATGTAAGAAATTCTCGCACCGAAAAGTGCGAGAATCGTACTTGTTTTTCTCCGTTGATGTCGTCAATAGCAATCAAGCTGGAGCATACAGAGCGCACAGCTGGCTTTGCATCTAGTACTCTCATGGACGGGTCGAATTTTGGAATCCCAGCTGGTTCCTCATCGCTACTAATCGCAAAGACTTCCGCAAGCTCCTGGACAGAAAGAGGGCGAGCAGATACCGTGAGGAACTGGAAGATATAATGTGCGAATTTCCGCTTCCGCTCGTCGATGTTTTCCAACATACGTTCGTAGGTTTCGTACAAAGTCGAGGGAAACGAGTCTAGGGTAACCCGGATATCCCGCAAAAGACAGTGGCGCAGAATCTCCAGCTGACAGGAGGCCCATCTAAACCTGAGACCATCACATGAGACCCGAAGGTAATATGAAGCGCGATTACAGTTATCTCCTACATTCCGTGACTTCTGTTTGTGAGGGTATCAATGACCAATTTTTGGGTATTTTTTGGCCACTCCCTCATCTTTACGTCTGTGAAAACAACCGACTTGACATATTGGGCGATGTCGTCCATTTGCCCTTTTTGGTCGTGAAGTCGCACGCTCACAGGTTCTAAGGGATCGAGAACCTGCAGGATGTCGAATTCGGGGCGGCTGGTGAGACAAAAATGTAAATTTTGAAGCTTTAACTCCATCAGCCACTTCACGATCTTGAGTACCGATTGACGTGGAGTGGGAACTCCCGGAGGGGAACCTGGGCGTGGGGAATCCGGGCATTCATCCAGCGCGTCTACCACGATGAAGACCGGCGCTTGCTCTGGATATTCGAGCATTTCCCTTAAGCACATTGCGAGCGCATCTTCGCTGGGCTGCTCCACGCCATCGTTATGCTTCGCACGAAGCATTGAGAGAATGTCAAGAAAAGGTTCTGATTGGGTGCAGAGTTGGGCGAGGAGGGAGGACAGCAAGCCACGCGTACTCTGCTTTTGGGGGTCCTGCCAGTCGACATAAAAATACCCGACGGCGATTAATCCAGTCTCACGCATGAGCAGAGCATGACGGATAATTGTTGAGCTGGTCAACGAGATAATGAGTACATGCAATTGAGAATAGGTGAGGCATTGCATACCACAAGACAGTCTTTCCCGAGCCAGCTGTAGGACATGACCTTGTCAGCTGTGGCAAAGACGTGAAGCCGATACACGTACGGTTTCCATAAATCCCCAACAACTGACCGCCGGTGGTCTTCCATTGCCTAAAGGTCTTGTCTTCAATAAACCAAGTGGCGGTGCCATCGTGATGGGCTTCGCGAGCAATGTCATGGTTTGTCGATGGGTCTGGCGGTGAAAGCCAACGTCTAAGCTCCTCTTGTAGTTTACAGCCTGCGACATAGTTTCAACTTGGACTGCCAATGGCTGCCACGTAGGGGAACTACGAACGCTCTACCCCGGCCTTTTCGATCACCGCCCGCTGTATGTCAACTGGTATCAACAGTTAACTTATCATCTATACATGACATTCGGTAGACATACGAAGGGCTTGATTGATGCCCTCTGTCGATGCACCTTCATCTGCCAGCACCCGGAAACCTGTTTAATATCATGCACATAATAATACAAGTAGAGGTTACACACATTCCATGACCCGAGTCAGGTTATGGACCAGGTGATAGATGACCTCAAGAGTAGGCGTGACTGTCCTCTGGGCCTCCTCCGGAGTGAGCCGATCTAACCTGCATAGTATCTTCTCGACGTCAATATCCGCTCGTAGTTTCTTTGCATATCCCCCTGCGAGCTACATTAGAAAGCGATTTACTGATAAGGATTGACTCACTAAGTAGCCCGTCCTTGACATCTTTCGTCGCGATGGCGAAAACGAATACCAATTCAGCCATTATTTTGGCGAGTATCTGAGTCACTCCTGGGATGACGGAGACGTCTGGATAAATCTTGAGTCGTTTAAGGATATTTTCGACGTAACCAAAGAGGTCCACAAGAGGGTCGCAGTTTGCAGCGTCCCTCTTGGCCATCTGGAGGACCCAATTTCATCACTTGAGTGAGCCAGTTGTGTGTGGCAAGGAAAATACGTACAGCAAGGAAGATATTTATTGACGAAAAGACAAGTTGCAGAGGTGGTGATGCCTAGAGGACAGAACATTTCAGTATGGTGATATAGACAATATACTTTGAAAGACACACAGCTTGGGGATCAGCAGCCAAACTAAGAGCTTGCAGGTTACCAACAATTACTTCAAGGCATGTCATCAACATGGGGTTACCACCAAATGCCCGAGCATGCTGCCGGAAAACATGACAGATGGCCGTGGGAGAGTCACAAGACTTGATCTCGGTGGAAAGTGGGTCATCAACAAGGTCTTTGTCTGTCAAATCAGTGTACTTGACCAGGGTAGTACTGATGATTTCTCTATGAGACGGAGAAGGGAATGAGGACATATCAAGATAAGACAGTGAATACTGTGGGGGGACTTAAGGGACTTATGGACGATCACATAATCATTTCACGTGCGTTTCGGTATTCCGGGCCGGGCCTCCCCGTCCCATCTTCTGGCTCCTAATTTTGGTTTGGCACCGCCGCGAGACGCGAGACGACCCTCGGGCCTCGAGCATTTTTCAAACTTTTTTGTATGCCTCTTCCCTTTCACCGCTTTCGCGCATTTTTCCCTTTAATCGATATCCCCGCAATCCTCATGTCTCTCATAATACAGTACGTAGATCTTGCAGTGCTCGATTGTACCTCAACTGCCGTTCTCGAATTTCCCCGTGTGCCTTTCCAAATCCCCTGGTACCACCTCGCGCCTTCGTCTGCCTACACCTATTACAGTACAAACGGTCGTGCTTGCCACCTCTCTTTGTCCCTCTTCAAGCACTACAACTGAGCCCCCTAATGCTGCTGATACTATATGCGAAGACTTACCACCTGTTGAGGTTGGTATGCCGAGCCGAGGGATAAAAGGGATGCGGACGAGAGTAACATCAACAGGAGGGAGAGCAGGGCGATCCATGAAGTGCGTCTTGGTTGATTTCAGTCCTTTACCCACCTCACTTACCTTAAACGCGTATTTAACCATCTTCGTACGGCCTCCGCTTGCCAAGTCCAGTCACCCTTCGGTTTGAACCCACATGGTCAGCGATATTCCCGTGACGGCAAACCCACATTCTATGCTTACTTCTTGGCCCCCCAAGGATCAAGAAGACCGTTCTCACAACTTCCAATCGATCAGCCGTCCCGATGACCTCTGGCTGTTCTTCTATGACACTATCCTCCTCCACAGCGTTGTTCCGCCGCGAGAATGATTGTCCACCGCCCCACGTGCTGCTACAATGCCGCGATATGACCACACCAATGAGGTCGAGGGTGACCATGACTGCGCGAAAAGCCCACAACTGTGCTAGCGAAATAATACGGAGAATGACAAAGATAACTCGCGAAGCAGAGGGTACGCCGTTGCGGGACCAAATCGAGGGGAAATGAAGAGGTACGTACTGTATATATCTTCCAGGGTTGTACACGGTGATGCGAATCTCGTTCAGTGCCCCGACACGGTCGCTAACGCATGGATAGTTTCCTTGCGTCCACCCCTCCCCCACTCACCCACACAAGTCTTCGCTGGCGCTTGATGTATGCTACAAGCATCTTCACTGTGTTATATCAAGTTCGGGCTGCACACTACTTAACGCAGAGGATGGGCCAAGCGGCGGCGGGCGTAATGGACTCCGGACCCAAATCTTGACCTCGACCGGCCTTGACCGTGGCTGAGATTCCCGTCTGTCGTCAGGCCTGTAGCCTCTCCTTCCAGAGCGCTTCTGGCCGATTAACACTGCGGTTGTGGGGTCAAGGACGTTGCTCGTCCTCAGCTGTAACGATTTTCTCCGATCAGTGGCGCGGCAGTCACTAGTTTGTCTGGTGGGATTTATGTATTTGCGTAACTCCAAACGGATTGTATTTATATTATAGTAGATCTGGGCCACGGCCACAGGCCAGCCCCCTAATGACGATTTCTCACTCGCACAGAAGTTTCCACGTCCTACTGAGCCATTCTCCTTCGTTCCAATATCCAGCAGGAACCCTCGTGGGGTATATTCCAGCCAAAGATCTGATAGAGCCGTATTCGAATAGTTTCACTCGAAATACAAAGTGGCAGAAGCGAATACGTGCCAGCACGACGTCTAAGATTACAAGTCAACCCGCCCAGCAACTCGAAGAAATACGCTAAACTCACAAACAAATACCCGCAATGGGACGCACATCTACGGTGGAATATCGTTCTTCACTGCTCCGCCCTGGGTATGGGAAAGGCGGTGGACGAAGCGAAACGTGCGCCATGCGGCGTACGCACAATCCTTAGTCAATTGGACGAGCCGGTCCTGACCGTGGCAAAGAGCTATGCTTGAACTTGGCTGTACAGCTTACTGTACGTGAGAGAGAGGACCGTGGCCGCGGTGGTGCCCTGCCGGGAGGAAATGGAGTTGCGTACGTATCTGAGGGGGTGATCGAGGAGCGCGCGGAGTAGGTTTGGGGGAATGTCTAGGGTATGGTGCTCATCGCTTCATACAGTATAACCGTCGTGCGAGCCTCTGGAGGAGCATCTCAGTAGCACACAAAGGTAGAATGCCGAGATCCGCTTACCCGCTGACGCCAACACGCCAACAGCACAATCGGTTTTGTTTGTCATAGAAATGAGGAAGGGAAGAGAAAAGGTGGTAGGAGTAAAATTTATCGGCCGCTAAGATTGTGGGGTCGTCGCGTCGGTGGTCGATGCCGTTAGAGAAGTGGAGAATGAGGAGAGAGGGGGAAAATGGACGTGGACGAGGGGATGAGATGATTGACACACGGGAGACGGCGGTTTGGTGTGCGTTGAGGAAGAGGAACCGATCCGTGGGCGCTTGGCCCACTGAGAGGTTTCCCCCGCCTCGGTTGCCTTTTCACACGTATCGTATTTAACCATCTTTGGAGTACGACCTCCGCTTTTCAAGTCCGGTCACCCTTCGGTTTGAACCCACATGTTCAGCGACATTTCCGTGACCGCGACCATCCCTGTCCTCCCAAGGACCAAGAGGACCGTTCTCTCAGGACATACAACGTCTAATCGATCAGTCGTCTCGATAACCCCTGGCTGTTCTTCTGTGACACTATCCTCCTCATCAGGGAAAACCTCCCGCGATAATTTTCATAATTTAGCGATAATTTCCATAAATTAGCGATAATTCCCATAACTTAGTGATAATTTTTCGAAATTATCAAAAGTTTAGATTATCACTCGCTAAC
>Ga0307510_10000242_pt1 | contig 49262 bp, 62 predicted proteins | sample 12_EM_MG_FD_207224 | JGI IMG/M metagenome (GOLD analysis project Ga0307510, IMG submission 207224) | Populus trichocarpa ectomycorrhiza microbial communities from riparian zone in the Pacific Northwest, United States - 12_EM | ecosystem: Host-associated > Plants > Roots > Unclassified | place... | reverse complement strand
GCTTCTCTCAAAGTCGGATTACGCACTGATTAAGACCAAATTTTCCGACAAGTCAGATTAACGTGTCATTTTGTCATTTTTCCTATCAGAATTACTACTGAAGATAAAGTCACTTCCGCAGTGATTGACCATATTGTAAGGTGAGCATCGTGTGTGCTCTCGGATCGGCGCATTCCGGACCACGTGACGCTTGCGTTGCTGTCGACGACTTGACACGTCAGTGCCCCGCCGCAATGCCCTTGCACGCCACGCCTCCTCCTCCTCGTTCCCCTCCTCCTTCGCCCCTCATCCGATGCTTCGCTCTTGCCGCCACGCAGGTCCCCTCGCCGACTGACTGGGACTCGCTGCCGACGTCACTCGCCGCGCCCGCCACTGTTGGCAAGCGCCACAAGACCGCCCCTGCTAGCTGTCAGCCAGTGCCACACACGTCGAGCTCGACGCTTCATTATTCGGCCCTTGTTCGGGTCCGCGAGTTGTTGGACGTGTAGATCGCTGGATATGGCATTATTGGACCTTTAATCGTACGTTTCCTTGTGTCTCTTTTTGTTTAGACTCGTCGCTCTTTCTGCTAGCCCTTGCCATCGGACATCGATCCACGCCGCTCCCTTCGACCCTGCGCTCGCTGACGCGCCTCAACATACCATTCATTCCCACTCGTTCTTTGATCACCGGACACTCTCTTCCATACGACGCCGCGCAGACTGTCGCCGGCAGAATGCCATTCCTTTCCTTTCCCCTCTCGCCGATTACTCGTTTCATCGCGTAGCATACATTGTCTCCCATCAGACTCAATTATAAATATCTAAGCCCAGCCCTGGCGAACGCCAGGCAACTGTGGCCCGTTTCTTCCCCTCTCTCTCTCTCTCTGTGTGCCGGGCAACTGTGGCCCATCTTCCTATCTCTCACGACGCTCTCCGATCGACTCGCTACGTCCCCAATATCGTTAACGAACACCCGTCCGCGGCAGCGAGGATAACAACTCGCGCACACCGCCCCTCAACCACTCCCGGCGCGTTCTCGATCTCGGGTGCGCTGCTCGGGTTTTATCTTTAATCTCTTCTCTCGAACTCTCGCGCGGACTATCCGTCTGCGATATAATATGCCGCACATAAATATTGGCCAAGGGCCCACAACATGCCCTCATACAACCCAGGTCCCCAAATCTACCATTGCCGATCTCACTCATGCATGTCATCGACATTCTCAGTTTCTGCATCTCCCTTCTTGGCATCTGCGGACCCATACTCTTCATCCTCCATCTACTTCCACGCAATGTTGCCCCACGTCTCTCTACACTCTTGAATGAAACACAGCAACTTCTCCGTCGTGCAGAGGAAGTTGGTGCCGTTCCACCACAGAGCATATACAAGCACCACCTTAATCGGTAAGCAGATCTTCACATACCAGATTGTCCCGACATCTCATGCCCTGACGTAGATCAGCAAACGAATTCGCCACCCTGCGCCTCAAAAGTAATCAAGCCCAGGGGACATTCAATCAATTGCGTGTTGGTCTCCTGCACGGCCTGACTTTCAAACTGTATTCCCTTTATTACCGAATTAAAGCTATCAAGTCAGAGCTCGGGGTACGTCTCACACCCTCCTTGTTCATCATGCAGTCTATGACGGTGTCTTAGGTGGAAATCGACAAATAACAGCCTAACAACGTGGAGATCGCTACCAGCGCAATAATCTCCAGTCCTGCGGACAATAGTAATCATGCCAGTGTGGCTTGATACATTCCTGGATGTTGACAGGCCATGATTCACTCATGGTTCCTTCAGCCACTGCTACCCTCGTGAACAGTCATGTCGACGAACCGACTCTTCCGCTGCCAGCCACGGTGCCCTGGATGTTCGAGACAATTAGTGCATCATAAAAATAATGTATTGGATGTTGTGCCTGTGGTCCGACTTTGTCTTCACATATTCGTGTTTCTCCGTCATCTTGTGTATTACTTTCGCCATGTTTGATGTACTACAGAGTGTCCGGGTGACCAGACTAGCAAGTAGGGGGATTTTGTCTTTTAACAACTCTGATGGTAGTCTCGGCTACGAGTGGTGGCCCATCAGTGACTGTCGAGTCTGAGGCTCGTATTGTAGGTACGGTAATACAAAGCTCGGTTTGGGAAATTTGCCTGATTCTGATCATACCATACTCTAACCAAGAAGGCATCGCGACTTGCCGTCCGCTGGAGAGGCGAAGTCGTCCATTCTTAACAATGGCACGTCCGATCTTAGCGTATCCCATGGCGGCGGGACACCCTTGGACTGTGTTGCCCGGTAGGATTAGAATGTGCAGCCATCAGTCTTGGTGGGTATGCGGAGAGAGGACACCTAGAACGATAGGGTAGTATCGGGTGCTGAGCCCCGGGGGGGGGGGGGGGGCGAATGAGGATAGCTGGCTCGGTGAGTGGTGCTGCGGTGGGTTGCCGTCATTGTCGGCTGGCATGAGTCTGATGTGGAAGGGGTGGGAGAGAAAGGAGCAAACAGCGCACTTGCGTTGAGCAATATGTGGGGTAAAAGACGACAGGAGTGGTCTTGAGGTTGTCATGAATGTATGCGAGAAATCAGAGAGTAAGGGAACGATGAGAAAATATGACGAAGAGGGGGGGATGGTTGGGGGCTGACAGTGGGCTGAAGTGGATCACAGCTAATAGTGGGCTTTCTGTAAGTCATTGAGAGTTCCGACTCGGAGAAATGCCGTTATGCTGACACATCTCCCAGTTTCCCACCACCTCAGCCACACACGTACACCACCAGAGCAGAGTATCGGAGGCTCACGAATGAGCTCCTCAGCTGGCGTCCAGAAGGCGAGCGCTTCCAGTCAACGCCAGCTCACATTCTCGCAGCTAACTTCATCATCTGAAAGGACCAGCTGTCGAAGAGCTCGACAACTTCCGTTTCGGTGCTCCAATAATAGCCGAGCGTGTTGACCAGTACTCCCTTTCTTTCCGCGAGATAACGCGTGTCAACAACAAACTCATCGATGCATGTGATGGGCATGATCAAGACTGGGCACGGCAAACAGGCGGTCAAAAAATGCTGCGGGTCACCCGATGGTTGGGTGCACTTATTGGGACAGCTTGTGTCCGCTCTGCTTGTCCATTCGTGGGGTTTGAAGCGGCAGGGGACATATACACCAATGCGTGAGGACGCGCTTGTTTTTCAAGAGCTCCACGGAGGTAGACCATATCACATGAGCGAGATTAATGCGTTTGTGCGGCGGAAGGTGGCTCATCTTTCTCGCATTGAGGGGTCATTAGGAGCCGAGTATGTCTGCGCTGTTTTCAAAGCACTTCCGTGAGTACGAATACGGCGGGGTGCAGTTTTCGTGTTCTCTGTTCTCTGTTCTCACGTTCTTTCATGCAGACGAGTAATCCAGGTCCCAGATGGCTTTGGTGTCGCTTACACAACCGAATTTGATGGTAGTTATCCTCACTGTGACTCACACATTTTCTGTCCTTATGTGGCAGGAAGACTGACGTGATGGGAATGAACAGACTATATGCAGCTCACTTATCATGTCGCGAGCGGAGATGCTGGATGAGGAATTCACGGTAGAGATTTCGCGTGCTGTGGGGAACCTTTGTGCCCTGTACTTCCCGGGACAAGTGCCCAAGTCCAGACTGATGGTCCTTGTCGACGAAGCTTCAAAGCAGGTGATGCTAACTATCGTCGCGTGGGAATCTCTGGTGCCCTTATTCGGAAGAATAAAAAAATATCGGGATGGTTTCCTGCCTTGTTTTTGGAAACTCAGAACTGAACGTGCTGCTGCTCACAGGATGGATCCAGGTCATACAATTGAAGAGATTTTCTTGTGCACTCAGTTCAGTACATGGTACGACTGCCTTCCGTTGACGCCGGGGGATTCGTACTTCATGTTACCATCTGGCGCTTGGTCATGCCCAATGCTAAAAGAGAGCATCCTTGGACGGGCCCTGATACATATACATAGAACTGCGGAGCGCTGTCTCGATCATTGGGCCTCAAGGCAGCAATCAACGAGGGATGACGCGATAATAATTCACATCTGACCTAGGAAGAATGAGTACCGATGCTATGGCCGAGTATGGAGTACGTAGTATACAATGTGAGGCTGTGACCCGAACACGAAGTACTAAGTAGGGATGCCATGGCCTGAGTACTAAACTAAGCAACAGAGCACCGATGCCATGGCCAAGTATTGTATGGTGTATGTATACAACAACAGAGGCTGTGACCTGGACGCTAAGTACTGAATAGTGAGGCTATGGCCTGAGTACTAAACTAAGTAACTGGGTACCGATGCTATGGCCAAGTATGGAGTACAATGTGAGGCTGTGACCTGAACACTCAGTACTGAGTAGTGATGCTATGGCCTGAGTACTGATCTAAGCAACTGGGTACCGATGCTATGGACTAGGTACGGACAACCGTGACTGAGGCTGTGGCCTGAGTACAACTGGCGCCGCCCGCCGGGCCATGAGGCGAAGGCGCCGAAAGCATTCGGATGCGAAGTCTCGGACTCTCGGACTCTCGGATCTGAATGCTCCTTCGCACATAAAGTCTGCCTGGGGGATCCAGTATGCCCTCACCCAACTATTGCTGATCTTACCCCATGCCTGTTATCGACATTCTCAGCTTTTACATCTCCCTTCTTGGCATCTGTGGCCCCATACTCCTCATCCGCTATATGCTTCCACGCAATGTCACACCACTTCTCTCCACACTCCTGGACGAAACACAACAACTCCTTAGCCGTGCAGAGGAAATCAGTGCTGTCACCCCACAGAGCGAATACAAATGTCAACTTGACTGGTGAAAAAATCGTTTTGAACACTAGATTGCCACGATATCTCATACCCTAATGTAGTTCGGCAGACCGATTTGCGATGATGCGCACGAAAAGTAACCTTGCCCGGGGGATATTCCCACAACTGCGCATTGCCCTCCTACACGGCCTGACCTGGAAACTTTTTTCCCTGTACTACGAAATCGAAGCCATCAGGTCAAAACTTGAGGTCCGTTACGTCATTATCATTACACTCCCTGCCTATCACGTGATGATGACTTCGCGTCAGCTTCGAGTCGACGCCAAAAAACTGCACCGGGTCAACAACACGGGGAACGTTGCTCGCACACTGGCGCTTAGTCCTGCGGGTGGTAAGCAGTCTTGATACATGTTTTCTGGATATTTACTAACCATGTTTCGATCATAGTTCCGTCAGACACTGCTATCCCCGTGAACAGTGTCCAGTCGGAGTCCGTCGACCGTGACGGACTGCCTCTTCCGTTGCCAGCCTGAGCTACTGCGCCCTGAGTGTTCGACACGATCAGTGTATCAGGGGACGGATGTTATGCCAATAGTCCAATCTTTTCTTCATCACATAGTTGTGTCTTTTGTTGTTGCCTTGTATATATTGCTTTTAGCCCTTGATGTGTTTGATGTACGTCGGGTCCAGGGTGACAAGATTTGAGTAAGAGTATTCTCGGATGGCCTCACTGCCTCAAGAAAGTCTTCAGTAGCCCTTTAGCGACCCATCGTCCTGTCTTTACGATAACACAAAGCTTGGTTTTAGAGATTTGCAAGTGATAGGCAACTACAAAGTGGCCCTTCCCTTTACAAAACGATCGCGTTCAGCGGCCTTCTGCGTCGCGTTGGTTACTCGGCCCTTTTTGAGTCGACCCCAGAAAGTCCTATCCTCTTTCACTCCTTTCCCCCCCCACCTTTTTATTACTGAACATCAACGCGCTCTTCGCTCCTCCGCCACTTCCACACCTTTCCCTCCAAAAAACAAAACAACGCCCATCCTCCTTTCCGATGGTCTTGCACATGCCCGCCGCTGCACTGCATGTCAGGCCATGTCAGGAACCGACGGTGCGCACATTCTTTTCTGTCCCACCACGTTTAACTTACTAAATAAAATGTACAATGTACCCACTCCTGGCCTTCTATGTTCAGCTTAGACAGTGTCCTCTCCGTTTGACCTCATCCGACAACAATATCAAATGTCCCCTTCTCTCACACTGTAATGATATCATTGCTGCTGCGCACATAACAACTTCCTTCGAGCGCTATCCGGCCAGTCCTTACACTTCGCCATTCGACCACCGCCACCCTCAACTCAGCACGATTAATAGCTGCAGCCAGGGCTTACTCTCATGCCATGACGAATACCTCAACCCCCAATTTCCATGTCAGTTATATCTGTTATTCTCATACTCCTGGCACCTTGCCCATGATCACCACCCCTCCCATGTCTATTCCCTAATGCCGCATGCGCAATAGTTGGAATCCAAGTAGTTCCTCAAGACCACAAGTCGCCCTGCACTCACAGACCTCGATAGGCTGCCGCGTCGGCCAACAGATCAGACCTACTCGAGCGGGATTGCGTGTCCCTTCCGAGGATACCTTATCATGATTGCTACCCGTCCCGCCCCCTCCTCATCAGCGACAACCTGAAACATCTTTGCTGGTTACCTGGTGCAAATCACGTACTAGTTGTGTACTTGTCTTTATATGTTAGTTTTCTGTGTTGACACCATACAAAAGTCGAAGTTCGTCTCCTATACACTTCTAGGCTTTTACTTGGTTCCATTCCTCGTTCCTACCGCGCGTCCCCAAGCCGAGCTGGCAGATGTACAACGCAAAACCGATGGATTTGCAAGTGGAATCGAATGGCGTTGAGTGCTGCCTTCGAGCACACGCCCAGCACAAGCCTTACTGGCTTAAGGAATGATGAGACGACGGTGCCTATCTATCTCGCAGGGACACCCCGTGTCCATCCCTTTCTCCTGGAGAATTTTGCCACTAATTGACGTGTCATGGACATCAGGTTATGGTAAACACCTTGTATTACCGCTTGTCTATCTCACAAACGTCCCATTCATCATTTCAGCGCTTCTCGGAAGATGACTCCGCTGACTCGCCTTAGCACAGAGCATGATGGGTCCCCGCGCTGCGTTTCTCATTCGCGCTATGGTGCTCTACTGCCGTGCTATCAGCGTGGTGAGATCCCCGCTGAAGGCACGAAACTCCTTCCCGCATGAATATGTTTCCTGACCACATCTTGGTTTTTGATCTAATCACTCCTGTCCAGGTGGATGTTCGACTGCGCCGGTGTGCCGGGAACCGACGGCGTTGATGGTGCTTGTCTCACGCCAAACCAGGTGACACTAGTGGTGATCGCCACATCCCTGTGTTGCGCGATGGTCACATTTGGAGGCTTGACTCAGCCAAAGATGGTCGTATCATCAGCACAGCTGAAGTCGAGACATAAGGAAGGCACTCAAGGAGGGCAAGAGCGTTTCGGAGATGTTCGAGGATGCTGTGATAAAGCGGGCCAGCCACTGGGTGCTGAGCATGTCCGTGCTATCCTCGAAGCACCTGCGCGAGTACAGTTGGGGTGAGGTGCGGCTTTTCTTATTCTCCGTTCCCAACGATTTCCTTCCGTGTTATTGACGAGTATGCAGGTGGTGCCAGATGGCTTTGGCGTCGCGTACATGACCAGATGTGCCGGTGCGTAGCTTGCACGCTTGCCGTCCTTGTATGTGGTAATAATGCTGACGTGATGGAAACGAACAGACTATATGCAGTCACGATCACGTCCTATGGCTCAGCACAGCCCTGCCACATTATTACGAACGACAGCCTCATCTCCCCAATGAATATCCTCCCCATTTTTTCCCACCATCTCCACTTCGCGCGTATACCACAGTACAAGCATTATTTGAGAGCGGAGTATCGGAGGCTCACGGATGAGCTCCTCGGCTGGCCTCTCGAAGGTAAGCACTTCCAGTAAACGCTAGGTCACACACTTGAAGCTAATCCCACCATCTAAAAAGACCTTGTCGAGTGGTTACTCACGGGTCATGTCGAGAGCGCAGCAGTCGAAAGTCTCGGATACTTCCGTCTCAGTGCTCCAGTCGTGGCCGAGCGCGCTCCTTTTTTCTGCGGTGCATGTCAACACCAGATTCACCGATGCAAGTGATGAGCAGGATTAAGACTGGGTACGGCAAGCAGGGGGTCAAGGCGCCGTAGGTGTCGTCCGACGCTTGGGTGCGCTCACTGGGACAATTTGCACCGTCGTGCACTCGAGGTGCTGCAAGCTGCAGGGGATGTATGCACGAATGCGCGAGGACACGCTTATTGCCAAGGGCTATATGGAGGTGGTTCGCGTCACACGAGCGAGAGTGATGCGTTCGTGCGGGCCATGATGGCAGTGAACAGACGATGTGGATCACATCGGTACTGAACGAGGAGTTCGCTGTGATTTTGCGTGCTTCGGGGGGCTTCCATTCCCTCTATCTTCCGCCATCCTTCCGAGATATCCAATGTCATTGTGTGGGAATTCCAGATGCCCTTATTCAAAAGAAGCAAAAGTAGAGATGATTTCCTGCTTTGTTTCGGAAACCTAGGGTTGGACGTATTGTTACTCACAGGATGCACCTAGGTCATACAATTGAAAGGGTCGTCTCATGCAGGTTGGTACACCGTACAACAGGCCTCCGTCGACACGAGGATTCGTATCTGGCACTCGGCCATGGTGGGCGCCCAACGCTAAAAGCGAGCGTCCTTGAGAAGGTCCTGATATATTTAAATAGAGCTGCGGTGCATTGTCTCGGTCATTGGGCCTCAAGGTGGCAAGGCAAGTTATCAACGAAGGATGACGCGATAATAGTTCACATACGTAGGACCAACCAGGGCTGCCTCTTTTCGGAGTGCGAACCGGGTTGGCGAAACCAAAATCAAATATTGACGAACGGCATGTATCTTAGCGTCAAAGAACACGATTTTTACACTCCTTCGAGAAAACGCGCGGGCGCGCGTCTAGTTGAATGCTTGCTAATTTCCTGTACACGTTGCAGCAAAGGGGATTGTCAAATCATTAACAACCAAACTGCCACCAGCAGCCGTTGGCGCGCTGACCGTGACCGTGTCAAACAGGGACCCCTGGGCATCTGACTATGTCCACCTGCGCGTTCCCCGGAACCATCAAACGCGGCGCTTGTTGAAAAAAATTCAGTCGGCCGCATTCGTGCTCTGCCTCGATCCGGGCGGCACCGGGCGGCTTTTTGGCCATTTCGCGCTTCCTGTGGCACGGCGCGCCCGGTGGCCTCCGCGGTCGCTGGGCGGACGAGCCCATCCGGCTGATCGTGCCTGACGGCAGATGGGCGGGGCTCATGGGCGACTCGGAGTCGCCCATGAGCCCAGTGCTCGCCCTGGGTCATGGACGGCACCCCCACACTGACGTTCAAGGATTCGATCTGTACTGCACCGGCCGGCCCGGCATTCAACCACGGCTCGCTCGCGGCCTCCTCCTCCGCACCGGAGGAGCTGCAATGGACACTCGATTCTAAGCTCGAGCAGAGCATCGCCCGTGCGGAGAAAGAGGCGGCGGAGCTGATTGCGTCGCAGGCGATGAGCGTGGTCAAGACTGGGTCCGGCAAACAGGTGGTCAAAGCGGCACAAGTATCTCCCGATGCATGGGGACAGCTGCTGGTGCAGCTTGCGTACGCAAGGCTCTTGCCATGCGCTCGCGGGGCTGGCGGAGGCAGAGAGCGTAGCGAATAGGCTCACCAGGCACAAACGAGGCGCTGCCGCAACTTGCCGGGCGTCAGCCAGCCCCGTTGTGATCGCGCCTCGTGTATGCCATTCCTGCCTCGAGGCTTCTCACCGGTCCCCGTACCGGGTATACCGTATTCCTCCTAGATGTGTTTCTCGCTCGCACATAAAAGTCTGGCCGGGGGACCCATCGTGCCCTCACTCAACTCAGCTCCCCAACTCTACTATTACCGATCTTGCCCATGCCTGTTATCGACATTCTCAGTTTTTACATCTCCCTTCTGGGCATCTATGGCCCCATATTCCTCATCCGCTATACGCTTCCCCGCAATATCACCCCACTTCTCTCCACACTCCTGGACGAAACGCAGCAACTTCTTGGTCGTGCAGAGGAATTCAGTGCTGTCACCTCACAGAGCGAATACAAAAGCCAACTTGACTGGTGAAAAGATCTTTGAACACTAGCCTGAGATTATCCCAACATCTCATACTCTGATGTAGTTTGGCAAACCGATTTGCGATGATGCGTACGGAGAGTAACCTTGCACGGGGGATATTCCCGCAACTGCGTATTGCCCTCCTGCACGGCCTCACCTGGAAACTTCTTTCCCTTTATTATGAAATCGAAGCCATCAAGTCAGAACTCGAGGTCCGTTACGTCATCTCTCTCCTTGCCTTTCATGTGACCGTGGCTGTGTCTCAGCTTCAGGTCGACAAACAACTGCTCCGAGTCAACAACATGGGGAACGTTGCTCGCACGCTAGTGCTTAGTCCTGCAGATGGTAAGCGGTCGTGATACATGTTTCCTGGATGTTCACTAACCATAGTCCACTCATGGTTCCCTCAGACTCTGCTACCCCGTGAACAGCGACTCTTACGTTGCCAGTCTGAGCCACTGCGACCTGAGTGTTTGACAGGATCAGTGTATTAAGGAAGCGGATGTTATGCCAATACTTCTTTTTTTTTTTTGTATTTGTGGCTCTTCCTTTTGTCGCTTGCATATTTTACTCTTGATGTGTTTGATGTACGATAGGATCCCAGGGGGTAACAGATCTGAGTAGGGAGCTCGGATGGCTTCAGCGATGAGAAGAAAGGTCTCATGATTGCAGTGGCCCTTCAGCGACCCATTGTACTGTACGATAATACAAAGCTCGGTTTTAGAGATTTGTCTGACTCTGGAAGAAGCCGTCAAGAGATAGGCAATTAGTACAACTACAGTGGAGTAGCACTTCCACCGGCATCGCATGTAGCGTCGGCGCGCTCCCTTCAAAAACGGGGAGCATCGTGTTGGTAACTCCGACTTGGCCACCGAATTCTCTCTCCGGGCCGCTGGTTTTCCCTTCCGTTGAAACAAAACACCTCCTCCCTGCACGGCCTAACCTGGAAGCTTTTTTCCCTGTATTACGAAATCGAAACGATCAAGTCTGGACTCGAGGTTGGTTACGTCATCACTCTCCTTGTCTTTCACGTGATCATATCGATTGCTTGTCTCAGCTTCAAGTCGACAAACAACTGCTCCGAACCAACAACATAGGGAACGTTGCTCGCACGCCGGTGCTTAGTCCTGCGGATGGTAAGCAGTCTTGATTCATATTTCCTAGATGTTTGCTAACCATGTTTCCCGCAGACACTGCTATCCCCGTGAACAGCGTCGACGGACTGACACTTCCGCTGCCAGCAACTACACCCTGAGCATCAGTGTATCACAAAAACAGTGTATTAGATGTCGTGCCAGTGATCCGGTTTGTTGTCGCACAGTCCCGTTTTTGTTGTTGTCTTGCGTATACTCCTGCCATGTTTGATGTACTACATGATGTCTGGGTGACCTGATCTCAGCGGGTATAGTCTTTCCGATGGTCTCGGCGACAAGAAGCGAGCACTCATCACTGCGGTGGTCCTTTATTGACCATCGAGGCTCGTATTGTATGTACGTACGATAATACAAAGCGCAGTTTTTGGAAATTTGCGTGACTCTGGAAAGGAGACAAGTATCCGATGGGATTAGCCATTCCTTCTACTGTATCAACAATAAAATGTTGCCGCGACCTTGTCAACAACCAGCGGAGCGGCGCTCTTCTCCGCACTTTCCCGTCCCTCCGCGCCCAACACGAACCTCCGTCGGGACTCTATGATTGGCTCACAGAAATCCCACGTTCTTTTTCGGCGCCGTGATCCACTTCAACTCAAGCCCCTCACCCGTCTTTTCTGATCTCTTGTGTATATTGACAAGCCCCCCTGTCCTGCTCCCTACCCCGCATAGTACTTAACCCCAGTGCGTTCTCCACTCCTTTCTCTCCCATCCTTTCTATATGAAGCTCCACCCGGCCAACCACGACAGCATCCCACCGCAGCAACTCTCGCCAAGCAAGCTACCGTCCTCATTCTTCAGCCCTGGGCTCAGCACAGCCCTACCACCGACCCATCGTTCGAGGCGTCCTACGTACCAATCAAGATCGATGGCTGCACATTCTGCGCCTTACAAGGCAACATAGTCTAAGGGTGTCCTGTCGCCCTGTGATACGTCAAGACTGGCTAGGTCATTATTAAGAACGAACGACCTCATCTCCTCAATGGACATCCCCCGAAAATTTTACCACCGTCTCCGCTTTGCACGTACACCACAGTCTAAGTCTCCATTTCAGACCGGAGAATCGGAGGCTCTTGGATGAGGTCCTCAGCTGGCCTCTCGAAGGTAAGCTCTTCCGGTCAACGCCAGCTCACATTCCCGCAGCTAATTCCACCATCTGAAAGGTCTCGTTTAGTGGTTGCACACGCGTCATGTCGAGACCGCAGCGGTCGAAAATCTCAGCGACTTCCGTTTCAGTGCTCCAGTCGTGGCCGGGCGTGCTCCTTTTTTCTGCGGTGCATGTCAACATCAAACTCATCGACGCAAGTGATGAGCGGGATCAAGACTGGGTACGGTAGGGGGTCAAGGTGCTGTAGGTGTCGCTCGATGCTTGGGTGCGCTTACTAGGTCAACTTGCTTCCTCGTGGCTCGTGTACTCGCGGGGCTGCAAGCAGCAGGGAGCGTGTGCACGAAGGCGTGACGACACGCTTGTTTATAAGGGCTGCACGAAGTTGGCCCTCGTCACACGAGTGAGAGTGATGCATTCGTGCGGGCCATGATGGCAGTGGACAGACAATATGAGTTATACCGATACTGAACGAGGAGTTCGCTGCGATATTGCGTGCTGCTGGGGACTTCTATTGAGGTACATCATGTATTTCGATACGTGTTACAGGATGTTCTCTAGCCATGGGTCCTCAGATACTTTCAAGTTCGCCTGGGGCCAGTATTGTCAAGGCAATTATTCCGCTGCCAGTCACGATCAATGTAGCGTGAAGTAGTGTATTGAATGTTGTGCAAGTCTTCGTCTTCGCGTTCTTGCTCGTTGTTGCGTTGTCTGTTATCGCTATCTTAATGTTTACTGCGTTGAAAGATACCTCTCGATGACCAAATCACAATTCGGGGAGCTCAGCTGTTGGTTGAACCGGACGGCAACATTTACGGCATGCTATTCTTTATTTCAAATGCACCCTGTCATGGGCTGACGACGAGCAAATGCTAAGTGAGAGCCTGAGAGGACCCTTCGACGGCCATTGTAATCACTGGTACCTTATCCCTCCGAAGACCGCAGGTGTTTCAGATGTACAGTAGTAGTTCGAGTATAGTAGTCCGAACTTTAAGAAGCGACAACCTATGTCCCACTCACCAGGCTTGTTGTCCTAATGTGGGCATTAGGCACTGAATGTACAGCCATCAATGGTGAGCAGACGCGTCCTCGAAGGTCGCAAAGACCATGTCCGGAATGCAACACGGATCCTCCCAATATTCGTGGCTATGGGCCTCTGACCCTATTGATGGAGAACTGCTAATCACGTTATCGGGCCTGGTCCTGATAGGACCAGCCTCAGAATCCATCAAACGGCATCTCAGCTTCAAAGGGTGAGTGGCTTCACTGACATGTCATTAGCCGGGAACTGGCAGCGTTTCGACCCTAACTTGGATTCACTATGTGGTAGGAGAGCGTTGATTTCCTCCGCACGACCAAGAGGTTTCTGCGCTTCGTCCAGGAGTGTGGAGAGGAGCGGCGCGACGTTGAGTGGCATGCGGCCATGGACGTCAAGAAGGGAGATGTAAAAGCTGACAATGTCATGTCGATAACAGGCATGGGTGAGATCGGTAAAAGTAAAGTTGGGGGAGCTGGGATGGCTGAGGGCATACTGAGTCCAGCTAGACTGTACGTACTGGCGTACGCCTAAAGTTCCGTTCAGATTCTAAGGGTGGCTGCTAGTGAGGACCCCGGAAGAAAGAACCGGATGCCTGGCGGATAGCGATGCCGTAGGCTGTGCAGGGTTGGCCCCTCCTGCCGAACGTCGCTCCTCGGATCTTTCTATAACATGCATCTGGGGTCTAACCTCCTCAATAGGGACCCCAGAGACACATCGTCCAATAGGATGATTAGGATCCCAGAAAACAAGGCACAAGGCAAAAAAGACTTGACAGCGTATTGCAAGTACAGGCGCTCGCTCACAGTCTCGGGTGGATCGATGTGCGCTCGCTCACACATAAAGTCTGGCTGAGTGACCCAGTATGCACTTACCCAACCCAATTCAACTCCCCAACTCTACCATTGCCAATCTCACCCATGCCTGTTATCGACATTCTCAGCTTTCTCCTTGGCGTCTATTGCCCCATACTCCTTAGGGCTGCGCGCCGTACCGTACATTACGGCTTTACGGCTGTATTGTATGGGTCCCGTTACCGTACCGTCGAAGACCTTCGTGCACCCTCAGATGGCCGTACACAATACAGCCGTAGGCCGTATTTCACCATAGAAAACGGCCATTTCGGACCGTCTATGGCCGTAAAGTAAGCGCTCAAAGCCCTAACCCTTGTGACGTCCATTATTGTTATCGTATTGCCCATCTGCACTCCCATATCTGCCATGCCTGGGCTTGCCTCTCACCGTCATCGTCTCCCCTCGTCATCTTTCAATGTCTCCCACCTTCCTTGAAGTTCATTCTCCCTCATTTCCTTGTGCTTGGACGTTTCCCCCTCACAACCATTTGAGCCCCATTTTCCTGCCGAAGACACACAGATCACTAGCATTGTCGGCTCATGCCACTAGTGTATACCATTTTGAGGGCCCCACCAATGGCGCCGTCCAACATTCCGCTCACTGCAGACAGTGGGGCGTCAGTCTGGAGCAAGTCCTTGATGAGGATTGTTGGGAAAACGTTTTACCGTGCACGGCTCAACTAATTTCGTATGTCCTTTGTTTTCATTTCTGTCTTAGGCTTACCACTCCATTCTCCAACATCCCCTTTCACCTTAGACTTCCTCTCGATCATCGCCGCATCCCCCCTCACCCCGTTTTACCATGTGCCCTTGTTTAGGACACCATTTTCTCTTGTCATCATTGCTACACTGGTCTCTCATACCTTGCCGGCTGGATTGCCTTCGTATTTCTCTCCCCATCCTTCCCTTCTCTACGTACATCGCACGTAGCATACATGTACGTACTGCCCTCGACTCAGCAGGGTATAAAAACCCTTGCCTGGTTTCATTGAGAGGCAGGCAATAAAGTGCCCAATCTTCCTTCTCCTCCCTGACCGACCGACGATAAACTGACCTTTGCACTGTCACCCATTGTTTGGACCCCTTGGTCTTTTCTGCTATCTCCTGTTTCCCATTCACATCTCCCTTACTACAGGTCCATCCGCTCCAAGTTTGCGGTCTTGTCTTGCTCGTTTCAAGCCCCAACCTCACATCTCATACTTGACGTTTTCTTTGTGTCTGAGATCTTACAAGTCTTCGACATCCGTTCCACCTCGACTTCAACTCACTTTCACTCCTGCCATGACAACTCAGCTTCAGCCAGCATCTGCTGATGATCATGTCTGGTACCATTCTGAGGGCGATGACCAACCCCTACCATCACAGCGCCCCACTGACACCAATGCTATGAGTGGTCAGATGACCGAGAAAGATGCTCATGGTCCAGCTCCTGGTATGTATATGTCCTCCATTCGTATTTATGTTGTTCACAGTTATTCTGATGTAGATGTTCGCTGCATTCAGCAAGCTGGGAGAGGCAAGAAGATGGCCCAAGCAATCACGTTTGAAAGGTTGATGAGCTTGGAAACCCTGTTTGACGATACTTGGCTGGCACCTCTCGAAACCGACAGAGAGCCAAGAAGCTGTGTTTAGATACTGGCAAAGCGGTGACCCTGGGCTCATCGGATGAAGACGATCTTGACTTCAAAGATACCAATGGATCTGGGTCTGATTCTGGGTCTGATAGTGACTCAGATGATATACTCCCTTCCAATGCTGAGGTATTTCACTTTGTCAATCCATTCATTGAATGTAATGACATATTGTTTATCCTAGGTTGCCAATCTTCTCCCTTCCAAGACTATTCCTTCCACAGGGTGTGGAGCTTCTGCAAAGCGCAAACGCTCAAAGCGCACCATCACAGATGAGGAAACTGAAGATGTCAACGATCGTGACAGCAGAAGCAGTAGCAATGTGGGAAAAAGAGCAATGAAAGCAATGGTATGTTCTACCTAGAACATCTGGGTCATCAATCGGATTTTGACATTTCATAGCCACAGATTACCCGAAACCCAATATATCACTTCTATGAGAAGGTCGACAGGAACTCAAATGGGGAGATCGGCAATCCCGGTGACAGGCATTACAAGTGTCTTCATGGGGGCTGGAAGGTAATGACCATAACAACGAAGATGAAGTACTGCCTTACTGGTGCATCTTTGTTGTTATATTTCAGGTTGGTTGTCACTGAACTTGCAATGGTGCAAGTAGGTTTGATTGGAAACTTGAAGCTGGCCTCGACACCAATGTACCGCCTGTACCTCACAATGAAGGAGCACTCATCCAATCAGATCACAAATGAGGAGATATTAGTTGCATTGGGACAGAAGGTACTGGATCCAGGAGCTGTACCGGAATTTATTGGTCAAGCGGAGTCTGCCAACCAGGATATCCGGCGTGCATTTGAAAAGCAGGTGCAGGTTGCAGCAGTAAGTGAACGACTTTGATTTGGGTCCATATTTTGCAAGCATTGATATTCTTAAGGGTCCATGGGATCAAGAGAAGTTTGACGACCTGTTGGCACGGTGGATTATTGCCACTGACCAACCTTTTGACACTGTCGATCAGCCTGAATTCCGCATGTTGCTGACATGTGCACATCACCCTTCACCAGAACTCAAGATCCCATATCACGATGCAGTTAGAAGATGGATTATGAAGATGGGGGAGGATGGTATAGAGGTGACAAAAGAGATATTCATGGTATGTAAATCTTAGCTGCGTTTCACAGGTAGTCTTATCAGTTGCTATAGAAAGATGTTAAAGGTAAAATCAGCATTTCACTCGATGCATGGACATCAAGTAATAACCATGCGTTCATGGCAATCATCGCACATTATGTCACCAGATGTGGAAAACTTGGTATGCTCTGTTTTTGAGAAATCACTACTGGCTGACAACAGTATTTAGAAGAACTTCTTATTGACTTCCGTGAGCTGGAGGGTGAGCATTCAGGAGCAAATATGGCTGAGGCTGTCTGGGAGACACTGGTTCGCTTTAGGATTGAGAACCGGGTAGGTTGTGATACTATCTAATCCATCACAATGCTGAATGTGCTGATCTTGTAGATTATGGCATTTATGTTGGATAATGCGTCAAATAATGATACCCTCATCGATGGGATTGCAAACCGAGCAAAACTGCAAGGTATTTGAATAAAAGCTGATTGGGTCCATCTTTGTTGCATGCCACATACTGTCCACCTTGCTGCACTCAAAGTATGTCTCTTCGATGTGGATCCTCTATATAACATGGTTTCTGATGATTATACAGCTTCTTGAAGGCATTGGTGCCATTTCTGCCATGGAAAGCAAGAAGGCAATGTCCCGCCATGGAAACTATCAAGATTCCATTACTACACCCATCAACTGTGCTTCTAATGATGATGCTGTGGCCCAAGATGATGAAGACGAGCAAGGCAAGCTTTTATTTGAGGTTGACACAGCAAGTGACATTTGTTCTGCGGTTGAGAAGGTTCGTCTTTATCTCACTGTTGCTCAGTATTATTAATGATGTTGTTACCCAGCTTCGAAAAATTGTTCGTGCTGTATGATCAAGTCCTCAACGCAAACAGAGTTGGCTCCATCAAGTTGCTACATCTCAACGGCATCAACACAGTGATACCCCCCCACAATGGCCACTCATGCTGATTCTTGATGTGTGGACACGATGGTCATCCACACATCAAATGATGCGTAAGTTCTTTCATGTCTCTTTATGATATTTTTACCATGGGCAAATAGGTCGAGCCCTAGAATGTCGAAGGGACATTGATGACTTTGTTGGCTGTAATCGAGACCTCTGAGCACTCGAACTATCTGAGGATGAGTGGGCCATGATTATCCAAGTTACTGAATGGCTGGGGGCATTTCGGGCTGCAACAACACAAATGTCAACATCCAAGCAGCCAATGCTTTCCACGACTCTTGCCATTTTCAGGGGCCTGCAGGAACACATTAAACTGATATATAGTGACCTCCCAGCATCAACGTCTCAGAGGATCAAGACCAGTCTTCTTGATGTGCACCGGAAGCTCAGTGATTATTATTATCGCTATGATCAGTCACCATTTTACACTTGGGCCACATGTAAGTTCAATCATTTAACTTGACATTTGAAGATATCGTTGTGACATATGAACCCATTTTTTAGTTCTTGATCCCCGGATCTCGTATGAAGGAGTCCGCGATGACTATGCAGGTGATCCGGACCTCCTTCCCAGCAAGAAATGTGTTGACGTTATGTGACTTCTTTCGACATCATGTGGCTCACCAAAATAAGATCAGATAGCATCACTGGAAGCCAGCCAGTAGCACAAATACTGTTGCTATCTGACATTATATGATACTTTGCTGAATGAATCATATCACACCATATCACACCAGTTTTCGTCAGAAACATCTGGCATTCTTTGATGCTATGCGACCACAATACACTCTGGCTCCTTTTGACCACGTCCGCCATATCCATCGGTCCACTACATCCACCAGGTCCATGGTCCACCACATCCGCCACGTCAAAATCACCCAACATGTCCACCGCATCCGCCGCGCCCCAAACCTTCGCCGTGTCTGTCGCATCTGCTACGTCGAACATGTTCCCTGCAAGGGGCGTTACGTCGCCAGTTTTTTAGTGTTCTGAAAACAAATAGTCAGTATTGCAACAGTACAACAGATCAACGCCGTCACGTACAAGTTGCTTTGCCCGGTCTTTATACACCTGGAAAAAATTAGCTTGCGAAGGTCTCCTACAACGGAATGAACGCTACCTGTAACGTGCCCTTCTCCTGCTGAATAGAATCCCAGAAAATGTTGAAGTCTTGCATCGTCCCTTTTGGTTTTGTCTCTTTCCAATTGCGTGCTGCCTCCCACCTAAATAGCGTGATAAAGGAGATCCACGCTTAGTAACTCGGAGGACTTACTTGGGGGAAATAATGTTGGGAGGAGTCCACGATCCCCTCCCTCCTTTCGAAACCTTCCCAACAGACTTCTTTGTAACAGTCTGGGATACAGCGCCATGTGTCGTTTCGACGTGGTTCGCGTTCTTGGGGGTATCTCGCTGCCTGCAGACGCTGATGGAAACGGGATTGTCAGTAAAGGAACGGACCAGAGAAAGTAGTATACCTATCGATAGCCTCTATGATGCATCCGAGCTTTCCATCAAGAAGGCCCTCGTCGACTTTGCGATCACGAACGAGGTGCTCCAAAAGTTGGACTAACCCGATAAGACCGAATTTACCTTGTGTGATGAGGGGATAGATGTCGGAGATGTTGTGCAAGATGAGGACGTTCAGTCTCTGGTCCCATGTTTCCCAGACATCCGCATCGGCTGTGATGTCCTTCGTGAGCTCCGTGGAATCGCAGCAAAATCCTGCCAGTGGGCCGGTCTTCTTCGCTGTGGGGACTGATTTTGGTAGGCCTTCGACCTTCTCGCGGAGCGTCTTCAGTATGCCAAAGGGTGGGGCACCCCGCACAGGTGTGGCAGATGAAGTCATCGCGGAAACGGTCGTGAGGGTTGACAGCACTGAGGAGGGGCCAGGAACGGGTAGGGAGGGGAGACGAAGAGGTCGGGAGGAGGGGCCAGGAGTGGGTCGAGAGTGTGATACAGAGTCTGTAGATATTGATAAGTGTCGTGAGTTGGTTATGGGGCGCTGTCATACCATTGTTGAGATCGATATCTAACAGTGTTGTGTCGATAGAGAACCCATCCCTACAAAAGCTATTAGATGTTTCTCCACGGACCAGAAACCCTTACAGAGGATTCTTCGACGTCTATATAACAATTAGTATGTGGTGAAGGATAATAATATGATGCGAACCTTTGAGCTAAGCATAGCATTTTTGACTTGAGTCCCGGGCTAAAAAAGCCAATTAAAAGCAATCGAGATGTCGGCGGAATTTGTAGCAAGAAGATGAGGAAAACGATAAGCATGTCACTTACGATAGGTAAACCCTGCATCTCCCGTTTTTCGGATTGACACACTCTTTCTAATGATTGAGTGAACGTCAGCAGCTAATTGATGCACCTTTTGAGACCGGCCTATGGTACGAATAAAGGTCGTTCCTGTCTTCACTTTCTTTGGTGGAGGTGCGTCGAGCAATCCGTCAGCTTCACCATGAGGTTCCGTGGGATCTGGGGACTCCTTTCGCTTGCGCTTGCCACCATCGTTCAAGTCGCAAGTACCAGGAGGTGTCTCCTTAGATTGCCTAGCCAATAAGGACCGCTTCCAGCTGTGGTAGTTCCTCTTCCACAACACATCAACCTTCCATCGCCAAGAACAGAGGCGTAGAAAAGGAAACTTTTCTTCGATTGTATCGCGGAACTTGTCGCGAAGAGTAGCACCTGCAGACGACCAGTTCTTGGGGGGGTGATTGGGGTCGATGTTGTCATTCCAGAAGGCCCGGAGCTCAGCATACAGCCGCTCCTTCTGGTGATAACTGATAACGCTGCCATTTTCATCTTCGAGGAAAGCCAGAACACCTCTTTCTTTCTTTGTGATACCCTCAGGCTCGTTGTCGTTGGATTTGCTATCGCTGTCACTGGAATCAGCGTCATGAACCTCGATTACAGAAACTTGAACCACATCGTTCCGTCGCCTCTCCCAGTGTTTTACATTCGGATAGTCGGACTTGTTGAGGGTTATTGGGGACTTGGGGGTAGGTTGACTTCCATTACTCAGGCTGGAATTAGAGCGGCGTGGTTTGGTATTCAGAGCAGTAATCAGCTGTGATCTATATGCAGGTTTTCAGTATGATATATGCACGTTAGATCAACGAATGGCGCACTGTAAGTTATCAACTTGATCACGCAATGTGAGGTTCTCCTTCTCCTGCTTCAAGTAGGCCGGATTGCCTGCTGCACGCAAGGTGGCATCTGATAACGAATAAACTAGTGCGAGTTGTTCCAGTGAAAGGCGATTCAAATCCAAAGGGGAACGCATTTGCTAGAGAGTGACTTTAGAGATAGTATATGCGCGATAAAAGTGCTGCCTATGCTGTATGGTACATTTGTTTGTTCGAAGGTTTCTTGTTGAGTCCGAGCCTGTGAGGTACATCCACAGAAAACGGTCACTGAGGTTCAGTCTAGAGTAGAATATGGGTGAAAATGACCCCACAGAGAGATAAGGGCTTGTTGAAAATCTTGTGCCGTGAATGGGAGGATGTGCTACATCGTTCTGCGGCCAAGGGTGGACCGCACGAGAGCCGAGTTGTGATAGATCAGAGATGTCCTGTGTATCATAGCCCCCAGAAGTTTGGAAGTCCAGAGTTGTTGACATTTGCTCGTTGTCGTTATTGATGTTCGTGGGGTGAGAGGAAAGCGTTTGCGATCACGTGGATCTGTCTGTGCTACGACAAGGACACACAGAACAATTGCCTTAGCGTTGTCAGCTTGCTGCGATTCGGACCGTAGGTCCGGAGTTACTGTGACTTGCGGCCTGTTGACTGAGACGCGTCTCAACGCAATGGGATTACCAGATTTGGACTAATGGCTGCTATAGATAATGGACACATACGCATATGCACGTTTCTTTGTCTTGCGCTATGCCTCTCTTCACTACTACACCTAGTTCGTGTCTGTGACTTGCTAGTATACGCCTCCAGACACTGTATTGTACACTTTTACATATATATACTTTACTCTAAGGACTGGAATATATGGTTTTTCCCGACGATCTTCCATGCACGTCCTTTCTCAATATCTAAGTTTCGTCACAATTTGATATGAAACCTATTCCTCCTCATCAGCGTCATCTGAATCACCCTTCCTAATCAACGCAGCACTCAGTTTCTCAACCGCAAAGTACTGCTGGCCTTCTAAGTAATTTGTCCCTTGCTGAGTGTACTTGAAGGGGACCATCCCGACGACATCTGTAATCCATTTGGCATCGACAATCTGAATGCCATTTTCGCTGAGATATGTGCACAGGTGAAGCGTTCCATATGACTCTTTAAGCACATGAGGATCTGGATCCGCAAACATTTTGACGGCCGCAAGGGTATATCAGGAGTTGTTCTTTGTGACAAGAAAAAAGTACAGGACCTCTGCGAAATGCGAGGCTCCTTGAAAGCTCAGCTAGATAAAATGGTCAGTTTATCCTCTCTGCGAAAAGTTGTGGACCCACTTTCACATTTCTTGCTATCCGAACCTTCTCAGCAGGCCGTTTCTTCTTGTGCCACCAAGATCGTGCGACTTGCCCATTTGGTAGAAGAAGCCTCGCGAATCTGTCAACGCTAAGAGAATCTCCATGTTTAATTCTCCAGTGATGCAAGTCTGAAAATGTCTGAAAAGCCTCAAGAGTTGTCGCGTCCATTTCATGATGCTCGCGAGGTCCCAAGAGAAGATAGTTGTTCCCAATGTCGCAGGCGCTAGCAGGTAGCTTTCCTGTGGTGTGCAAGAGGTCCGGAGCAAGGGCGTAGAGAGCATTCGCATGTGCGCGCTCAATTGTTCTTTGACTGAGATTCGCATACGGATCAGAATGGAGCCGGATTTCTTCACCAAGATTTCCAATGGTTCGCTCCATGGTCCACTGAGATAGTTCGGTGAGAGAGCCAACGCGAAAGTGTTCTGGGATGATATGCGTCAACGCATGGATACATGGTCGTATGAAATGCAAGCGCTTGAGTTCACGCTTGTAGTATATGATCTCGAATTCATAGACGAACTCAAGGAAAGCTTTGTGAGCTGCCAGGAGGTCTCCTTTCGATTTGTGGCTTCAATGGACCACGCGTGTGCCAAAGATGAGTTTGCAGAAATGATAGTAGAATTTCTGAGGAAGGAGACGATATAGGAGGGTGGGACACAGACCAAAGATGTAGACGAGATACTCCACCGCCTTGTATCCACTGGATATTTTCTCTGCAGGATTACGCGGCACCCTAGATTCCAGACAGACAGGGAGATAGAGACCAGCACGTGCGACAGATGCCCCATGTGCCTGCCAGACTGCGTTATCATGGAGCACAGCGAATGGCCAAGTAGTTGGATCATTGTCTTGTGCATGATCGATGCTGCCACGCCACAGAGAAATGAGAAGTTGACTTATATTAAGCGCGAACAGATGCATAGTGTCCGCAGGAAAACATTTTGGAACGGGGATGGACTTCGGGAGCGCGGATACGATGGATGGCTTGCATATTCCAGTTTCCCTACGATTTTGCACATATTCATTGGTAGATGTCGAGCTAAGAACAAGGCGAAGCCTCTCATTGTACTCGTCAGGCGATGGTACAGTGATCAAGTTAATATCAACATCTGGATGACTGGATCCAGAAGGCACAGAGCCATTTGGTTTCAACATAGCGGGATAATACGTCCCAGCACCAGGTTTATGACGGCCTGGCATAGAACAGAGTATTCAGCATCTATTTCTCCCATGGTGGCCGACCCATCCATTCAATTCTGCCATTCCTACTGTGTCTGCTGTTCCAAAACCAAACCAAGGACATGTATTGAAAGAGCTCTGTGTAGAAGCGTCCCAAATCTGTAGACCAAGTCTTTGGCAAGCGGAGAGATGAGCAAACGTTGGGAACAGAAATGAGTCATAGTTTTTGGGCGCGTTGGGTCCACCAATCACGAACATCGGGAGTACCATCTCTTTGGCATGACGGATTTCAGGGGCGTAGTCAATCAATGTAGCAATGCCAAACCATGTGTCTGACTCTTTGTTCCGGTATAGCTGTGCGCCATCCATAGAAAGCGCGAGAAGCATATCGTTATCAGTGATCTGCCCAGATTTGACAAGATCAAGATAATCTGAACCACAGCAAACATCGTCATAGTCCTGAATGCCACCACCAGTGTTGCGCTGTGCTAACAGAACTGCAGTGCGTCGCAGACGATCTCGAAGTCTTGAAACTGAGAGAGGATGTCGCCAGAGAGCTTGTAACTGGGGCCCTAATGGAAGGGTAACAAATTGGCAATGAGGCGTTTTCGAGTTTATGTCAAGGTGTTGTTCGTATCGATGTTCTCCACAGAACGGACAATGTGTGAGGGGAGCAAATGGGCTGGTATATGCAAGACAGGTCTTGACACACATATCAGAGTGTAATGGAACGATACCCGTGATCGTTTTCAGTCTATTCCGGACCTGGTCAAACGAGAGCATGGCACTTGCAGAGTAGCATTCCTTGATACTCGAGCGAACTGCATCGTAGGTCACCTTAGAGGAATGGGCAGAAAGTGATAGATATATTTGGAAAGACATGCGGAGTTGTGGATCGTCTAAATTCCACAACTCCTGCGGGGGGGTTAAGAATGAATCCCATTCGTCTTCGGTCCACTGGCTTTTCTCATGTTCAAATGAATAGTCTCGTATCTGTGAAATTATGGACCCCATATCCATGAGACCTTTGAACGCGCCTCCAAGTTGGGGCTGGCCCAGCTCGCAACTTGGGGAAGAGTCTTCCTCGGACTGATAGGAATCAAATGGACCATCTTCTTCACAACTATGGTCGCCGACATCTCCGTCAGTGGAACAGCTCCAATTGGGCATCTCAAATAAACTGTGAGATGACTAAAAAGCGACGCTCACCCATCAATCGGATCAAGGGCATCGGATCCCATGGGTGCATCGGGCTCATAGTAGTTACCAGGCGCCGCTGTAGCATTGTCAAGATCCGAGCCAATGCTATTTTCTTTCTAAAAGTCTGTTGGATCAGTGTTCTCAGAAACACCAAAAAGTTTGTACTTGGAATTGAGGACGTTTGGGCTTTCTGATTCGAGATGTTTGAGCATCACACTGTTCTTGAGTCATTTTCGCTTCCAATTCACGCTGCGCTGCATGGCTGTACCAAGTCCGTTTTGGAATCGCCTTTCCTTCAGGTGGTGCTTGACAGAATTTCTGACAAGTGCAGATTGCTACCTTTGTCGACATTGAATACAGTTGCTTTAGGTGTTGTTGAGATGCATTCAAGTCATGGTCTATTGAGCACAAGTCGAAATCACATGAAATTGGAGTACAAAACAAGGGGATGACATGAGGAATGATCTAATCGACTGGCGCCCCTCGGAGTCAGTTTTCACCAACCAAGTCAGCCCGCGTCGAACTAAGTCACATGGTGTCAATGGATTTCTCACTGGGCCTCCTTGACTACCTTGAATCCTCAAAGTCGATGCTGCACACCCACTATATCCAGCACTATTCTAGTTGTGCCGATTCCCTCTCCCAGTCCACTGGCAACCCCGTTCAGTCTCCATCTGACGAGTCTCCTTCCAAGGTGAATTTCACATCAAGGTATAAGAAGAAAGGTACCTTGTTCCGGGATGAACTTGAGGAGTACTTCAAGTTGCCGCATGAAGACTTTGATTCATGTAAACCCCTTGAGTGGTGGGTAGGGTGGCGAGCACATCAGCAAGATGACAACAAGTAGAGCGAGTAGAGTGAGTAGAGTGGGTAGGTCTACTCATTCTACTCACTCTACTCCAGATCCTACTCCCTATTCGATTTCTACTCATTCTACTACTTGATAGTAGCGCTACCTACTTCTAATCAACAATATATTCTCTACTCTGGCTTGCTCATGTGCTACTTCCATCAATCCTCAAGTTGACCAATGAGATTAATTGGAGCCCATCCATTCCATCACGATACCAGATTACCAGTTGTGGAAGATGTTCTTGGTGATCTTGGTGCCTGGCAAGCTCTGCGTGCTATGCCATCAAACATGAAACTATGACTCCCAAGAAACAACATTTTATCAATCCAAATAATTTGTAGTAATACCATCGGTCTCAGACCAACAGGTACCTTTCATGTAGCATTGAGGGCTCTGAATTATTCATTCTATGATAAACACAATCCAATGCGCGTCGTGTTGTGTGCGGATAATTGCAGGGCCACATCACTTGTAATGTCCTCTCACTACCATCTGCTCCATGAGGGGATGCCAACTCCCAAGTTGGTCACAACCGTGGGACCCCATCCAAGCCATCCAATGATGACCGTTTTTGCAAAATTCTCGCCAAATCCGAGCATCACGCCATTCACAAACAGCAAGAGCATGCTGATGGACAGCGATGAGACCAAGGACCAGAAGCACGTGCTCACGGGCAGCGTGTTGTCAAACACAGCAAGGGCCATTGAAGCCACCATCGCACGGTTGGCAGTGGGAGTTGCGTGGGGCGTTTTGTGGGTGCATTTGAGCTTGTGGTGCTGGGCTGGTTCTGCCAACGATCATCATGGGGGAATGGGCAGAAATAGAAGGGTAGTAAGAAAAAAAAGGGTGAGAGAAAGTGGGGGTTTATCGCAAATGGTTCATCCGCATGAGAGTTCAAAAGATAATAAAATACAAACCGCATTCCTGAAAGAGTCGAGAACGCAACAAAGTCAAGTTTGAAGAACAAAGCATGAAGTGAAGTCGCGCGTTCATCGTTGGGTATGAGATCAGTGCAATGACGCAGCACGGGGATCTAAAATGGTCAAGGATCGTGGATAACGATTGGACGTATGAGTCAGATGTCGGGGCGTCGAAGTCGGTCGGGTGAGAGTCGTAAAATGCACAAGATCAGATGCAAACAAAGAAGAGAGGGGGGCCGCAGTTGCCTCACTTTCGCCAGGGCTGGGCTGAGGCATTTATATGGTGAGTCCCAAAACGAGGGGCGACAATGTACGCTATGCGGAGAGAGGGGCAAATGGGAGAAAAGGTCAAAGAAAATATTGAAGTCGATTCTGCTGGCAACAGATCGTGCGGTGTCGTATGCAAAAAGGGGGCGACCAGTGAACAAAGGAAAGGTGAAAATGGATGGTTGTCGATGCGCGACAGCGGGCGCAGGGTCAAAAGGGGTCGACATAACTTGGAGCCCGATGGCAAAGGCATAGAGTGGAAGGCTAGTGAGATAAACAAAGGATCCAAGACAAAGAAAGAAATAAAGAGACATACGAAAAAGAGCAAATAACACCGAAATAAGACATATGCAAAACCTCAGCATGCGGATCCGTTCAAGAACCACCGGGTGAATGTATCAAGCTCAACGCACATAGCATTGGCCGACCTCTATCAAAGGGGCGCGCTTTTGTGGCGTTGGCCCATGAATGAGGCGGAGCGGGTGACATTTGAGGCAAGGCAAGTGGGTATTTGCATGGCAACAAACAAGGAGAGAAGTGACAACAAGGGGCAAAGGAGGCGAGATGGGAGGAGGGCAATGTGGCGACATCGATGGCATCGTTGGTTTGATGGGTTGTGGCGGTGACGTGGCAACAACCTCACGGAATCAAGTCAGTTCACACACAAGACAGACACACACGACGTGCAAGGCGGTTCACTCTCATAACATGGGACCCGGGGTCACTCCAGGGAATTATCGGTCGTTTCTTGCAAGGGATCCATGTCAAGGTTGCCATCACCATCATCCTTGGTTTCTGTCTCTGGTGGCAAAGCACTGCGGGAAGGAGATACAGAGATGGTACCATATGTGTGCCAGTGGAGGGTCCGACGGATGGTGGTAGTGTCCTAGATGGGTCAAGCAATAATGGTGCTGCTTTAGTCTCTCCTTGGTACTTCAACGACCCCAGTAGGAGTGTTTGCAAGGCAATGGTAGCAATTTTGGAGAAGGAAGAAAGAGGGAACGAAATGGAGGGGAGACGCTTCTTGAGAGTCGAATTTGCAAAAATGCTGGTGGTTGGATCTGGGTCTACGTCTACGGTGCCTGGAAACCAACCAAAATCTCTCGTAAGTAGTTTGCAACCCAGATTGAAACCAAGATGGAGTCCGGTAAAGCAGAGCATGCAATGGCCCTGAGGCTGAGTATCAAATTATGCATTAAGCGATATTTTCTTGGGACTTCACGACACAGGTATCTTTCTGCAACCCTCCCTCTGCCGTCTCTGGTTCATAAGTGCCTCTCACTTGGTTGTTTTTTTTCTGCATCGTGACTTGTCCCTCCCTCTGCAGTTCTCCCTCTGCAGTCTCCAGGAAGTGAGTGCTCCTGCTCTATCGATTTCTTTCCATGTCTTGACTTGTCCTTTTCTCTACAGTCTCCAGGAAGTGCCCCTTGGTCGCTTTTTTTCCATATCCTGACTTGTCCCTCCCTCTGCCATCTTCAGGAAGTGAGTGTCCCTCACCCGGTTACTTTCTTGACTTGTCCCCCCCTCTGCCACCTCCAGGGACTGAGTACAAGTGAGTTCCCCCCTCTGTCGCTTTTTTTTTTTCATGTCCTGACTTGTCCCTCCTTCTGCCGTCTCCAGGAAGTGAGTGTCCCTCACCTAGTTACGTTCTTGATGTGTCCCCCCCTCTACCATCTCCAGGGAGTGAGTACAAGTGAGTTCCCCCCTCTCTGTCACTTCCTTTCCATGTCCTGACTTGTCCCTCCCTCTGCCGTCTCCAGGAAGTGGGTGCCCCTTGCCCAGTTACTTGTCCCTCCCTCTGCTGTGAAATCAGACATACAGTAATAGATGTATCTAGTTTTGATAGAATAATATGATTTTTTTCCTTTAAAGTTGCAGGGACCATCCCTGGCAGTGTGATGTGCGGGTGCTGTGAGCACTGGCTGCAGTTGATGCATGATGAATAGCTCTACTAAATAATCTGGGGCTACTTTTTTTGATATGTCTACTTTTTTTGATAGCTCTACTTATCTTGAGTAGGTCTACTCAGGAAAGTAGAAGTAGTAGCCCTACTTTTATGAATTGGAGAGGTGCAAGTCTCTCCCCACCTACTCTTAAAAGTAGAGGAGTAGAGCGAGTAGACGACAGTAGTCTACTCGCTCTACTCACTTTTTATTTTGCTGATGCACAGTTCCTGAACCTCTACTGTCTTGCTAGAGATGTGTTTTCAATCCCTGGTATGTCCATCCTTTAGCTTCTGATATAATTTGAATTACTCATGCTACTATTTGGCAGGATCTGCTGTTGCAGTTGAACGAATCTTTTCTGGTGGCCGTGACACAATTTCGCTACACCGTGCAAGCCTGCAGCCAGAAACTATTCGTACATTAATGGTCCTTAAGCAGCGCCTGAGACTTGCCTGTGATTCTCTCTCCCCCTTTTCCTGATATTTTCTGTTGATCGTCACTGCGCGTCACCACTTCTCATACCATTTTGACTGCCTTAGCGTACTTGTGCATATTCCCTCTTTCTTGCATTTATAAATCCCCTGTGTTTGCTTCTTCGGTTTACAGAGCCCCAGCGTCGCCCATTCAAAGCTGCCCATGTTTAGTTTTGCCGCAGCCTGCTCAAAACCGTCTGAGTCCCGTTCCACCACCACCTGCTCCAAGTCATTTGAGTGCAGTCCCTTCGCGGCCCCTGCCAGCACCTCCAGTTCATTACGTGTTACGACCCATTGCCTGCCACTCGCTCAAAACCTTCCAAGTATAATCTTGCCACTGCCGCCCTCACCTCCGAGTTCCCTCCAAGTCTCCATTCCAACTTTACAGCAACGCCCTAGTTCATATCCTTGTTCTCAACCTCGCTGCCTTTGTCTCCATCACCACTTCCCTTGTCAACGTCGCTCACACCACAGCCGCCATTGCCACCTTTGCCACTGTCATCACCATCGGCCCATCGCCACCCTTGTCAACGCTGTCACCATCATTGCTGTTCTCACGTGTGCTTCCCCGGCAGTCAAGCAATTAACGTATTAACACCCACCTATTCGCCTCCCCCTCTAGTCACCCTTATCTTATCCCTTCCTTTCAAGCTCACGGACGCGGACCCACTGTCTGCACACACTGGATTCGCAGTTTTTCGCACTGCTGGTACGGCCGTACCGTACCGTATACGGCCGTATTGACACCCGTCCCGTACCGTTGACCGCCTCGGCCTTTGGTTTACGGTACGGGTCACTGCTGATTCATACCGTATTACAGCCGTAGATATACGGCCGTAGCCGTATACGGTACGGCGCGCAGCCCTAATACTCCTCATCCGCTATATGCTTCCGCGCAATGTCACCCCACGTCTCCGTACACTCCTGGACGAAACCCAGCAACTTCTTGGTCGTGCAGAGGAAATCGGTGCCGTAACCCTACAGAGCGAATACAAAAGCCAAGTTGACTGGTGAAAAGATCTTTGAACATTAGATTGTTCTGACATCTCATACCGTGATGTAGTTCGGCAAACCGATTTGCGATGATGCGTACTGAAAGTAACCTTGCCCGGGGGATCTTCCCACAACTGCGCATTGCCCTGCACGGCCTAACCTGGAAACTTCTATCCCTGTCTTATGAAATCGAAGCCGTCAAGTTAGAACTCGAGGTCCGTTACGTCATCCTCTCATTTGTCTATCACGTGATCGATTACTTATCTCAGCTTCAAGTCGACAAACAACAGCTCCGAGTCAACAACGTAGGGAACGTTGCTCGCACGGCGGTGCTTAGTCCTGCAGATGGTAACCAGTCTTGATTCATGTTTCCTGGAGTTTTCTAACCTGGTTCGCCCATGGTTCCCGCAGACACTGCTCCCCCCGTGAACAGCGTCGACGGACTGACACTTCCGCTGCCAACCACTACACCCGGGCCCTGAGCCTTCGATGCAATCAGTGTACCATGAAGACAGTGTATTAGGTGTCATGCCAGTAATCCAATTTGTTATCGCATAGTCTCGTTTTTGTTGTTGTCCTGCGTATGCTCCTGCCATGCTTGATGTATTACATGATGTCTGGGTGACCTGATCTAAGCGGGTATCATGATAGTAGCCTTTCTGATGGTCTCAGCGACGAACTGCGGTGGTCCTTTATTGACCATCGAGGCTCGTATTGTATGTACGTGCGATAATACAAAGCACAGTTTTTGGAAATTTGCCTGACGCTGGAAAAGAGACAAGTAGTATCTGATGGGTTTAGCCATTCCTTTTACAATAAAACGTGCCCTTCACTTGCCGCGACCCGATGCGGTGTCAGCAACCAGCGGAGAGGCGCTTTTCTCCGCACTTTCCCTTCCTCCATCCTTCCACACGAACCTACTCTCTATGGTTGGCTCACAGAAATCCCACGTTCTTATTCGGCGCCATGGTCCACTTCAACTCAAGTCCCTCACCCGTCTTTTCTGATCCCTTGTGTATATTGATTAGGCCACCCGTGTCCTGCTTTCTACCCCGCATAGTACTCAACCCCAGTGCGTTCTCCACTCCTTTCTCTCCCATCCTTTCTATATGAAGCTCCACCCGGCCAACCACGACGGCATCCCACCACAGCAACTCTCACCAAGCAAGCTACTCTCCTCATTCTTCAGCCCTGGGCTCAAGCACAGCCCTACCACTGACCCATCATTCGAGGCGTCCTCTTGCGTACCAATAAAGATCGATGGCTGCACATTCTGCGCCTTGCGAGGCAACATAGTCCAAAAGTGTCCTGTCGCCCTGTGATACGTCAAGACTGGCTAGGTCATTATTAAGGACGAACGACCTCATCTCCTCAATGGACATCCCCTGAAAAATTTCCACCGTCTCCGCTTTGCAGGTGCACCACAGTACAAGCCTCATTTCAGACCAGAGGATCGGAGGCTCATGGATGAGCTCCTCGGCCGGCCCCTCGAAGGTAAGCTCTTCCGTTCAACGCCAGCTCACATTCTGACAGCTACTTCCACCATCCGAAAGGACTCGTTGAGTGGTTGCACACGCGTCATGACGGGAGCGCAGCGGCCGAAAATCTCGACGACTTCTGTTTCAGTGCTCCTGTCGTGGCCGAGCGCGCTCCTTTTTTCTGCGGCGCATGTCAACATCAAAACTCATCGGCGCAAGTGATGAGCGGGATCAACGTTGTGTATGGCAAGCATCGTGTCAAGGCGCTGTAGGTGTCGCTCGATGCTTGGGTGCACTTACTAGGACAAGTTGCTTCCGCGTGGCTTGTATACTCGCGTAGCTGCAAGCAGCAGGGGGCATATGCACGAATGCGCGAGGACACGCTTATTTTTCAAGGGCTGCACGAAGGTGGTCCGCATCAAACGAGCAAGAGTGACGCATTCGCGCGGGCCGTGATGGCAGTGAACAGACGATATGGGTTATACCGATACCGAGCGAGGAGTTGCCTGCCACTGCCACTGTTGTCAGGACCTGACGGTGCGCGCACTCTTTTCTGTCCTACCGCGTTTGACTTACTAAATAAAATATACCCACACCCATGTTTCCACGCCCGCTATGTTCAGCTCGGATGGTGTCCTCACTGTTTGACCCCATCTGACAAGAATGTCAAATGTCGCCTTCCTCATCTCATACTGCACCGATGTCACCACCGCCGCGCACGTGGCAACCCCCTACGAGCTCTATCCGCACAGTGCCATTATACCTTCGCCACCCTCATCACAATTCATGGCTGCAGCCACAAGTTTCTCATCTCATGCCTTCCAAATAGCTCAAAGATCTCCTAATTTTTGCGTCTATGATATTTACTATTCTCATACTGGTGTATTGAAGGCCTGGCACCTTGCCCGTAATCACCATCACCCTAAAGTCTCATGCGTGATAGTTGGAATCCAGATCAGACTCAATGGAGCGACATTCCGTGTCCCAATCACCCGGGGTGAATCACGAACTAGTGAGTACTTGCCTGTCTTTAACATATTCCATCCCTCCTTCCCATCGCGCATCCCCAAGCTGAGCTGGCAGCCGCACAATGCAAAACCGAAGGTTCGCTAGTGGGATTGAGCCGGAGTTGAGTGCCGCGTTGAAGCACGAGATAGATGAACAGCGATACGACGTTTCACCATGGCCTGATGTCGATTATTACATCGATTAGCGCAAATACTCCAGGAGAAAGGGATCGACGCACGGTGTCCCCGAAAGATAGACAGGCGCCGTCGTTTCATCATTCCTTTAGCCAACGGGGCTTGTGCTTAGTGGAGATACCAAACGAGAAATTCGCTGCAGACATTCCGCGTAGTGCCCCGAATCTCCAAGTCCCATACTTTCCGGGGGAGAGCGCCAAAGTACAGATTCTCATGATCTCCTCGGATCATACAATGAAGGTATTTTCATATCAATCACAGGGAATAACAGTCCTAAGTTGGAGGTTTATCCTCGCCCGGTGCACTATCGTCAAAGGAGAGCAACCTCATGGCCGGGTCATTGCGGTGCTTCCAAATTGAGCCACATTACAGCCCAGTGCGGGCCAACAATTGGGATGAATGGCCGCCCATTGCTGCCCCATTTGAGATGAGGGCGCGGACAGCCCATTTCCGGAGTGGAGGCCCGCCCTGCGCTGCCTCGTTTGCGATGCGGGATGCGGGCGCGACTGCGCACGACGTTTCTGGTGGAAGGCCGCCCTGGCGCTATCTCATTCGGGATGTGAGCGCAGCTGCGCATTTGTTTCGGGGTATGGAGGGCCGCCTTTGACTGCCTCATTTGGGACGCGCCCGCCGCTGCGCCAATTTGCTTGTGGAGTGGAGGGCCAGGTCTGCCTCGTGGGAACCTTATCATCACGTGGTCTAGTTCTGAATCTCATGGAAAGCGCGCCACCCACTCCTAGTTGATAACTTTGCGTCTCAATCATCTCAAGATAGGAGGGGACAAATGCGAGATGGGAAGGAAATTAGTTTGTGATTTCTTTTACTGTGAAACTAACTGAAAAATGGAACCTTCAGAGATCTCCGGACGAGCGCAGGTTATCTAGACAAAGATGTGAACAGCCGAAAGGCAGTGTCCGCCGACATTACCCAAGATTACTACCAGCGCTCTGGCCACGGACCTTCGTTTTCCAGTCCTTTTTAGTAGCTCTGGCGTCAGACAGTTCAGTACATAAATCATGAGGAGCAAACGTCTCACCCACCGCAGCTCCCCAACATCTGATTGCTTCTTGCTCTACTATTGCCAAATTAACATGGATTTTATCGACACTCTCAGCTTCTGTCTCTCCCTTCTTGGAATCCACGGCCTCATACTTTACTTCCGCAGTCTGCTTCCACTCTACGTCATCCCACCTGTCTCTGAACTTCTAGACGAAACAATGCAACTACTTGATTGTGCAGAAGAAATCGGCGCTGTCCCACCGCAGAGCGAATTTAGGACTCATCTTGACCTGTAAGAAGATCTTCGTATACTGGATAGTCCCAACACCTTATACACTGACGTAGTTCAGCAAACCGATACGCGGTGATGTGTGTAGAAGGCAATCATGCCCAGGGATCGTTCCAGCAACTGCGCCTTGCCCTTCTAGGCCGGACCTGCATACTTTATTCCCTCTATTATCATATTGAAGCGATTAAGTCAAAGCTTGAGGTACGTACATCTCACCACCACTACTTCTTTATTGCTCATCACGTGGTCGACCTGATAATGTCTCACTGGCGCTTGATGAACATCAGCTGACCATGACAGTGGGTGTTACTGGCACTGTGGTGCCTGGTCTTGTGGCTGGTACGCATCTATCTCGATACATGTTCCAGGTTGCTCACTAACCGTTCTTCCCTTAGTTACTGCTACCCCTATGAGCAGTGTGATTAAACAGACTCTTCTGCCATCAGCCATCACGTCATGAATGATAGATGTTAGTCACAATCAGTGTACAATGAGGCAGTGTACTGGGCGTTGTGCGAGTAGTTCAATTTCTCCATCGTTGTGTGCTTGCTTTTTATCCCCGTGTCTGTCATCGATCTCTTCCCATCTGTCTAACTGAAAGGTACCTACGATTGACTAGATTGTATTGTGGGGTGCTTAGTTGGTGGTTAAATCAAATGGTGTGGTATTCTTTCATATTCTATCGCATTCTGTGATGAACTTGACGCCGAGGAACAAGTGCTAATCATTGTGGTGATCACATTGGCATTGACTAGCGACATCAAGACCGACTTATAGCTGAGTTATGGATTTCGGTGGCACGAAACTGTCGCTAACAGTCCGGGGACGGAAGGGTCGGCCATGTCACCGGCACCTGTTCCTGCACTCTGAACCAAGGGCCTAACTCGGTTCATAGCACACATCGTGACATCTCTTGGACATCAGACTGGAATATGGCAAGTCCGCAGCGCGTCAAGGGCCGCTCCTGGTGATTCATCCGATCAGGTGCAGGTGGAATTTCTGCTGGAACTCGCTCGGCGCTTCGCCGAAAAGCCTGGGAAAATGCGTTCCGTTGGTGGCTGACGGCACAGGGCCGTACCCGCCTAAGTCGCCGCTATTTTCTTCCCCTTGCCGTTCCCTCGCCGCGGTTCGCGTATTGCGGTTGCGACTTTTCTGCACTTTGATCATAATCGAGAGTACTTCGATTTTTTGAGGGATCGACCTCTTTGTTTTGTCGGTAGTGTGTGGGTAGCTGCAGTCCTCGGGGATTCTAACTCAGTCGCGTTCTCAGGTCAAGTCAAGTCACACCCGGATCCACTCGCACACAGCCAGAGATTTAATGGGTGTGATCAACTGGTTGTGTGCGGGCCCGGCGCCACCATGTGCCGGCCGATCCGACCATGCCAACACCCTTCTTCATCATTTTATCACTCTTCTTATGCTCTGATATTTGCACCTTGAGTTCCTATTCCACATCCCAGCTCGAACGAAAGACATCGCTTAAAATGTGAATTCTCATCCAATTCTGAGACGAAATTTCGCTCCTGTTGATTTCTTGTGAAGTTGCACGGAAGCGAATGCGCCACGACATGGGTCCGGAACCATGGCTGCCTAAAGTTCACCTTAGGAACCGCCGTTCGACGTGGAAGTCAGAACGAAAATAGAAAAAGTTTCTTTAATTACCTAAAACTGTTCCTCCGCTGGCGCCCATGTTGGGTGGAGGGTAGCATTGGCCACCTGAGGAAACCATCATTCGATTCGACGTTCGACGTGAATCGCACAGGGCAACAACTTGAATGAGTGAGATATGCACATCTTCTTACCCGACGCAAGTATGTAGCATTGGACCCTCGTTTTTTTTTTGCGAGTTCATCCATAAACGAACATCATCTGTAGCGCCGGATGCTTCAAGTTGGCCCACATCGCTTTCCTCGGATGCTGTCCCCACGGCCAACGCCACCGACGCCACTTCGCCTTAATACCTGACACCTGACCACCGTGACGCGGCGGAACCTTAGGCAGTCCTGATCATTGACACCTGGTACATAAATACCGGTCGAGGGACCATAACATGCTCTCGTATAACCCAGCTTCCCCACTCTACTACTCAGGCTCAGGCTCATTATGCATGTTATCGACATTCTCAGTTTCGGCCTTTCCCTTCTTGGGATCTATGGTCCCATACTTCTCGTCCTCTATCTGCTTCCACGCAATGTCGCCCCACGTGTCTCTACGCTCCTGGACGAAACTCACCGACTTCTTCGTCATGCGGAAGAAATCGGCGCTGTCCCACCGCAGAGCGAATGCAAACACCAGCTTGACCGGTAAGCGGGTCTTCATGTACCAGATAGTCACAAAGTCTCATGCCCAGATGTAGCTCCACAACCCAGTTCGCAATGATGCGAGTTGAAAGCAATCGCGCCCCGGGAACATTGAACCAACTGCGCGTTGCCCTCCTGCACGGCCTCACTTACAAACTGCTTTCTCTATATTACCAAATCGAAGCCATCAAGTCCGAGCTCGAGGTATGTCGCCCCCCTCTTCGTGTTCATCGCGCAGGTGATGACGGTGCTTCAGCTGAAAGTCGACAAACAACTGCTTAGCGATATGGAAGCTGTCACCAGCGCTGAATTGCCCATACCTGTGGATGGTAAGCGTGTCTTGATACATTCCTGGATCTGGATGTTGACCAACCATGATTCACTCATGGTCCCTCAGCCACCGCTACCCCGGTGAATAATCATGTCAACGACTTGGAGTCGACTCTCCCGCTGCCAGTCACTACGCCCTGAGCCTTCGACGCAATCGGTGTATCATGAAAACAGTGTATTGGATGTTATGCCAGTAGTCCGATTTGTCGTCGCATATTCGTGTTGTTCGTTGTCTCGCGTATATTTCTTTCGCCATGTTCGATACGGGATGTCTAAATGATCTGATCTAAATGGGTATACTAGTTGCCAGTGATGGTCTTGGTGACGAGAAACAAGTTAACTTCCCTGCGGTGGCCCTTTAGCGACCATCGAAGCTCGTGTTGTACGTGTAATGACACAAAGTACGGTTTTGGAAATTTGCCTGGTCCATCGCGTTGTGAAGGAGGTCCATCGCGGCGAGCGGGTGAGGTCGAGAAGAGGAAGGGGAGTCGTTGGCGGCATATGAGGAGCGATTGCACACTGGCAGAACAGAATTTTCACCGTCGAGGCCACGCAAAAGGTGCTCGGTGAAATCCGACCAAAGTGATCTCAGACAAGGAGACGCGACGATCCGATATGTGAACGGAACAACTAACTACGGAATAGCCACTCCTCCCAACAAAAAAACATGCCCCACGTGCCGCAGTCTGTCACGGTGTCACAGACGGCGCTTTCTCCGCGCTTTCCGTTTCCCACACCTAACTTAACTTTACGCACCTCATCGGAACTCTCTATGATTGGCTCACAAAAATCCCACGTCCTTATTCGGCATTGTGATCCGCTTCAACTAAAGCGCCCAAAACACCTCACCGTATTTTCTCATCCCTTGCATACATTGATGACAAGGCTTTTCCTGTCCTCTGTCCTGCTTTCCTCACATAATACTCAACGCCAGTGCGCTCTCCGCTCATTTTTTCCCACCCTTTCTATATCAAGCTCCACCCGGCCAACAGTGACGGCATCCTGCTGCAGCAACTCTCGCCAAGAAAGTTACCCTCCTCATTCGGCAGCCCTGGGCTCAGCTCAGCCCTGCCACTAACCTATACTTCGAGGCGTCCTCCTTCTGCGTACCGACCAAGATCGATGGCTGCACATGTAGCTCCTCACAAGGCAACATAGTCCAAGGGTGTCCTGTCGCCCTGTGATTCGTCAAGATTGGCTGGGTCATTATTCAGAACGACCGACCTCACCTCCCCAATGGACATCCTCCCCAAAATCTCCCACTGTCTCCACTTCGCACGTACACCACAGTAAAAGTATCATTTCAGAAGAGCGGAGGTTCGGAGGCTCACGGGTGAGCTCCTCAGCTGGCCTCTCGAAGGTAAGCTCTTCCGGTCAGCGCCAGCTCACATTCTCGCAGCTAATTCCACCATCTGAAAGGACTCGTCCAGTGATTGCACACGCGTCATGTCGGGTGCGCAGTGGTCGGAAATCTCGGCGACTTCCGTTTCAGTGCTCCAGTTGTGGCCGAGCGTGCTCCTTTTTTTCGCGGTGCATGTCAACACCAGACTCATCGGCGCAAATGATGAGCGGGGTCAAGACTGGGTACGGTAAGCAGGGGGTTAAAGTGCCATAGGTGTCGCTCGATGCTCAGGTGCACTTACTAGGACAACTTACTTCCGCGTGGCTTATGTCCTCGCGGGGCTGCAAGCAGTAGGGCGCGAGGACACGCTTGTTTTTCAAGGACTGCACGGAGGTGGTTCGCATCACAGGGGTCATGGTAGCAGCGAACAGCCGATATGGGTTATACCGTACTGAACGAGGAATTACCCGCCACTGCAACTGCATGTCAGGAACTGACGGTGCGCACACTCCTTTCTGTCCTACCACGTTTGACATACTAAATAAACTATACCCACACCCGTTTTTCTACGCCCGCCATGTTCAGCTCTGACAGTGTCCTTACTGTTTGACCTCATCCGACAACAATGTCCAATGTCGCTTTCCTCCTCACTGCAACGATATCACCACCACCGCGCCCGTAGCAACCCCCTACGAGCCCCGCACACATTGCCATTATGCCACCGCCACCCCCATCACAATTCATAACTGCGGCCCCAAGTCTCTCATCTCATGCCTTTACGAATAACTCAAAGATTTCCTAAATTTTGCGTCCATTATATCTGCTATTCTTATACTCATGTATTGAAGGCCTGGCACCTTGCCCGTAATCATCATCGCCCTAAAGCCTCATGCGTGATAGTTGGAATCCAGATCAGACCCAATCGAGGGACATTCTGTGTCCCTTCCGAGGATACCCTGTCACGATTGCTACTCAAACCGTCCCCTCCTCACCAGCAACAACCCGCACATCTTGACTACAGCAGTCATCCGGGGCGAATCACGAACTAGTGAGTACTTTCCCGCCATAACATACCTTCCGTCGACACCACACAACATTGATGCAGGTCAAAGTTCGTTTCATAAATACTCTACTTGATTCCGTCCCCCCTTCCCGCCCCCAAGCCGGGCTGGCAGGCGCACAACGCAAGACCGATGGTTCGCAAGTGGTATTGAGCCGGAGTTGAGTGTCGCGTTGAAGCACGGGATAGATGAACAGCAACACGACATTTCACCATGACCTGATGTCGATCACCTGCAAATACTGAAGGAGAAAGGTATCGACAGTGTCCCTGAAAGATATACAGGTGCCGTCGTCTCATCATTCCTTTAGCCAGCGGGGCTTGTGCTGGGCGGAGATACCTAACGAGGAATTCGCTGCAGACATTCCGCGTGGGGCCCCGAACCTCTCTGTCCCGTACTCTCCGGGGGGAGGCGCCAAGGTACAGATTCTCTTGATCTCCTCGGATCATACAATGAAGGCATTTTCATATCGATCACAGGGAATAACAGTCCTGAGTTGTGAGTTTTATCCGTCAAAAGAGAGCAGCATCATGGCAGGGTCATTGCGATCCTTCCAAATTGAGCCGCGTGGCAGGCCAGTACGGGCCAACAATTCGTTTATAGGGTGAATGGCAGTCTCGTGCTGCCTCATTTGGGATGAGGGTGCGGGTGCGACAACACATTTTTGAAGTGGAGGCCCGCTTCAGATGCGGGATGCTCTCATTCGGGATGTGGGCGCAGCTGCGCTTGGGTGTGGGCGCATTTCACTGCTGCTTGTGGAGAGGTCTGCGTCGTGGGAACCTTATCGCCATGTGATCTAGTCCTGAATCTTTTTTTTTTTTTTTTTTTTGAGAGCACTTTATTCTGTAGAGTACTGGTGTTCACATAGATATGAGACAGCACCAGGTAGTGAGACAGTCATGCATTGTCACAATAAAGTTTGGTGTTTTTTAAAGTACTGACTTCCCCTTATTTTAAGCAATCTGTGGGGGATTTTCTGGCACAGGGGGGGGGACAAGACAGCTGGTTGTTCAAGAAATTCATAGTCAAACAGTTGGCATCTAGTCTTCATTATTGGCAATGGGTCATATATTGTTAAGAGTGATATTAAGGGTGAGACTAAATGGTGTAGTGGTTGTTATGTTTTGATTGTGGGAGTGAGCATGGTGGGTTTCTTGGTTCGATTCTGTGATGGTGCAATGTATTTTTTTGTGATTCACATGCCCTTGCTGAGATATGCCGATTTGAAGCACCAACTCTAATTTGAAATTTCAGCATGACAGCAACCTCTGCAGCTTGAAAGAAGGGAAACAATGAAAACATGGTCTTTTTGCTCAAAAAAAGTATGAGTGGATTTGCATTTTTGTCAACTTTCACATGGAAGTAAGACTGAAGTTTTATTTTTTTTGGTTGTGTGTCTATGCAGATTTGTCTTGCTACCTGGTGGCTGATGTCAGCTGTCTTGTATCTATGTGAACACCAGTACTATTGATGCAGTCATAATGGACAGTGCCCCGTCAATGGTCAGGCACATGTCACAGTGACATGTTTGATTCTCCGTCAGTATCACATGACCATATGGGTGATGAAAAAATATCTTGCACCACACGGAATTGAACTGACAGCCTCACCCTGCTCACTCATGGAAGCAAAAGATAATAACCAGTACACCACTGGGCTCTATTACTACCCTTCCTTTTAATAATATTTGACTAGTTTCATGGAGAAAGAGTGAAATTTTCAGGGATTCAACTGAACGGATGGATGACGTATGACCTTCTTTAAGGGCCACATCATGTGATACAAAACATCTTCAAAGTCTGCACAGCAGACTCCCCCAGGTGTGACAAGAGGTGAAAACCTCCAAAAAACATGGGAAACATCAGATAATGAGCTTTTCGTTTGGAAAAACAGATTTTGGGCAATAGAATAGTATAGAATAAACACATAAAGTTGTATCTAAGGTGTGGAAGATAAGGAAGTAGGAGAACTAACAATCTGACCATTGGGGGTCATCTGTCCATTGTACCTGCATCAATAGTATCTATACAGTTTTTGTGCAATAGATAAGATCTTCAGAGATAAATGATAAGTGGCAGAAGGATATGACCAGCCCCACTTATCGCGCTATAGCCAGACTGAGGTCCGGATGTGAGGAAAAAATGCAGTTATGCACACCCCTAGGTTAGGGGTAGTGTGGGGCTCAAAACATGATGTTTTACCTGCCCTCCAGGCGGGCTCATCATGCAGTCCTACCTACTAAAACCTCACCACATTGCAGCCAGTTTATTGGTATTTCACCTTCTTTCCTCAGTATTGGTTCCCAGGTTTCCATTACAAGTTTTGTATATTCATTGTTTCATTTGATTTGCATTGCGGTCACCTTATCGATGGTGAGTCTCTTGTTGATCGCGTGGTACCATCGTTCCCTAATCTCTCCCCCTGATAGAGGTTTTTCCTGTATGACTTGTTCATATTGTAGGGTCCATATCAAGTATGCCAATTCCAACAGGAGGATTTGGAGTAGCCTGGTCAGGCCTTGGAGGGTCGCTTTCCCTTGTTGCTGATCATTTCTCTGGGGTCGATTCAGGCACAGGTGGATACAGCCGCAACCTAGGATCATTCCTAGGGTGATTTCAGGCCATGGGGTATTTCTGTGGGGCCATAGGTTCTTTGCTAGGAGCCATATTACTTGTGCGTTCTTTTCCTTGCATTGTGTCAGTATGTGGCTTATCAATTCTGTTTCATTGCACATCGTGCTCTAGTCCTGAATCTCATGGAAGTGCGCACCACCCACTGCCAGTTGATAACTTTGCACCTCAATTATCTCATGATAGGAGGACAAATGTGACATGGGAAAGAATTTAGTTTGTGATTTTTTTAACTGTAAAATAACTGAAAAATGTAGTCTTTAGAGTTCTCTGGGAAAGCCCAGGCTAGACAAAGATGTGGACAGCTGAAAGGCAGTGTCCACTGACATTACCCACAATTACTACAAGCACTCTGGCCATGGACCTTCTTTCTCCAGTTGCCACCAGTCCTATTTAGTAGTTCTGGCATCAGATGGTTTGGTACATAAATGCTGTCCAAGAGGAAAACGACATCCCTCACCCACTCCAGCTCCCCAACATGTGATTGCTGGTTCTTACTCTGCCATCGCCAATTTAACATGCATTTTATCGACACTCTCAGCTTCTGTCTCTCCCTTCTAGACAAAACAATTGCAACTTCTTGATCATGCAGAAGAAATCAGCACTGTCCCACTGCAGAGCGAATGCAGGACTCATCAGCACTCTTGACCTCTATGAAAATATTCGTATACTAGATAGTCCCAATGTCTTATACAACTGAGGTAGTTCAGCAAACCAATATGCAGTGATGTGTGTTGAGAGCAATCATGCCCAGGGATCATTCCAGCAACTGCGCCTTGCCCTTCTGAGCTGGGCCTGCATACTTGATTCTCTCTCTTATTAAGTCAAAGCTTGAGGTCCATACATCTTACCACTACAACTTCTTTATTGCTCATCATGTGCAGTAAGCTCAGCGTGAATTCAAATTCAAGCATGAACAACCACTTTGCTTGCATTTCTTACTATTTGTCCCCATCATTTGTGGTATCCATGCAGTGCAAGGGTATGCCCCTCAAGCCACACAATACACTGTACACCTTTCCACATCCTTAACAACAGAAAAATATGATGCTGGGTACTTGCACAGCAGCTAATTGATCACCAAGCTTGTCCTCAAGGGTAGTTGTTCCGGCTCTTATTTTTTCCAAGTCTCCCACAGTAAATACTATTGCAATAGTCAAAAATGAAGTTACCAATCCCTCAGCTTGTGCTGGGTTCTGAAGGTTACTAATGGGCACTGCCAAGGTAGCCAGCCGTATGGATGAAATTTCATTTGACATTTTCTCAGTATATATCCTGTTCACCTCTGACATGTAACTTTCACATGACACAATGATTTTCTGTCCTACAGAACTAACTTATCTCTTCATTATTCCATGTTCCATAACAAGAGAACATGCAGTTAACATAGTGTGGAATGAAGGTGTGAAATAAGCAATATTAACCTCAGTCGGAAAGAGAAAAAAAAAGAGTGAGGTATGCGAAAAGAAAGTTGGTGTGGTGTGAAACCATCTGATAAGAAGGAAATAATAAGCAACTGGTAGTCAACAAGGTGCGCATGCGTGTCAGAGTCCATATCAATAACCATTCTATGCCTTATCTAGGGGCAGAGAACCCAAGATCCACGCCCAAGCTGGTCTGTCTATTTGGGTATACTGTATCCACAACTCTAACATGATCCACTCAAGCGGGTAGGGTGCCTAAAAATACACATTAGCTAAAACTGTGTCACAATGCAAGCAGGTGAATGGTTCGCACTGCTGTTGCTGCACCCAGTATTTGGCCACAAACCAATGTCCTTACCGGCCATGCATAACTTGTCCAAAACTTTCTTGCCATCACTACCAGACCAGTCGCTGCACGAAACCTCCTTGTACGGGCCAAGCATCACAGTATTATTACCAGGGAAGAAGGCTCCCAGAGCACCCAAATCGGTGCACAGCTCAAAACTGCAATGATTTTTTTTTCTCAGCATACCACAGGTCTCAAAGGAAAGAAGAGGAATGGTATCCATGCACTGCATAGGCATATTGTGATGATTGAGTGGATTGGAGGCCATCTGGTCACAGAACTCATTGTTTGAGACAAATCATTGACTTTGATGACAATGCTGTTCCCGAACAGCCCCTTGGAGGAGGGCATGTAGGGGTCAGAGGTCAGCACTACCTTGAAGCAGCATCTGCAAGTGCCGCCGGTGCCACTGTTGGCACTGTATGCAAGCTTGTTGACCACAGCAGAGTACCCATTTACTTTCTGGCCACACGCTATGGGGAGAACATTGTGTTTAGTGGCCCTGGGTTTCCAAGAGGGCCCAGGAACACTGCTGGGGCAGCAAGTGCCAAGGATTTTTATATTTACATTTGTTATTGTCATATTTGTGTTCTACTCACAAAAACAAATTTAATGATATATAATATTGTAACGATGGCATATGTGCTGAGCTCAGAAACAAGTCACGTGACACTGGGACCACCTTTATCTGCTGAGGGTAAACCTGCCAATCTTATCGATGCGTCAAGTCCCGTGCAACTGTATAGAACTGCATGATGCCAAGTGCTCAGCCACCTGCATTCATCCTTCAGCCGCCATCAAATGTATCAGTCAGCCTCCACCTTGTCATCACCATCTTGCCTGCTCTCCATTTCCATCTGTCTCGATCCTTCTCCACATCACCGTCCTCAAACGCCGCTCATCCCTCAAACCCAAAATTGCTACCGTCACCTTTTGATCCATCAAACGTTTGCTGGCCATTGCAACCAAGTGCACACCACCTTCAACCTTTGCACTCACACCAGCTTGTCAAGCTTGTCCATGAGAGAGTCAGACACCCATTCAGGATCACGCTGAGCAGGTGATTGAGTAGGAATTGGTTATGGCATATTTTCATCTCCCTTTCATATGTTTTTGCTCTCTTCTTTTGTCTTAGCTTCCCCACCCCTTCCTGCTATTCCACATTCTACCTTAATCCATCAAGAATCACCCCTTTACCTTTGCCTTCAAACATCGCACCCACTATTGCATTGTCAATTCCCTATTCGCCGTCTTCGATCACCTTGCTGTCTCTTTTTCTTGCTTATGATGCCATGCTCCTTGTTGCCAGTAGGACCCAAGACCTATACTTATTTTTCATTCACTTTTTCCCCTTTTCACACTTACCATCGCTTGTAGCCTACTGTTATGATCCACCCCAATTTTTCTCATCCTCATCGGACCCCCTCCTCATCACCCTATCCATGCCTAAGCGACCACTACCATTGAACCCATCCTCCCTACCAGACCTGCCACCGTTACCGCCCAGTGAACCACCCAAACCATTGTCACCCCTTGATCAGCCCCCAGTCGAGCCCCTCGTCCCCGTCCCATGGAACATCCATCATCGGGAGTACTTCTCAATGGAGATGTACCAAGAGCCACCCCCAGTAGAGAACCCACTGGAAGACCCAGACAGTCCCATGGAGGACGCGCCGCCCTTAGAGCCAGAACCATTCATTCCATATGAACCCGATGTCCCTGGAGGCAACACGCACACCTTGTCCCCAGAAGAGTCCCCCATCATACCATGGCAAGAGTACCTTGCCCCGGATAGTCCTGTGTCCCGCAAACACTCCCTGTCACCCACAAGTCCATCCTCAGCACCCATACGCCAACACACCAGTAGAGAAGGCAGTTACCAGTCAATCACCCCTTCTGCCTTGTCGCCCATAGCTGGCACCTCACCCCAGAGTCAGGGCTACCAGTTGACCTCTCCCGGAGGATCCGCAGACAATCCCTCATCCACGCAGAGCTCTGCAGACAATGTGGATAGTGACATGGCCCTTAATTGGGTCACCATCAATACAGACTACCTGAAAGGGTAGTTGCTTATGCTAGACACCCATTAGACCAGAATGGGCACGCGGAGATCAGATCTCCTCAGATCAGCCTCAAACCTCGTGGTCGTCATCGCATCATGACGACGCTTCTCTTTTTGGAATGACCCGCTGCCATTGTTCCCCAGTTAAGGATAGATTAGGCAACTCATCACTTTATCATTCACTCTCGCTCATTCTCCATTGTTCGACTCATACAGACCGCAGCACTTGTCCGCGGAGTACCATACGATACAGACAGCCCCCTCTTGACCAGACGTACCTACCTTAGTGACCATGGCCCGTGCGCGATCGTGCCTGTATATAAGCACCCTGTATTTCGACAGTCAAGCCCTAAGCTTGACTTGATTCTCAATATCAACGTTCTTGAAAGCTCCCCAAGTGCCTCCCCTTTCCCTCATCTCTTACATAAGCCTCTCAGAGTCATCTCTAGCAATACTAGAGACTTCTACCTCTTCAAAGTACTCGCCACCAGTTAACTCTTAGTACAAGTTGTACTATCAAGGCCCATTGAAGCCTTAACACCTACCATGTCTTTAGTGTCTCAAGATCATATAAAAACCCTCACTGCCAGACAAGCAAAAGTCAGGCAATCGCACCCCCTCTCTTCTTGTCTCTTGTGTGCTCCTCTCAGCTTCATTTCTGCTCCTTAGTGCATGCTCCCTCTTTGACTTTGGCCTCTCAATGCTCGCCTCAACTTTAATGCAGCCAGATGATGTATGTTCACGTTCTCACCCCGCTAATCGCTTAGGACTCCTTGCGTGACGTTCAGATGTGATGCATTCGTTAACAGCGGTCAAGTGGTTTAACACCTGCCATCCCACTTCATTGTAGTGCCAGTACGTTCTCAGATTCGAGCATGCTTGGTTATATTGCCCAGTTAGCCTTCCTCATTTCTGAACTCTCATGTGGACTTTCTGTCTGCAATATAATATGTCATATAAAATATGAGTATAAATGTGCTTTCTGTCAGGGACAACAAGCTTGATGGTGGGAGACAATGACAATGCATCGTCGGAGGTTGTCAGAGGTTGCTGGAGGCATGGGGAATTCATGCGGATATCTTTAGAGATATGTATATAAGGTAGGGCTCACAAGGTTTCATCCAACGTCATGTGAGTGTGACACTGTGTTACATGATGCATGGCCAATCTGTTTCAATGTCTGCTGAATGCCTGAACCTTATGCACAGTACTGTGGTTCTAATTGTCAATCTACCAAATATCAGATAGATCCACCTAATACCAATAAATGTTCTCTTTTTCCCTCTCCTTGCATTTCAAAAAGTCACCTATCATCCATGGCAGCTAGTCAAGTATCATTAAAGGACTAGCAGTGGTAGAGGCCAATGGTGTAATGGTTATAGTGTTTTGCTTACATCAGTGAGCAGGGGGGGCTTGTCAGTTCAATTCTGCATGGTGAAATATATTTTTCATCTCCCATATGTCATGTGATACAACTTGAAGTCCATGCCATGCCATCAGAACTCAAATTTTCCAACGGATCCACCCACCAAATCCATGAGGTCCGCCATGGGAGACACTGTTTTTTGAATAACTCCTTCAATAAATTTTTTATCAAAATTTGGCCATGGCACAAATGACTTAAATCTAATTATCCAACTTTGTGCCATGGCATTTTTTTTTAAAACTTTTTTGTTGGAAAGTTATTCAAAATTTTGTGTTTGTAATGCATTTTGTCACTTTTATCATGTGACATTGGATGAAACCTTGTGAGCCCTACCTTAGAAAGAGGACAGAACACATGATTCCGAATGCCTAGAACTTGAAGGAAATTGCTGGGGCCGGGGATGCCTAGGCACCCCTCTGAGGTCAGGGATGAATCTTACCGAGATAGCCCCGTGACACTTAGGTGAGGCTCACTGCACGTGGTGGGCATACTGCACAGAACAGGCACACTGGCCCAGAATTGGAGTCCAGATTTTTTTTTTAAAATTCCTACCGGTACCCAGCGTGCAGTGTTTGATGACATTCTCCTCTTCCTTGACCCTCTTTCATTTAACACTGCCCCCAGCTGTCCTGGCATGGTCCTTGCCAAAAACAGTTCTTATTATGTACAGTACCGGCATTTCTTGACTCTCAGCTCAAGGCTGTGTTCCCACGGAATCCCACTTTCCCATTGGCGATGATCGATGACCCCGGGTCCTCTTGGTGTCCATCCCGTCCTGATGATGTTCCAATCGTTTGTCAGCACTCTCTTCTTCCCCTTTCCTTCAATTCTGGCGGACCCTGCCCAGCATGATGGCGCTGTGCCATATTATGACGGTTGTTATAACCCGTATCTTGACATGTGCATCTGTTGACTCTCGCCTGTGGGCTGTGTTTCCACTTTCCCGATGACCCCACATCCTGGCATGATGATGATGGACCCAACATGTTTGCTGGCGTTCTCATATTCTCCCCTAACTTTTCTTCGATATTTGGCCCTCGTCCCGGCAACATGGTGCCTTTCCAAAACAGTTTATTTGTGATCATACTTGTTATCATTGATACCGTCCCTTTTACATAGGCGTCTGTGGACCCTCGCCTTAGGGCTGTGTTTCCCACCTTCTTGACAACCTTTCTGTCCTAACGTGATGACGGACCCAACGTACATACTCTTCTTCCCCGACTTGTCCGTATGGCAACCCCATCCCGGCATCATCATGCCTCGCTGAATCGGGTTTTGTTATGACCTTTTTTTTCGAATCCATTAATGTGTGCCTCAGGTTACAGAACCCCACATAGCAGTTCTATATCAAAAAGAGTGTCTGATTTTTATATATCTATGGTTACATTTTCTAACACCACTGCATTGTTTTTTTAATGAGGCTGGAGGTCTGGTCAGGTGGTGACGACGAGTGTAGACCCGTGAGAAAGAAGCAATCAAAACCAAACACGTGGTAAGGCCTCGTCTGCACCAGGGCCTACTGGCATTTCCTCGACGGTCTCCACTCACTCAATCTCTGAGCCCTCTGCTCTCCCCCTCCTCACCATCCTCTTTGACCCTACAGTCAGCTGTGTTTTCGTCGGTCTTCTCTTATTAAACCTGAGGCCGTCGTTGTGTATCGTAGAGCAAAGGTCGGTGACGAGCCCGGCGAGTGTGCGCTAGGAGACCGGAGGGATGTCGCTGAGCGTGTTTGGGTAAGAGAGGGGGGATTCGGGGTTTGATGGAGGGATTGCGCTTTTACGCATCCCTTTGTGTCGCCCGTATGTCGCCCGCTCCTTTGCTTCCCAGTTGGAGTAGAGGGTGGGTCGCGAGAGTTACAATACAGCCTGAGGGAGAGAAATTGCAAGAGAGTATGGTAGTATGGATCGTATGTTGATTTGCCACCTCTCTTGACTGTCCGTCCGATCATCGCATACAGTAGTTGTTATTGTACTTTGGTTGACTCATGTGGTTGGCTACCCAGCAGCTGCGTTGATGTATTCATCGATGTTGTGGTCATGTCCCGGGTTGCTTAGAGCGTTTGTTTGCTCTCACTTCAGGGCTGTGTTTCCTTGTTCCCGATAAGTTACCTGATTACATGATAGCGGCTAGCGCCCAGGAAAAGGGATAAGAGAATAGATTGTCGGGGGAGCAGCTCGACTGGGTTAGCTCAGGTTTTTTTTTTTTTTTTTTTTTTTTTTTTTTGTATTTTTTT
>Ga0307510_10000241_pt1 | contig 49328 bp, 57 predicted proteins | sample 12_EM_MG_FD_207224 | JGI IMG/M metagenome (GOLD analysis project Ga0307510, IMG submission 207224) | Populus trichocarpa ectomycorrhiza microbial communities from riparian zone in the Pacific Northwest, United States - 12_EM | ecosystem: Host-associated > Plants > Roots > Unclassified | place... | reverse complement strand
GGAGGCAACATCGGCCACCGAGAAATTCGGTTGTTTGGTGATGGATTGGATGTTGGATTGTAAATTCTCATAGTGTCTTCCTAGGGCCTTAATTGCAATTGCCGTCTTCAATTGGTCATAGTCGAGAGGGCCAATCGCCTTGATCTTCTCGATCAGCGTGTCGATTTCATCCCAGGTCTGAGCGATACGAGTACCAGGAACAAATTCGATTTTCATGACCTTTTCGATAAGGAGGATCTGCGCATGGCTCCCCAGCTTCTCATGACGTCGCCGTAGCTCAGCATAGACAGCGCGTGATGACTTCAGATCCCACACGGCCTTGTAATCCAGTTGGGAGATATGGCGGAGCATGAAGCCAGTCAAGGATTGGTCGTTTAGTGAGTAGATGCGATGTCCCCGGGCATCAGTAGTAGCGTCGGGAGGAATGAAGGCGGGATCCAGCCAGTCTAGGAGGCAAAGTGTCTTGCACAGAAGTTTCAAGCGGTGGCTCCATTCCGTCCAGTTGGCTTGGTCCCGATCCAGGATGAAAGCCGCGGGCCAGGAATGGTCATTTACTTGCAGTACGGTGTACAAAGGGTCACCAGAAATGAACTGATAAGAAGCTGGAAGCGAAATCGGTTGGATTCCAGGTAAAGATTGGGGGACAGTTCCGCCAGCCGGAGTTGAGGGTTGAATACCTTGGGGGGCGGTGCCACCAGCCGGAGCCGAGGGATGAATGCCTTGGGGTGGTTGGGGGGGAGTCCCGCCAGCCGGAGTTGAGATTTGCCCAGACACTGAAGGAGTACCCGCTGCAATGGAGGAAGCGCCAGTTGCATTGGGATCAGGGGCGTTGGGACCGGAAGACATGTTTGACAAGAGAGACAAGAGTGAGACCAGAGAGAGTTGACCAGTGAGGATAAAAGCTAGGTGTCTTCGTCGTTTACGAAGAACGCAAGAGGCCCATAACCTGTGAAAATCCTAGCACGATAAACCTCAGTGATGTGGTCAAAGACAAGGCTTTATTTGTGTACCTAGCACGATAAACTAGCGTACGGTTAGTAAGGTAGTTGTAAGCGTGAACTGCCAGTACGTACCCTCAGCGATGTGGTCAAAGACAAGGCTGAGGGAATGGAATCCAAGTTGCTCGTCTGATAAGAGCGTACAGTATCACGTGTGTTCCGAGGATCATCATCGTGACCCTAAATCGTACTAATCACGCTTCAACAGTGGTCGCGGTTCAAGGAGCCCCCCCAATCTGACACTTGCTCTTCCCAAAAACTGAACGGGACGAGCCGAGTAGCCCCTGAACAAAGTCCTTGTCCAATGTTCAGCTTTCCAAATCTCATCAAGGCTGATTCCGACGACTCATTTAGTTCTCATGACTCGGCTCACATCGTCCGTCCAGGACAGTAACTGCTGATGGCCATTATTCCAACCATTACAGAATTACTCCATCACATTTGTCGATGCTGCCGTCCGTGACCTTGCCACACATTAGTTGGTCCGATGGTACGGAGCCACCGATTTGGCTGCCCATTTCCCGACCCTTCATCAGCCCTCCCGTCCCCAGAGAAGAGCCCACGGAAGAGAAGGTAGAGATGGACAAAGAGCAGACGAGGAATACGCGGGACCTGGCCGTCGTTTCGCATGTGGTCACCAAGCTCCTCGGCCGTGTCCTCACTCCTTCCGTGGCCCACTGTCACCTTGATAGTTCGTTTGCCAACTTTGGTTTTCACTTCCATTGTCCTAGCATGCTTGTAAGACCCCGGCTACACAGCCACACAGGCGCTATCAATGCCTCTGGCGCCTGAACCCTGAATGCCGAACGCGTGAAATGCGTGCGAGCTCAAATACCATTTTGTCACGACCGCCTCCAACTGAGAATCCGCCGTCCTTGATGACAATTGATTCCACTCTCTTGATAATCATTTCTGGGCTATAGCCAGCGAAGAACTGACTTGGTGGATCAATTGATCGCTGTGTAGTATCCATATCATCACCCTAGTCAAAAGCGCGAGAATAGAAGGCAAACCAACCGCGCGATGCTTTTCCAATGTGACCCTGTAAATCCATTCTTCGTTAGGATTGCGAGGTCATTGTTCAGACATTGGAAGAAGTGAGCATGCTTGAAGAGATTGATGAGTATGTCATAGTGAGAGAAAGTCCCCCGTCGCATGGGATTTAAATCCTATTCGGGTATGTGAGAAAGGATGCTCAGACGTTCTCCTGTAACCCGTACTCACCACAGACCTGAAATGCCGCAGCAATATTACCCACGGAAAGGCTAGCCTTGATGCTGGCTGTTTGGTTGTTCGCACCAATCGGTAGGGGAAACAGAAACAGTTGAAGAAAGCCCGGGCCTATGAGATAGGGACATCAGAGTGTCGCAAGGCTCCAGACCCAGCTCCGGCTCCCGACTTGGGGTCTAAGATCTAAGCGATTGGCGACCATCTCCTGGCACATCTGGCTCGTGACAATATCCTCATGGCGTGAGAGTCGAACATTGTTCGATTGTGCGACGGTGAATTTGGGGAGAGACCCGCCAAAGACGAACAGGGATACCGCTATGTTGAATATTGTTTTCGCATGTAAGAGTGGCCAAAGCCTGAAGCCTGAATGACTGAGAACAGTCATATGTAAAGAATGGGAGAACCTGAATCCCATCTTCAATCATCGCTGACGAATGAAGATGTCGGCGGGATGTGGTTTGTCGATTTCGATTCGAACCATGGTGTCAAGCTGTTGTTGTGATTCGAGACAATTGAAGTGGCCAAGGAAAGGGGTGTCAGTGTTCAAATCGTCCGGTAGAAATGAAAACCTGTCAGGATGAAATCGTGTTTTACGAATGAATCGAGCCATGTAGCAATTTGCCCTCAGGCCTCAGGCCTCAGTTCAAGTCGGAGTCGGAGTATTCCGAGGGGTCACGTGTGCTTATGCTGTCATTATCTGTACAGTTCCATGACAACAGCGTCGATGTCTTTATAAAGCCCGGTGCCGTGCCAAAGATCTCTCAGGCTTTTCGGTGCGGCAAAATTCAAGGAAGTCCGATAAACACTTCCCACTCCGCTGCGGTGCTCATTCGCGAACCCTTTTTTTGCATTGCGTGCTGTTCAGTGTGTGTTACAGCAGTCGTCCCTCAGAACATGCCCGTCATGAATCCAAACTAGACCAAACGCATATTCTTGTTCGTGATATACCATACCTATGTAACTAGCACCAAAAAAAGAAAAAGTTGCTGTGAATTCTAGGATGGGAAATTGTCCCGGTCCCACGCCTGCCTGTCCGCCCACCTTCGTAGACCCACCTGGGCAGATCGAGCGTGAGCTTAGCGACGCACAGAAATAGGGACCCCTCGATTCCCTCCCTCAATCGTCCCTGTCCCGAGTCCGTCTCCATGGCAGGAGAAAGGTTCCTCGCGCACGTACCAGCGCACTGCCAACTTTGCGGATTCGCTCGGCCAGTCCCCTAAGTGAGCCCTGAGATGGCATGTAGCCACGCATAGTCCGGAGCCTTGTCATCACACGGACACAGTGTATGGACGACAGCAAGGCTCCTCCGACTACGTTCGAGCTGGCGCAAACAGTTCTGTGTTTGAAGAGGCATAGAAATTCGCGATTTGGCAACGGGTGGCTTCCAGGGACGATTTTTCATGCCTTGGCAGCGATGGGTACTGTAGCGCCTGCAACGATCAAAAGTTCGGAGCGACCTGCTGTTCACCGGGAACCATGATGATAAAATAGCCACCCCGAGAACAAGATTGGATAGGGAGATGGACTGGGACGCCAATACAGCCACTTTATGGCAGTCATTTTAGAACGTTGAACAAGTCAGCGCTTGTGCCATCAAGGAAACGGGAGGAACACACGGAAAATGGAGTCTAAATCGATCGCTCTCCCGATGTCACAGTGCAAGGCGCAGCCCCCACTGTAGTACCGACCATTTTCCCGTATAACCTTTTCCGAAACGCGGGGTTCTCATCACACATTCCTATAAGGCCCTCTCTTCTCCACTCTTGAATGAGACTGGATGGTGTGATGTGTCGCTCTCACCACAACCACCAGAAGTGGGGTCATCGTGGGTACTACGGTGAAAGCAAATGTTGGCTGTGTGGGGGGGAAGGATGTTTCGGGGCAGGGGGTACGTGAGTACAACCAGACGAGAGGGTGGGCTAAGTAGAACTTGAACTCGCCACTTGTATTCAGGGAGCGTGCTACCCTCGGACAGTAGAACATATCGGGGCTGATGTGTTACTGCGTTAGGACGGAATGAGGGCGAACAGAAAAAGTGACGTACCCTCCGAGGTCAAGGGGTCACATCCTCGACTACCATCTTTCCTACCACCCTCTTCGCCGAGAACAGGGACGCCAGGATAACACGTCATGGGAACACGAATAGCCAAAAACCAAATGCGGTAGGCGAAATATTGGCGGTAGCAGGGTGGCTTTGTGGATTAACCAAGATGAAGATGGGGGAGGAAAATGCGACAAGGTTTGTCACTGCCTCTGTTGGGGCTGTGTCACCGCCACTCACGACTCACTCACGGGCGTCCATTCTGCACCTCGTTGTTGGCCCACGCCAGTGGCCAAGCAGACGAACGATTCACCCTCTAGTACGGACTCTATTACATACGGTGTCCGTACCAATGACCTCTCAAGACTTGAAGTACGCCTAAGAAAACTGATTGCTCTCATTTCTGAACAAACTAACCAGGGTGTGTTTCTCAGCACCGCCTGGCCCTCGGAGTTGAGTGATGACCACTCTAAAGGTTCAGTAATGAGAGGACATTTCGTATTAGCTGTCCTGGGAGAGGGGTATCATCAAGGTTTGCATTCTGTGTATTGTCCGCAGCAACCGCTGACCGATTTCCCCATCGCCATGTGCTCCTGTAGGCCGGGTGACAATTGGCATGCTACCCGACAATGTTCTCCTAGAAACATTTCATTTCTACAAAGATGACGTTGGAAATCATGCTCACGTCTTCACGTGGAGATGGAAAACGCTAGCACAAGTATGTCGACGATGGCGACATGTTGTCTTTGGATCACCTCAGCGTCTGGACCTGTGCATTGTTTGCACAAGCACGACACCCACTAGTAGATCACTAGATATCTGGCCACCCTTCCCTATCATCGTATCACGCACGCCTTCGTTTCTGGAACTTCCAGAAGTGGATGAGAATGGCGTGGAAAACCTCATCGCAGCACTCGAATGCCGTGATCGCATATCCGTGATCAGCATCAAGGATATCCGTGGTCCTGTACTCGAAAAACTGATCACTGTGTTGCACGAGCCACTTCCAGTTTTGACACACTTCTTATTGAAGTCAACTGATGAGTTGATGCCAGCGCTTCCAGAGACATTCTTGGGTGGATTTGCCCCACGTTTACGATCATTTTGGTTGAAGGGCATTCCATTTTCGTCATTCCCCAAATTTATTTTATCTTTTGCTCACATCTCTGCCCTTCACCTTTTGGAAATCCCGAGTTCCGGGTACATTCCACCCGAGGTTATGGCTACTTGCCTGGCGGCATTACCCAATCTCAACTATCTTTCCATCGAATTCCGATCCCCTCCTCCTCGCCCTCTCCGATTAAGTCCGCCTCACCTCACACGTGCAGCCCTCCCTGCTCTCTATGGTCTGGACTTCTCTGGCGTTAGCGAGTACTTTGAAGATTTTGTTGCTCGGATAGATGCACCTTGCCTTACCCGGCTCAGACTAGCGTTCTTCATGGATCTTATCTTCGACATTCCACGACTACGCAATTTCATCGACCATGCAGAAGGTCTTAAACTCTTCGATCAAGCCGCGATAAAGTTTTCCAGTCGGGCGATTAGGATTGTCCTTGGACCATTTCCTGTCATTGAATCACTACCTCGGTTCGAGTTGGAAATCAGATGTGAAAGGCTGGATTGGCAACTGTCATCGATGACGCATATATTCAGCCAACAATTACCTCTCCTTTCTCACGTAGAACAAGTCAGAATTTCTGAGTTTCGTTGGGAGAGTTTTGAGTGGAAAGATGACCCAGACGTGGATTCCTCGCAGTGGCTGGAAGTATTTCGCCTGTTTGTCACCGCGCAGAGTCTGCATGTATCCGAGGGACTAGTGCCCCCTGTTGCAAGGGCTCTCCAGGATCTCTCGGGGCAAATGGCCATGGAAGTATTACCTGCGCTACAGACTCTTTTCTTGGAAGGACTTCAGTCATCCGGACCTGTTCATGAAGCCACAAGGTCATTCGCCACTGCCAGACAGCTATCTCACCAACCTGCAGTTATTCAACGATGGGAACGAGAAGAACCACGACAATAGCCCTGGCTTACCCAGGATGGACGCTGCCGTTGAGCAATACTCATTATCCCCCATGCCCACTTTTCCTGCATCTCCCGGCTATTATGTCCTTGTTTTTTCGATGTATTCCCTAGTAATCCACCCTTTCCTGGTCTACGTACTACAGTAGGCTTGATCGCCTTGAGATTCTGAGTTGTTGTTCTGGGGTCGCAACTTGCATCCAGCGCTAATGAAATGCACCTGTTTTGATCTGTCGTTAATGTACCTACCGCACCGCCTGTACAATTAAACTGCTAGTTCTATGTATCACTTTCGTTGACGAAGAAACCGCCTCAATTATTTGCCCATATGAGCGACCATTGATCGATCAATTCCAGACAACCAATCATCCCGTGGGTTTGCGACATACTGTATAAGCTGTGACTCCTAAGGACATGTATTGTGTTACACAATAACACGACACATGGCATGTCCTAAGCATGACACAACACAAGCAGTCAAAGAAATGTTGTAGCTCCTACTTGCATGATTATCCAGCCCAAACGGACCTCCTTCTCGCCTTCAGGCTTAATGCATAGTACATCCAAGCTGATCGAATGTGATCCCCCACAAACCCTCAAAAGGCATAGGCCGCATTCTGTCGAGCATCCCGGTTCCTCAGGCGACGGCTTCTAGCATCCTTCTTCATAGCCGCAGAAAGGTTCCTTGGTGTAGGCATGTCCTAGCGCACGGAGGACCTTGCGGTCACGTTCGTCCGGTCCCCAGATTGTGCCCGGGACTACGTGTCACTGGATGATGGCAAGGCTCAGGCTCAGGCTAGCTGGTGCATACGACTGTCTGTTCGTAGGTGAGTAGGAGTTCATGATTGGCAGTTGTTGTTGTCGCCACGGACAATCCTCCACGGCCCTGGCCACTGAGACGCGAGTTGCAGAATCATCTGGCAACCGAACATTTGGAGTGAGCCACGGTTGAATGGGTAGGATGGCGATGAAGTTTGTATGCTGAGAAATAGTGTGGGTAAGAAGATGGATGGAGGCGATGATACGAGCACTTCAAGCTTCATGGTCGGACATTTCAAAAGGCGGAAGTATGGAGAAGTTCCATTGCACTTAGCGGCGAGCGCTTTCAGAGACCCCCATCGTTATCAGTCCGACGATCCCTACAGCCATTGTCGTAAAGACATGTTTCACTGTCATCTTGCTATTGTGCAGCTATTACTCAACTACGGCGCCAATGTAAACACGCGGGACGACGCAGGACAAACCCAGCTAAACCACTGGTCATGCAGACAGAAATTGTCCTCAAGGACACGTTATGGGACAGCTGAGGGTGCGCACCTACAACTCAAGCATGGCGCGAACATAGATGCGAAGGATAACGAGGGCAGGACCCCACTACAACTGGCGTAGAAGCATGGGCGCCATGAGACGGCAATATTTTTGTCGGAGAATGGCGCGACGCGATCAGCTTAAACGTTTACGAATACACAACTACAAGGCGTTCATTGGTGTCAGATGTCTTGGCTTGGTACTTATATGCGATGGTGTGGATACCAAATTGTAAATCCTCACGTGCTCATAATTTAATACGAGAGTTACAAATAGACCCAAACAAGGCACGCGACGCGTCAACAGACAACGCTTAATTGAACGAATTTGTGTCCGCGTCGTCTCGTTTGGGGCAAGTGCTCTGCTCCAGCCTCTACACTCCTCTTGACTTTGGCCAGCTTGACGAAGAACCCTTGAGTGACCTTGCGTTCCCAAAGTCAACTACCTGAACGCTACTCCCCTTCCCATCTCTTATTATTATTATTGGGACATCACATTTCCCTCTACAATAACTCTCTTAACACCCCCTCAGGGCCCTCACACGCGTCCCGACAAAGGAGAACCGACGTGCTGGCCGTTCTATCAGTGCCCGAGTATCATGGCCACGGGCAAGAGCCCCATTCTGTCACCGGTCCACCCTGCATGAGGAAGCTCGCCACCGGCGTCTCCAAAGAGCGTCCTCTTCGCTCCATCCTCAAGCAGGCCTCCTATCCTATCCTACCTTTACTCTTCCCTGAGAACGAACGCGGAGTCACGCCTGAACCAAGACACCCCCTTTCCGACCTCCATTATCTCGACGGTCCCGTGAACAGAATTCTTGCCTCGTGCAAGTTTTGCCGACCTCATTGAGGCTGACTCCGTTCTCACGGCATGGCTCAGAGTGGCCGTCCAGGCAAGCATGGACGGCGATTGTTCGTGGCCGTGGTTTCAGCCACTACGGAAGCGCCGCACGGCTTTTGTTGATGCAGTCGTCTGTGACCTCGGCCGCGCTTTGGTTGGCCGATGGAAGAGAGGGACCAGTCGGACTGCCCAGTTCCTGAGCCTCCGTCAGTTCTCCCATCCCCAGAGAAGAGCCCACGAAAGAGAAGATGCGGGATGAACGAAGAGCAGGTGAGGCATGCGCGTGACCTTGCCACTGTGTCGCACGCGGTCATCAAGCTCCTCGGTACTGTCATCACTCTCCCCGCGGTCTACAATCTGTTCGACGGTTCGTTTCGCCAAATACTACTTTCAAATTTCTTTCCTATTGACTGGGCGCGGTTTGTAGACCAAGACCTCGGCTCCATGAGTACACAGGCTCTCGCGATCGCTCTGGCACCCGAACTGCCGACGCCAAACGGGTGAAAGACATGCGCACAGGCCATCTGTCTCTAGACGCAGCGATTGCCCGCGGACGTTCTCACACCAACGAAGGACCGAATTGTGTATGCTCTTCGACCCGCAGTCGAGGGCAAACTCGGAAAAAAAAGAGGGTAAGAAGGGTCCAGTAAGCGATGGTGAGTCTGACGCATCACTCATGAAAGTCTCTGAACAAACTGATTATCACTCTTTGCAGGCGATCCATGATCGTTCCGTCCATAGGCCGTCGATTTTCGTACCCGCATTTACGGAACCCCTCCCTTCTCTTCTGGGCAAACCACTCGCACCACGACTTGCCCTGCGGATGCAGGCTTGCCATGCTCGAGGTGGCTTGGCGCTCGGCGCATCTCAAATTCTTCTTTCTTATAGGCATACACGACACTCTGAAACCGTTGCCGCAGCACTTACCATGGCTCCAGTACCGTCATTAACTTCGTCCCCCTCCACACGCAGTGCTGGATATCTGTTTCATCAAGACACTGCGTACAATGCTCAGGGTGCACGATCGCCCTCCTGGTGCCAAGGATAAATGACCCAAATACCTTACATGCATTGTTGAATCCTTGAAAACTTTCACGCATAGTAACCGTCTGTTGTGGCAAACTTGCGGTGTGGACAGATATAAGGTTTCGGATATGTTGGTGGTGTGTCGATTGTTGCAGACGCCAGTTACTACAAGAACCTATTGCATACAACGCTATGTGGGTAGGACGGCTCTCCCGGACATTCTTTGCAAATCCCGGTTTTTTTTTTCTGAAGTGGGGATACTAGATTTGTTAGGGCATGCATGCTGGTAGGAGTAGTGTATCGATCAAAGTTAAGCGCACTGAAGGCCCTAAGTTACAATGAAGACAAAGACGCCTATCTAGGGGAATGGATAATTTGAGGCAAAATGTCCCATGGTTTTTCGGGGTTGGCACGTAGGTGCCCAAGACTTGAGTTTAGGCCACACGAGGCATGGTGAACAGCCGCCCGAAGTTGACCGCTAGTGGGAACCTAGCACCAAAATTGGCCACATACAAGTACGCGCGCAAACCGCCGATGGCCCTGCTCGCCTGGAACTAACTACTGTAATACCATGTACCAGACCCCTGCTGCTCCATCTTCATCCTCATCCACAGACTTTCTGTCTGTCTTCGATGCCGCTTTGGAGGCATACGAGAAGACCACGAAGAACAAACTCCTTACCCATCCTCTCGCCACCCAGTTACAATCCTGCGACTCCCCCACTGATATCCTCCCCGTGCTTCGAGACCTTGTCCAACAATTCGATCAAAGTCGTAGCAGCAATGAGAGACTCAGAAAATGGCTCGATCCGACAGTGAACGTCCTGTTTGCGTTCTCAGCCACTCTTGGCGAGGGTGTTGGCATGGTAATTCCCAGGTTCTTATCTCATAGGGACCTGTGCTCTGATCGCTATTTCTCAGGTGTTTTCACCCGCAAAAGTGATATTTTCCGGGATTGGCATCCTTCTTTTGGTGAGTATTCGCCTCGATCCCTTGACGCGGATAATTGTGATGACGCTGGGTGTTAGGCGGCTAAAGATGCCAACGCGAGCCAAGATGTGCTCATTGATATCTTTTCACGAATCGAGAGGTTTTTCAAGCGTCTCGAATCATACACGGAAGTACAACCCACCGCAGCAATGACAGGGATAATTATAGAGATTATGGTTGAAGTGCTCGCAATTCTTGCGATCGCCACAAAGGAGATTAAACAAAGACCATCAAGTGAATCGATCGACTCCTGTGATATTACCCTTGACTCACTCCTCCTCAGAAACGTTTGTGAAGAAGTTATTGGGAAAGAACAAGATTGAGGACGCCCTGAAAAGGCTAGATATACTGACTCAAGAGGAAGTCCGGATGGCGACCGCGGAAGTCTTGAAAGTCACGCAAATGGTGGACAACAAAGTGACGGGCCTGACTGCGCCCTTTGAAGGTGAGCAGGATGCATTTATCGCGCCCTATCCCAGTTCTTAATCATGGATCGGATTGGTTAGGTGAGAAAGAAGCAAAGGGAGGCAACATGGATGAGGAGAAGCGTTCGTCATCCGATCTCAGTGCGGTTGGTCCTCACTATCTAACCATCCTCATAGGGAACCAATTACGAGAGAAGCTCCAACAATGGCTTTCTCCCCCTGATCCATCAACAAATCACAACATCGCGCGTAAGGTCCACCACGAGGGGACAGCAACCTGGTTTTTCCAAGGTAGTATTTTCAAAGAGTGGAAATCGTCACCATCTCTTTTATGGGTCCACGGCAAACGTACGTCCTTCTTGCTATCCACTACTTCGCCCACTCACCCTATACTCCTGTCTTGGTAGCGGGATCAGGCAAGAGTGTCCTGTGGTCTGTCATTTCTCACCCTTGCAGCCTGCACTGGCTCATACTACCATAGTTCCGGCATTGTCGAAGATATCATGGCCCAACGCGAGGCAGGAATGGCGACCATGGCTTATTTTTATTGCGATTTTCGCGACGAAGACAAACAAAACTGTCGCAACCTCCTCCTTTCCATCCTTTCGCAGCTTTGGGATCAGTCCGATCTTTGTTGCGATATTCTTTCCCGCGTTTATTTGGCACATGACAAAGGCAAACGAAAACCCAGTGATGACACTTTGGCAAAATGTCTGACAGAGGTGCTCTCACTTATGGCCCAAGGCCCCGTATACCTAATCGTGGATGCTGTCGATGAGTGCCCCAATAATTCTGGCATGCCAACTGCAAGAGAAGAAGTCCTCGGTCTTGTCAAGAACCTTGTCGTCCGGGGCCTACCAAATCTGCGCATCTGTGTCACCAGCCGCCCCGAAATCGACATTCAAACTACTCTCGAGCCATTGACATCTCTCCTGGTGTCCCTCCATAATCAAACCGGACAAAAGAAAGACATTGTCAATTACGTCACCTCTGTCGTTTCGTCGGACACGAAGATGCGGAGATGGCGTGAGGAGGACAGAAGGCTTATCATCGAGACGCTCTCCGAGAGAGCCGACGGAATGTAAGGGTTCCCTTCTTCATTCTTTTGCTGTGGTTCTCATACTGTTGCGTAGGTTTCGATGGGTGTATTGCCAACTGGAGACATTGCGACACTGTCTCCCTCCAAGTATCCGAGGCGTTCTTGACGAATTGCCTGATACGCTAGATGAGACCTACGAGCGGGTATTGAGAGACATCAACAAGGCAAATCGGGAGCATGCCCTTCGTCTCCTGCATTGTCTAACTGTCGCCATGCGGCCACTCCGCGTGGAAGAGCTGGCGGAAGTACTTGCGGTCGATTTTGATGCGGCGCCCCAGGGAGGGATTCCGAAACTGAACCCAGATTGGCGATGGGCGGACCAGCATCAGGCGGTGCTTTCTACGTGCTCGAGTTTGATCGCGATCGTCGATGATGGGGATTCTCAAGTGGTGCAATTTTCTCACTTTTCGGTCAAGGAGTTCCTCACCTCCCATCGGCTTTCCAGCTCAAGCGAAGACGTCTCACGGTATCACATACTTCTAGGGCCCGCTCACACTCTCCTCGCCCAAGCCTGTCTTGGCGTTCTACTCCGTTTGGACGATACGGTTAACGAGGGGAACGCCAAGGATATTCCACTTGCAGAATATGCCGCTCGATACTGGGTCGACCACGCTCGGTTCAAGGACGTTTCATCATGCATATCGGAGGCGATGGAATATTTTTTTGACGTAGACAAACCACATTGGGCAGCATGGACCCGGGTGCAAAACATTGACGTGCCCTGGACATGGTACTCACCGCCCCTTGGGATAGAAGGCACATCCCCGCTATATTATGCCTCACTCTGTGGATTCCATGACGTGGTCGAACACCTCATTGGCAAATATCCTAATCATACAAATGCCACGGGTGGTCGGCTACTGGCACCGCTGGTGGCTGCATTGTATGGAAAACATTTCGATGTTGCGGAGTTACTGTTTCGGCATGGTGCGGATGTCGATGTCCGGGGCATTCGGGACACCACACCACTGACCACGGCATCCTCGACTGGGCGTTTTGACATTGTACTCTGGCTGCTCGATCACGGAGCAGATATAAATGGCCTTAGGGAAGACTGTTGGACCCCACTACATCTCGCAGCCCTTCATGGACACGCCAAATCAGTTCAGGCGCTGCTTGAACACGGTGCTAATATCAACGCTCGGAATGAGTATGGAGAAGTTCCACTGCACCTAGCGGCGAGTCCGTTCAGCAGCGTAGACTGTGGAGATCAGCTCGCAACCATGCAATTATTACTCGACGCCGGCGCAGATGCAAATGCACAGGACAACGGAGGATCGACCCCGCTGCACCACTCGTCGGATAGGCAGTGGTCCGTCCCCATGACCGGCACAGTTGAGGGTGCACGCTTGCTACTCAAGTACAGTGCGAACATAGATGCCAAGGATAATGAGGAGAGGACGCCATTACAACTAGCGTTGGTGCATGGGCGTGAGGAGATAGCAAGATTTTTGTCGGAGCATGGCGCTACGGGATGAAATTCAGCACTTAGTGATTTCTTTACAAGTACATAACCGTATGGCTTATTGTGTCAGGTCGAACAAGGAGTACTCTACGCCAGATATCAATCAAGGGTGTGCATGAAGTAACATTGACAGTGGCATAATTAGTGGTATACGGTACTCCGAACACCAATTGTCCGGGACCATCACACGAGCTGTCCAGAATGTCACAGGTCTATTCAAGGGTCAAAATTCCGCTCATAGTAACGTGAAAATTCCTTTCCCTCATCCCTTTCCCTGTAGATTTCCTTTGACAGAATCCTGACTCTGATCCCTGGACTATCCGGAACTCACTTCAAATCGTCTTTCTTGTGGGTCCTCCAGACTCGCGCGTCATTGAAAAATAACAACTCCTGGCAGAAGTCTAGAACGACTTCATGAAGCGGCGAAGATGATAAGAAGGACGACTCTACCTTGTACGGAAGAAGTATCGCTTGAACTTAAATCAACCCGCAAGAAAACCGGTAGAGGAATTCCAGTGCTCAAAGTCTGCCCGGCGTCGGTCACAATGCAGGGCAGCTGCAAAAGTGCTAAATCTAGTAGGGATCCCCGTGCTATGGCCTACCTTTTTCTCTCTCCTTTTTGGTACTCATTTGGCAGCCAGGGCCGGGGAGTGTGGCTAGTCAGGGTGTTACCACACAACACACTGCGCATCGGACGAGGTGATTGCTTTGATCCCGATCGGCTCGGAGTGACGAAGGGAGCATTCAAAGCGGCCCAGTAAGTTGCCGCCCCTCCGTAACGTGAGATTCAACTCCGACTGTGGGGTTGGAGGTTGTATCGTTAGCAGCCGGGAATTTGTTATGCGTGACAAGTTACGGACGCCCACCTGTATGAAAGAGGAAGGATATGAGATGTGCCTACGAGGACGGCATGCTTGGACGTTGGTGCCTCTGCCAAGTGCCGAAGAAAGTTTGAACAACTTACGAGGCGCGCCCTCGACGAAGCTGCCACAATGAAAGAAGGGAGTCCTCGTCGAGCCATTGATTTGCAGGGGGAAGTAGATACTAGGAATTATGGATGAATTCTGGTTGGCGAAATAAAAAAAATTGCTGGGTTCAGGCCTCGAAGTGACCTGAGCCCGCAGCAGGCGGACGGCCCAACCTCCCTTGCTGAGCGTCCCGCTGAGGTGCCTTGACAGGCAACCTCTTCTATTCTCCTTCAGATCGTGACAGCGTGTCCCCTCGCACTATAGCTATGCTACCCTTGGGCAACTCTATAGAATCAACTCAGAGACATCATGCGATCACTGCGCTGATAGGCCCTGTGGCTCGGTCGTGAGAAGGGGCGATCGCGAGAGAGACAAAAGGAATAGCGAGAAGGCATACCTGCTGATTGTATTTGGGCATGATCATGCCCGAAAGGTCCAATCGACACGTGTTACCCAACCAACAAGGATGCCATACTTCTCAACAAGTCAAACGTCTAGACAAAATTTTTACACCTCAGATGCAACACTGAGTACCGTATATATACAGGAAGCTTTGGCTCCCATGCGCCCGTAGTTATGCCACAGAAAATATGGCTCTGCGTTCAGTCCTTGATTCACTCGGGGATGGTGCGGATGAGTCGTCGAGTACGAGACAAGACGATCCAGACACACACAGAAGCCCTTCCACTGCATGATACAAGTAGATCATGACTGTAGCATTGGAGTGGGGTCCAAGTTTTGAGTTCGAATAGTTCTTGAGGACTAGAGGCCGCGATCCCGAGAGTCCGAGAATGCGCAAAGAGATCGTGACGGGCGTAAGAAGTTTGAGGTGAAAGCATGCAAACGTAAGGGGGAAGGAGTCGGTCTATGGCTGCTTGCTTGGCCGAGTCCAGGCGAGGGGGGTTAGATGCAAGTATGCTACGTGCGAGGCGGGTAGAGGGGGAGAGGGCGAAGGTGGTCGTGCGGCGACGATGACAAGATAAATTTTACTGAACGTTTCTAGGTGCGCGACAGCGGGCGCGAGGGTGCGGCGGAAGCGGCGGTGTATGATGGTAAAAGGCTAGAGTAAAATAGGAAGGTGTAGAATGAAGAGCAAAAGTCTAACGCGAAGGAGATAGAAACGCACGAAGGGTAGCCTTGTGGTAGCCTGAATGAATCTATACACAGAAAGGGGCTTTCCTCATAACGACATGGTCTAGACCGAGGGGCGATTAGCAAGGGGTTGCGAGCGACGTGTGCTACGTGGAGCGGCAGTCTTTCGTGGTTTGACGTCGGCCGATGTGATGTGGGCGATCCGCGAGTCTTCGGTCGTGAGGATCGGGGCGCGACGAGAGGGGTTAGTCTTGTTCTGATTGTGGGAAAGGTGTCGAGTGTGTAGCAGAAGACGAAGGGTTGAAGGCGAAGGAGCAAGGTAAGGCGAGGGACGAGTGTGGGTGAGGGTGAGATGCGTGGCGGGCTCGGACATTCGGAGGACATCACGTGGTCGAATGGTGCTCGATTCCCCAGCGCGAGCAGATATCGGGTTTGTCTGTGCAGCCGCGTTGTGTCTTATGGAGCATGTCACCCTTTTCTTGTAGGATTTTCCTCCCTTTTTCTCAGTATATTAACATTATACATGTGTTGACGCACCGGTGTGCGTTTGGCTCTTCAATACTCACTACCACCCCTCCACTGTTTTCCTGGAGCACGAAATCGCGACAACCGTGGCTGTCGACGTGAGCGACTGGGCATCCAACGTATGTAGTAACTTCTTTGCACACCCGGACTGTAGGAAGCCGATATATGATATCCCAGCAAGGATGACGCACTTCAACCTTTTGTCAATAAGAAACGCCTCGCGAGCAATGCGAGGTGGCTCTCCGGCACCAACTCGAAGCGGCTGAAACAGAAGGGGTGTCCGCGTTGAGAGATGAATAAAGTTTTGATTTGGAGGACGACGATAATGATAGAGGGGAGCAATCAATAAATCGCCTCTGGCCCGAGTCAACAAATGACGGAGATTATACCGATGCACCGACTGAGACGGGCTCAGTGGCCCGACTTGCCGATAACAGACTTTTCCGGATGGTTTGGTGACCGTGCATTGGTCTGGTCGGCGACTGTCGTGCCTCCGAGGTTACTGGGTGGTTACGGGCAGCAGCTTGGAGAGGACCCAGTTTGTGACAAAAACACCCGAAGGGTTTGAGCATGGCCTGACCAATGAGAAATGGACAGTGTACGGACAAGAAAGTGACTATGGCTGGGTTGACCAGCTCGACCAGTCCACCAACAGACCCGTGTCCTCGCCACTGACACTCGCACGTCCATTACGCCCTCAGTCAACTTACCAGAATCGGCAAAACATCAGAAGGTGCGTGACCTGTCGTGATTCTTTCCACTGAATCGGCTTTCCTCAACCAACACCCATGTCACAGCCTGCCCCCACCGCTTCCTCTTCTTCTTCCTCCTCCTCCCCTAGCTTCCTGCCTATCTTTACTGCCGCCTTGGAAACATACGAGAAGACTACCAAGAAAAAACTCTTCACACATCCTCTCGCCGCCCAACTACAATCATGCGATTCCCCCACCGCTATTCTCTCCGTGCTCCAAGACCTCGTCCAACAACTTGACCAAAGTCGCAGCAGCGATCAGCGATTAACCAATTGGCTCAGCCCGACAGTGAATGTCCTTTTCGCGTTCTCAGCAACGCTCGGCGAGGGCGTCGGTCTAGTAAGTCTCGAGTCGTTATCGCATGAGAATCTGGGGTCTGATTTTCATTTTGCAGGTATTCTCGCCTGCGAAAGTGATATTTGCTGGGATCGGTGTCCTTCTTTTGGTGAGTATTCCTCTTGATTCCTCGCTGCGAGCCATTGTAATGACGTGGTCTGTTAGGCGGCTAAGGATGTCGATGCAAGTCAAGATACTCTCGTTGACCTATTCTCACGAATCGAGAATTTCTTCAAGCGTCTAGAGTCATACACGGAAATCTCGCCTACTCCTGCGATGACGGGCATAATAATCAAGATCATGGTCGAAGTGCTCACAATTCTTGGGATTGCGACGAAGGAGATGAAGCAACGACGACCGGGTGAGTCGATCAACATCTATCAATCGTTCTTGACTTAGATTTATCCAGAAAAATATCTGAAGAAAATACTGGGCAAGAATGATATCGAGGACGCGTTGAAAAGGCTAGATACACTGACTCAGGAGGAGGCTCGGATGGCGACCGCGGAAATATGGAAGGCCACACGATGTGTGAACAACCAAGTGGCGGTGCTCATTGATGGTGCGCAAAATCCGTTTCTCTGGCTACTTTTATGTTTTTGAACACGGATTGGTTAGATGGGAAAGATATAAAAGCAATCGTACAGCAAACTGCAAGCAACATTGATGAAGAGAAGCGTTCGTCCCCTCTTATATATCTTCCTGCATTTCATAAGGGGTTGACTATTTACTTAGTGAAGGAATTGCGACGGGACCTCCATAAATGGCTCTCCCCTCCAGACCCGTCCACCAATCACAACATTGCACGGAAGCTCCATCACGAGGGGACAGCAACCTGGTTCTTCCAGGGTGGCATCTTCCAGCAGTGGATGTCATCGCCTTCTCTCCTCTGGGTCCATGGCAAACGTATGCCCCTTCAGCCTTTAATTACTTATCCCATTCCTTACTCCTGTCTTGGTAGCGGGCTCGGGCAAGAGTGTGCTCTGGTTTGTTCTTTCTTACTGTTGTGGCCTACACCGACTCAAATTATGGCAGTTCCGGGATAATCGAAGATATTATGGCTCAACGCGAGGCAGGATTGGCGACTATGGCCCATTTTTATTGCGACTTTCGGGACGAAGATAAGCAGAACTACCACAATATTCTCCTTTCTATCGTTTCGCAACTTTGTGCCCAGTCCGATCCTTGTTGTGAAATACTCGCCCAGATTTATTCGGCACATGATGACGGCACACGAAAACCCAGTGATGATACTTTGGCAAAATGCCTGACAAAGATGGTCTCACTTCCGGATCGAGGACCTGTATACCTGATCATAGATGCTCTCGATGAGTGTCCCAATAATTCCGGGATGCCAACTCCAAGAGAAGAAGTTCTTGATCTTGTCAATTCTCTTGTTGGCCTCCATCTCCAAAATCTGCATGTCTGTGTCACGAGCCGCCCCGAAATCGACATTCAAACTACTCTCGGGCCATTGACATCTCTCCGGGTGTCCCTCCATAATCAAACTGGACAAAAGAAAGATATCATCAATTACGTCACTGCTGTGGTCTCGTCGGACACGAAGATGCAGAGATGGCGTGAGGAGGACAGGAATCTTGTCATTGAGACGCTCTCCGAAAGAGCCGATGGGATGTAAGTGTGCCTTTCTCCACACTCTTGATCCACTCTCATGTTTTGACATAGGTTTCGATGGGTGTATTGCCAATTGGAGACGTTGCGGCACTGTCTTGCTCCGAGTGTCCGAGGTGTTCTTGACGAACTGCCTGAAACGCTCGATGAGACCTACGAGCGGGTGTTGAGAGACATCAACAAGGCGAATCGAGAGCACGCACATCACCTCCTACATTGTCTCACTGTCGCGATGCGGCCACTTCGCGTTGAAGAGCTCGCGGAGGTCCTCGCCGTTGATTTCGATGTGGCGCGCCAGGGAGGGATTCCGAAACTGAACCCGGACTGGCGATGGGCGGATCAACACCAGGCGGTGCTTTCCACCTGCTCAAGTTTGATTACGATCGTCGATGATGAGGACTCTCGAGTGGTTCAATTTTCTCACTTTTCGGTCAAAGAGTTCCTCACATCGGATCGGCTGGCTCATTCAAGCGAAGACGTCTCACGGTATCACATTCTTCTGGAGCCTGCACACATACTCCTTGCACAAGCCTGTCTTGGTGTTCTACTCTGTTTGGACGACGATGTTGACGGACAGAACGCGAAGGATATTCCTCTTTCTGAATATGCGGCTCGATACTGGGTCGAGCATGCGCAGTTTGAGAACGTCTCATCACAGATACGGGAGACAATGGAATTATTTTTTGATGCGGACCAACCACATTGGGCAGCATGGATCCGGATTCACAACATCGACAACTACATCAACAGGATTCGGGATTTTTGCCCCCATGGTGACCGCCATGACGCAGCATTCCCCCTATACTACGCCGCCCTCTGCGGATTCTGTGACTTGGTTGAACACCTCATCGGCAAATTTCCTGAGCATATAAATGCCAGGGGCGGTCGGATGGTGACTCCCTTGGCAGCTGCATTGCACGAGAAGCATTTCCCCGTGGCGGGTTCACTGTTTCGGCATGGTGCGGATGTCGATGTCCTAGGCTACGAGAGCAACACGCTACTGGTAGCAGTCAGCTGGACTGGGTCTGTGGATACTGTGCGGTGGCTGCTCGATCACGGCGCAGATGCTAATGCCCACGACAAACTCCACTTTTCCTCACTGCATTTTGCAGCCTTTTGGGCAGACCTCGAATCAGTTCAAGCGCTGCTTGAGCACGGCGCTGATATCAACGCTCGGAATGAGTACGGAGAAGTTCCATTGCACCTAGCAGCGAGTCTTTCCCACAATCCCCACCACTATGTAATCAACGGTCCCTACAACAACCGTCCTAAGGGCGGGTACCACTGTCATCTTGCTATTGTGCAACTATTACTCAACTACGGCGCTGATGCAAACACGCGGGATGACGCAGGATCAACCCCGCTACACCACTCGTCATGCAGACAGAAAATGCCATCACAGACTCGTTATGGGACAGCTGATGGTGCACACCTACTACTCAAGCACGGCGCGAACATAGATGCGAAGGATAATGAGGGCAGGACCCCACTACAACTAGCGTTGGAGCATGAACACCACGAGGTAGCCAGATTTTTGTCGGAGCATGGCGCGACCCGATCGGCCTGAACATTTACTGTTTTCTTTTACGAATATACTGTATGACCACAAGGCGTTCATTGGTGTGGGAACACGTGTATATAAAAGGGAGCGATACAAATAGACCCAAACAAGGCACGCGACGTGTCAACAGACACGCTTAATTGAATGAATTTGTGTCCGCGCGTCCCGTTTCGGGTAACTGCTAAGCGCTCTGCCTCGTCTCTGACCCTCCTCACTCCCTCCTCTGACTTTGGCCAGCTTGACCAGAGCATCCTTGAGCGACCTTGCGTTGCCAGAGTCAACCATCCGAGCTCTAATCTCCTTCCCATATCTTATCATTATTGTTGGGGCATCACATTTCACGTTACAATGACTCTCTTAACCCCTCCTCACACCCGTCTCGACAAGGAGAACCGACGTGCTGGCCGTTCTATCAGTGCCTGTGTATCATGGTCACAGGCCAACGAATACCATTCCATCACCAGTCCACCCTGCACGAGGAAGCTCGCCACCAGCGTCTCTAAAGAGCGACCTCTTCGCCCCATCCTCAAACAGACCTCCTATCCCATTTTACCTTTGCTCTTCCCTGAAAACGAACGCGAAGTCACACCCGAACCAAGTAACCCGCTTTCCGACCTCCATTATCTCGACAGTCCCGTGAACAAAATTCTTTCCTCATGTTCAAATCTTGCCGATCTCATCAAGGCTTACTCTGATCTCACGGCACGTCTCAGAGCGGCGGTCCAGGAAAGCACAGATAGCGAGTGTTCGTGGCCGTTATTCTAGCCACTACGGAAGCGCCGCACCGCTTTTGTTGATGCGGTCGTCCGTGACCTCAGACGCGCTTTGGTTGATCCGATGGAAGGGAGTGACCAGTCGGTTTGCCCAGTTCTTGAACCTCCATCTGTTCTCTCATCCCCAGAGAAGAGCCCACGAAATAGAAGGTGCGGGATGGACGAAGAGCAGGTGAAGTAGGTGCGCGATCTTGTCACTGTCGCATGCGGTCATCAAGCTCCTCGCTCTCGTCCTCACTCTCCCCTCGGTCTGCAATCTGAAGACAAGGGCTGGGATTGGGGCAAACTGCTTCCTAGCGGACTGTTCAGCGCCAGCGCCGATCCGGGCCTGCTCACAATCAACTTTGGCTCGCTCTCCCAGGAAGTATGCAAGGTAATGAAATAGATGCCCGATGTGATGGACGATTTGATCTAGTCATCCCGAAATCGACATACAACTACTCTCGAGCCGTTGACATCTCTCCAAGTCCCTTCAAATCAAACTATAGTCGATTTATCGCTTCTGTGGTTTCGTCGGACACGAAGATGCAGAGATGACGCGAGGAACACAGGAAGCTTGTCATCGAGACGCTCTTCAACAGAGCAGACGGGTTGTAAGTGTGGCTTTATATATGCTCTTGCTAAGGTCTCATATCGTTGCATTGATTTTGGTGGGTGTGTAGTCAGCCGGAGATATTACGACACTGTCTCCCTCTGAGCGTTCGGGGGGTTATTCATGACTCGCCTGAACCCTCGACGAACCTTACGAGCGGGTGTTGAGAAGATCTCGCGGAGGCGCTTACTATTGATTTTGATGCGGCATGCTGGGGAAGGATCCCGAAATTGAACCGAGATCGGCGATAGACAAATCAACATCAGGCGGTGAATTGCTCTGGTACCCGAACTGCCGATGCCCAACGCGCGAAGGACCTGCGCCCGCGTCATCTAGCTCCTCTAGATGCAGCAATTACCCGCAGACGTTCTTGTACTACCTACGGACAGCATTACAAATATACTCAGACACGCTGTCGAGGGCGAGGTCGGAAGAGGGCAAAAAAGGGTCAATAAGCGATAGTTCGAAGGTACTTCGCTTCCCCGTCACTTATTAGACTCACTGAACAACTGACCATCATCCCTCCCTGCAGGCTAACCGTGGTCTTTTCATCCACCAGCCGTCAATTTTTGTGCCAACGTTCGCAGAGCTCCTCGTTCTGTTACTCCTAAACCTCCTTGCGCCACAACCTTGACCTGCAGATTCGGGCGTGCTATGTATGCACTTGGTAGTTTGATCCCATGCGGACCATAAGCCTCTCCAAAACCATTGCTACAGCATTTACTGTCCCTAACGCGCCATCATCTACTCCAACCCCCTCGGTGCCCTGCACCCGCACCAGTGGATCTGACTTGATGCTTGCGGCGCGCGATCCAGCCTGGGCACCGTCTACGTTCAGCTTGGTCCCCTAGTGACAGACATCATGTGTACCAATGCCGTCAACATACCTCTCACTATCCGTACGTCCCAAATGCTATCCGTGAGCGGCGGCGCCCGCTGGCATCGTCGGAATGCGTGTCCTTACCACCATTCTTACATATAAGCGATGAGGAAGAGCGGGATGATGGAAGGGAGTGGAGGATGAGCGCTATATTTTGTACTCAGCGAGCGGGAGGTATGACCCATCAGAACTGCAAAGAGCACTGTCCCACATTCGACGAGCTCGGGAGACGATCGGCTCGGAATAACGAAGGGATTGCTCCAAGTGACACAGTAGGTTGTCGCCCTCCGTGACGTGTAATTCCTCCAACTCTGGGGTTAGGGGCTGTAACATTAGCAGCTGGGAATCTGTTATGCGTGGTAATTTACGGGCGCCCATCGGTGTTGAAAGAGGAAGGATATGACTTCGTTGATATGTGATGTGCCTATGAGGATGGCATGGCTGGCGCCATTGCCAAGAAGCAAGTCGAACGCCTCAGGAGATAGCTCCCCGACAAAGCTACCGCGATGAAAAAGGGTGTCCTCGTCAGGCAATTGATTTGCGGGAGGAAGTAGATAGGAATAGTGGAGATTATGGACGAAACGCTTCCGGCATCTTTGCGAACTCGCCGACAACTGACTTTTCTGGATGGTTGACCGCGCATCAGTCCACCACAACTATGATCGGTTTACGGGTAACAGCTAGGAGGACTCAATTTGCGACAAGCGACAAAAACGCTCGGAAGGTTGAGCAAAGCCCGGCTGAGGAATGGTGTATGGACGTGAAATGTGATGTTTTACTTGGAAGTGAGTGTTAGCCGGCTCCAACTCAAGCAGACCACTGACTGACCCAGTCCCGTGTCATCGCAACTGGCCCTCGCGATGGTCACGTAAATTACGCCCTTACCAGAATCGGCTACACTACACATCACCAGGTGCGTGACCTTCGAGGCGGTGACGCTCAGGCTGGACTGCAAATCCTGCCGTGAATCCTTCCACCGAATCGGCTTTCCCCAACTAACACCCATGTCCCAGGATGCCCACATCGCTTTCTCTTCGTCGTCCTCCTCTAATTTCTTGCCTATCTTTAATGCCGCCTCAGAAACGTACGAGAATACTGCCAAAAAAAAGCTCCTCACCCATCCCCTCGCCGCCCAACTACAATCATCCGATTCCTCCGCCGCTATTCTCTCCGTGCTCCAAGAACTCGTCCAACAACTTGACCAAAGTCGCAGCAGCGATCAGCGATTAACCAATTGGCTCAGCCCGACAGTGAATGTCCTTTTCGCGTTCTCAGCAACCCTTGGCGAGGGCGTCGGTCTAGTAAGCCTCGAGTCTCTATCGCACAAGAATCTGGGATCTGATGTTCATTTTGCAGGTATTCTCGCCTGCGAAAGTGATATTTGCTGGGATCGGTGTCCTTCTTTTGGTGAGTATTCCTTTCGATTCCTCGGTGTAAGTCATTGAAATGACGTGCTCTGTTAGGCAGCTAAGGATGTCGATGCGAGCCAAGATACGCTTGTTGACCTATTCTCACGCATGGAGAACTTCTTCAAGCATCTTGAGTCATACACAGAAATCTCGCCTACTCCTGCGATGACGAGCATAATCATCAAGATCATGGTCGAAGTGCTCACAATTCTTGGGATCGCGACGAAGGAGATGAAGCAAAGACAACCGAGTGAGTCGATCAACATCTATCGATCGTTCTTGACTTAGATCTTTCCAGAAAAATTTCTGAAGAAGATACTGAGGAAGAATGATATCGAGGACGCGTTGAAAAGGCTGGATACACTGACTCAGGAGGAAGATCGGATCGCGACCGCAGAAGTGTTGAAGGTCACGCAAAGGGTGGACGACAAAGTGGCGGTCCTCATTGACGGTGCGCGAGATGCATTTTCTCCAGCCAATTTCATGTTCCCGAACACGGATTGGTTAGATGGGAAAGAGGCAAAAGCAATCATAGACGAAGAGAGGCGTTCGTCGTCCGATTTCCGTGCAATTGGGACTCATAACTTAACCATCCCTATAGGATACCAGGAGCTCCAAACATGGCTGTCTCCACCGGATCCTTCAACGAATCAGAACATTGCTCGCAAGGTCCACCACAAGGGAACAGCAACATGGCTTTTTCCAAGGCGGTATCTTCGAGGAGTGGAAGTCGTCCCCTTCTCTCCTTTGGATCCATGGCAAACGTACGTCCCTTTGCCTTCCACTACTTCAACCACCCCCGTCCTGGCAGCGGGATCAGGCAAGAGTGTCCTGTGGTCCGTCATTTCTCAACCTTGCTCCCTGCACCGACCCATGCTACCATAGTTCCGGCATTGTCAAAGATATCATGGCGCAACGCGATGCAGGAATGGCGACCATGGCTTATTTTTATTGCGATTTTCGCGATGAAGACAAGCAAAACTGTCGCAACCTCCTCTTTTCTATCCTTTCGCAACTTTGGGATCAGTCCGACCTTTGTTGTGATATTCTTGCCCGCATTTATTTGGCACATGACAAAGGCAAACGAAAACCCAGTGATGACGCTTTGGAAAAATGCTTGACAGAGGTGCTCTCACTTACGGCCCAAAGCCCCGTATACCTAATCGTGGACGGTGTCGACGAGTGTCCCAATAATTTGGGTATGCCAACTCCAAGAGAAGAAGTTCTTGATCTCATCAAGACTCTTGCTGGCCTGCACCTCCAAAATCTGCATCTCTGTGTCACTAGTTGCCCCGAAATCGACATACAGACTACTCTCGAGCCATTGACATCTCTCTGGGTGTCCCTCCATGATCAAACTGGGCAAAAGAAGGACATCATCGACTACATCACTTCTGTGGTTTCGTCGGACACAAAGATGCGGAGATGGCGCAAGGAGGACAGAAAGCTCGTCATCGAGATGCTCTCCGAAAGAGCCGATGGAATGTAAGTGTGCCTTTCTCCACACTCTTGGTCCGCTCTCATGTTATGATATAGGTTCCGATGGGTGTATTGCCAACTGGAGTCATTGCGTCACTGTCTCCCTCCAAGTGTCCGGGGTGTCCTTGACGGACTGCCTGAAACGCTAGACGAAACTTATGAGCGGGTGTTGAGAGACATCAACAGGGCGGATCGAGAACATGCACATCGTCTCCTGCATTGTCTCACTGTCGCCATTCGTCCACTTCGCATCGAAGAACTTGCGGAGGTGCTTGCGATTGTTTTCGATGCCGCGTGCCAGGGAGGGATTCCAAAGTTGAACCCGGACTGGCGATGGACGGATCAACACCAGGCGGTGCTTTCCATGTGCTCAAGTTTGATTACGATCGTCGATGATGAGGACTCTCGAGTGGTTCAATTTTCTCACTTTTTGGTCAAAGAGTTCCTCACTTCAGATCGGCTGGCTCATTCAAGTGAAGATGTCTCTCGATATAGCATTCTTCTGGAGCCTGCACACACACTCCTCGCACAAGCCTGTCTTGGTGTCCTACTCCGTTTGGACGATGACGTTGACGGAGAACGCGAAGGATATTCCTCTTTCTGAATATGCAGCCCGATACTGGGTCGACCATGCGCAGTTTGAGAATGTCTCATCACGGATACGGGAGACAATGGTATATTTTTTTGATGCGGACCAACCACATTGGGCAGCATGGATCCGTGTTTGCAACATCGACAAGTTTTGGCAACATCTCTACTCCGGAAGTTATGAACGTGATGCATCCCCCCTATACTACGCCGCCCTCTGCGGATTCTATGACCTGGTGGAACACCTCATCGGTAAATTTCCTGAGCACATAAATGCCAGGGGTGGTTGGATGGTGACTCCCTTGGTGGCTGCATTACACGGGAAACATTTCCAAGTGGCGGACTCACTGTTTCGGCGTGGTGCAGATGTCGATGTCCGAGGACACGAGGGCAATACGTTGCTGATGGGAGTCAGCTGGATTGTGTCTGGATACTGTGCGGTGGCTACTCGATCACGGGGCAGATGCAAATGCTCACGACACAAGCCACTTTACCTCACTGCATCTTGCGGCCTTTCACGCAGACCTCGAATCAGTTCAAGCGCTGCTTGAGCATGGTGCTGATCTCAACGCTCGGAACAAGTATGGAGAGGTTCCATTGCGCCTTGCAGCGAGTCCTTTCCAAGTTCCCCACCACTATCCGGTCAGTATGAAGGATCCCTACATCCACCGTCGTAAAGACCGGCATCACTGTCATCTCGCTACTGTGCAGTCACTACTCGGTGTCGGCGCCGATGTAAATGCGCGCGACAACGCGGGTTCAACCCCGTTGCATCACTCCTCATGCAGGGAAAGACCGAACTCGATCACTTGTTATGGAACAGCTGAGGGTGCGCACCTACTACTCAAGCATGGCGCAAACATAGATGCGAAGGATAACGAGGGCAGGACCCCACAGGTCCCCACTGCAACTAGCGTTGAAGCATGAGCGCCACGAGGTGGCAAGATTTTTGTTGGAGCATGACGCGATCCGCTCGGCTTGAGCATTGACGGGTTTCTTTATGAATACATAAACACAGGGCGTTCCTTGGTAAGCTACCACATACTGTATATGCGACGGGTGTACGGATTCCATTGCAACTACTGTAGTCATGACGTGTACATAAAAGGGATAGATACAAATAGACCCAAACAAGGCACGCGACGCGTCAACAGACACGCTTAATTGAATGAATTTGTGTCCACGCGTCCCGTTTCGGGTAAGTGCTAAACGAAGCGCTCTGCCTCAGTCCTTCAAGGTGACTTTCCTCAACTAACACCATGTCCCAGGCTGCCCCCGCCGCTTTCTCTTCGTCCTCCTCCTCTAACTTCCTGCCCATCTTTACTGCTGCCTTGGAAACGTACAAGAAGACTACAAAGAAAAAGCTCCTCACCCATCGTCTCGCCGCCCAACTACAATCATGCGATTCCCCCGCCGCTATTCTCTCCGTGCTCCAAGAACTCGTCCAACAACTTGACCAAAGTCGCAGCAGCGATCAGCGATTAACCAATTGGCTCAACCCAACAGTGAATGTCCTTTTCACGTTCTCAGCAACGCTCGGCGAGGGCGTCGGTCTAGTAAGTCTCGAGTCGTTATCGCATGAGAATCTGGGGTTTGATTTTGATTTTGCAGGTATTCTCGCCTGCGAAGGTGATATTCGCTGGGATCGGTGTTCTCCTTTTGGTGAGTATCCCTCTCGATTCCTCGGTGCAAGTCGTTAAAACGACGTGCTCTGTTAGGCGGCTAAGGATGTCGATGCGAGTCAAGATGCGCTTGTCGATCTATTCTCACGCATGGAGAATTTCTTCAAGCGTCTAGAGTCATACATAGAAATCTCGCCTACTCCTGCGATGACGGGCATAATAATCAAGATCATGGTCGAAGTGTTCACAATTCTTGGGATCGCGACGAAGGGGATGAAGCAAAGACGATCGAGTGAGTCAATCGACATCTATCGATTGCTCTTGACTTAAATTTATCCAGAAAGATTTCTGAAGAAGTTACTGGGCAAGAATGATATCGAGGACGCGTTGAAAAGGCTGGATACACTGACTCAGGAGGAGGCTCGGATGGCGACCACAGAAGTGTTGAAGGTCACGCAAAGGGTGGACCACAAAGTGACGGTTCTTATTGTCGGTGCGCAAACTCGTTTTCTCTAGCCGCTTTCATGTTCCCGAACACGGATCGGTTAGATGGGAAAGAGACGAAAGCAATCACACAGCAAACTGCAAGCAACGTAGACCAAGATAGGCGTTCGTCGTCCGATCTCAGTGCAGTTGTTTCTCATAATTTAATCGTTCTCATAGGAAACCAGTTACGAGAGAAGCTCCAAAGATGGCTTTCTCCACCGGATCCTTCAACAAATCAGAACATTGCTCGCAAAGTCCACCATGAGGGAACAGCAACCTGGTTTTTCCAAGGGGGTATCTTCGAGGAGTGGAAGTCGTCCCCTTCTCTCCTTTGGATTCACGGCAAACGTATGTCCCTTTTGTTTTGCCTTCGGTTACTTCACCCACCCACCTTTACTCCCCTATTGGTAGCAGGCTCAGGCAAGAGTGTTCTCTGGTTTGTTTTTCCCTGCCGTTTTCGCCTGCGCCAACTCAACTCCTCACAGTTCTGGGATAATCGAGGATATCATGCCACGACGCAAGGAAGGTTCGACGGCCATGGCCTATTTTTATTGCGACTTTCGCGACGAAGATAAGCAAAACTGCCGGAATCTCCTTCTTTCTATCCTCTCCCAACTTTGTGCTCAGTCCAAACTTTGTTGCGATATGCTTGCTCGCAGCTATTCGGTTCATGACAATGGCACACAAAACCCCAGCGATAGAACTCTGACAAAATGGCTGACAGAGGCGCTGTCACTTTTGACTCAAAGCCCTATATACCTGATCATTGACGCCGTCGACGAGTGTCCCAATAATTCCGGGATGCCAACTGCGAGAGAAGAAGTTCTTGAACTTGTCAAAGATCTCGTTGGCACGGGCCACCCAAATCTCCACATCTGTGTCACTAGCCGCCCCGAAATCGACATACAAACTATTCTCGAGCCGCTGACACCTCTCCGGGTGTCCCTCCATAATCAAACTGGACAAAAGAAAGATATCATCGATTACATCACTGCAGTGGTTTCTTCGGACACGAAGATGCGGAGATGGCGCGAGGAGGACAGGAATCTTGTCATTGAGACGCTCTCCGAAAGAGCCAATGGAATGTAAGTGTACCTTTCTTCACACTTTTGGTCCGCTCTCATACTATGATATAGGTTTCGATGGGTATATTGCCAACTGGAGACGTTGCGTCACGGTCCCCCTCCGAGTGTCCGGGGTGTCCTTGACGAATTGCCTGAAATGCTAGACGAACCTTATGAGCGGGTGTTGAGAGACATCAATAAGGCGAATCGAGAACAAGCACATCGTCTCCTACATTGTCTCACTGCCACCATGCGTCCACCTCGCGTCAAAGAACTTGCGGAGGTGCTTGCGGTTGATTTCGATGCCGCGCGCCAGGGAGGGATTCCGAAACTGAACCCGGACTGGCGATGGATGGATCAACATCAGGCGGTGCTTTCCACGTGCTCAAGTTTGATTACGACCGTCGGTGGTGAGGACTCTCGAGTGGTTCAATTTTCTCACTTTTCTGTCGAAGAGTTCCTCACTTCGGATCGGCTGGCTCATTCAAGCGAAGATGTCTCACGGTATCACATTCTTCTGGAGCCTGCACACACACTCCTCGCACAAGCCTGTGATGGCGTTCTACTCCGTTTGGACGACGACGTTGACAGGGAGAACGCGAAGGATATTCCTCTTTCTGAATACGCGGCTCAAACTGGGTCGAACATGCGCAGTTTGAGAACGTCTCATCACACATACGGGAGACAATGGAATTATTTTTTGATGCGGACCAACCACATTGGGCAGCATGAGAAGTTCCATTACACCTAGCAGCGAGTCCTTTCCGCATCCATCGCGATCACCTCGATGTTATGCAGCTGTTTTTCGACCACGGTGCCCATGCAAATACACGGAGCGACGCGGGATCAACCCCGTTGCATCATGCGTCACACTGGGAGAAATATGAATACGGGTCGACTAAGTGGACAGTTGAGGGTGCGCGTCTACTACTCAAGCATGGTGCGGACATAGATGCCAAAGACAAAGGAAGGACACCATTACAACTAGCGTTGACACACGGGCATGGCGAGATGGCGAGATTTTTGTCGGAACATGTGGCGCGTGATCAGATTAGGAGTTTATGGGTATCTTTTTTTTATTAACACACATAACCTCCAGGACTTCATAGGTGTCGACGAACCATTGATGTAATATACGTGATGGGTGTATGAATATAATTGTTGCTACTTGTGATGCCAACATGGGCAGGCCGGCAAGAGCCCAGACTTTACCAGATAAGATTGATACAAGACAGGCGTAATCAAGACATGCTGAAGTAGCCGTTACGGGTTCGAATAACACCGTGACGTAGCTTATTCTCAGCATTGGGTACTATGGACGCAGAATATGGAGCATAAAATGTGGGGTGTCACAGGCACAGGGCCAGATCAGCCTGAGTCAGCTCAGGTGATCGCAGTATTATTGTATTGCAACGAACGATGTGAGCGGTGACCCGCCCGGAGGCCCAGCATCCGATAGTCACCGGAAAGAGCCACGATAATCAAGCGCCTGAATTTTACCAGAATCGGCTTATCCATCAGTCGGAATAACGTAACAGGGCACTGTGACCTTTCCACAAACTGATCCCTTCAAACCCTGACTATGTCTCAGACTGCTGCTACCGCATCGTCGTCCTCTTCTCCCTCCTCTAATTTCTTACCTGTCTTTAGTGCCGCCTTAGAGACATATGAGAAAACTACAAAGTACAAACTCCTCACCCATCCTCTCGCCATTCAATTGCAATCCTGCGACTCACTCCCCGACATTCTCTCCGTGCTTCAAGACCTCGTCCAACAATTCGACCGAAGTAGCAGCAGAGATCGGGGGCTAAGTAGTTGGCTCAGTCCGACAGTGAACATCCTCTTTGCATTCTCAGCCGCGCTTGGCGAAGGCGTTGGTCTGGTATGTTTCCAGTCGCTATCGTATGAGAATTTGAGGTCCGATTTTGTTTGGCAGATATTCTCGCCTACAAAAGTGATATTTGCAGGGATCGGAGTCCTACTTTTGGTGAGTATCCCCCTCGATTTCTCGGTGCAGTTCCTCATGGCGACCCAATCCGTTAGGCGACCAAGGATGTTAATACGAGTCGAGATGTGCTTGTTGATCTCTTCTCACGAATCGAGAATTTCTTCAAGCGTCTAGAATCATACACGGAAGTCAAGCCGACTTCTGCAATGACGGACATCATCATCAAGATCATGGTCGAAGTGCTCACAATCCTCGGGATCGCGACAAAGGAGGTGAAACAAGGACGATCGAGTGAGTTGATCAACATCTATCAATCGTTCTTGACTTAGATTTTTTTTTTCAGAAAAATTCCTGAAGAAGATACTGGGAAAGGATGACATTGAGGACGCGCTGAAAAGGCTGGATACACTGACCCAGGAGGAGGCTCGGATGGCGACCGCGGAAATATGGAAGGCCACACGAGTGCTCGTTGACGGTGCGCAACATTCATTTTCTCCGGCCATTCTTTGCATTCCTGAGAATGGATTGGTTAGGCGGGAAAGAAGTAAAAGCAATCGTTCAGCAAACTGCAAGCAACATTGATGAAGAGAAGCGTTCGTCCCCTCTTATCTATCTCCTTGCACGTTCCTAAGGATCGACTATTTTTTTCAGTGAAAGAATTGCGACGGGACCTCCATAAATGGCTCTCCCCTCCGGATCCATCAACCAATCACAATATCGCACGGAAGCTCCATCACGAGGGGACATCAACATGGTTTTTCCAGGGCAGTATCTTCGAGCAGTGGAAGTCATCGCCTTCTCTCCTCTGGGTCCATGGCAAACGTATGCCCCTTTAGCCTTTCACCACTTAACCCGTTCCTTACTCCTGTCTTGATAGCGGGCTCGGGCAAGAGTGTGCTCTGGTGTGTTGTTTCTGTCTCTTGTGACCTATACCGACTCAAATTACCACAGTTCCGGGATAATCGAAGATATTATAACTCAAAGCGAGGCAGGATTAGCAACTATGGCTCATTTTTATTGCGACTTTCGGGACGAAGATAAGCAGAACTGCCGCAAACTTATCCTTTCTATCCTTTCGCAACTTTGTGCTCAATCCGATCCTTGTTGTGGAATACTCGCCCACATTTATTCGGCACATAAAGACGGCACACGAAAACCTAGTGATGACACTTTGGAAAAATGTCTGAGAAAGATGGTCTCACTTCCGGATCGAGGCCCTGTATACCTGGTCATAGACGCTCTCGATGAGTGTCCCAATAATTCGGGCATGCCAACTGCGAGAGAAGAAGTTCTCGATCTTGTAACGGGTCTCGTTAACCTCCACCTCCCGAATCTCCGCATCTGTGTCACTAGCCGCCCCGAAATCGACATTCAAACTACTCTCGAGCCGTTGACATCTCTCCGGGTGTCCCTCCATAATCAAACTGGGCAAAAGAAAGATATAATCGATTACGTCACTGCTGTGGTTTCTTCGGACACAAAGATGCGGCGATGGCGCGAGGAGGACAGAAAGCTCGTCATCGAGACGCTCTCCGAAAGAGCCGATGGAATGTAAGTGCCTTTCTCCACACTCTTGGTCCGCTCTCATGTTAAGATATAGGTTTCGATGGGTGTATTGCCAACTGGAGTCGTTGCGTCACTGTCTCCCTCCAAGTGTCCGGGGTGTCCTTGACGGACTGCCTGAAACACTAGACGAAACTTATGAGCGGGTGTTGAGAGACATCAACAAGGCGAATCGAGAACATGCACATCGTCTCCTGCATTGTCTCACTGTCGCCATTCGTCCACTTCGCGTCGAAGAACTTGCGGAGGTGCTTGCGGTTGATTTTGGTGCGGCGCGCCAGGGAGGGATTCCGAAGTTGAACCCGGACTGGCGATGGACGGATCAACACCAGGCGGTGCTTTCCACGTGCTCAAGTTTGATTACGATCGTCGATGATGAGGACAAGGACACTCAAGTGGTGCAATTTTCTCACTTTTCGGTCCTCACATCGGATCGGCTGGCCCATTCAAGCGAAGACGTCTCACGGTATCACATTCTTCTGGAGCCTGCCCACACCCTCCTGGCACAAGCCTGTCTTGGCGTTCTACTCCGTTTAGGCGATGGTGTAAACGAGGACGACGTCTGGGATATTCCCCTTGTTGAATATGCGGCTCGACACTGGGTCGACCATGCGCAGTTTGAGAACGTCTCATCACGCATAAGAGACGCAATGGAAATCTTTTTTGATGCGGACCAACCACATTGGGCAGCATGGATCCGGGCTTACGATGTCGACGACCATGACGCATTCCCCCTATACTACGCCGCCCTCTGTGGATTCTATGACCTAGTCGAACACCTCATTGACAGGTTTCCTGAGCACATAAATACCAGGGGTGGTTGGATGACGAGCCCCTTGGGGGCTGCATTGCACGGGAAACATTTCCGGGTTGCGGACTCACTGTTTCGGCATGGTGCGGATGTCGATGTCCGAGACAACGAGGGCAATACTCTACTGATAGCAGTCAGCTGGACTGTGTCTGTGGATACTGTGCGGTGGCTACTCGATCATGGCGCAGATGCGAATACTCACGAACCAAGCCACTTTACCTCACTGCATTTTGCGGCCTGGTACGCAGACCTCGAAACAGTTCAAGCACTGCTTGAGCACGGTGCTGATATCAACGCTCGGAATAAGTATGGAGAGGTTCCATTGCACCTAGCGGCGAGCCCTTTCAAAGACCCCCACCACTATGAGCCCGATGATCCCCACCGCCATCGTCGTAAAGACATGTACCACTGTCATCTCGCTATTGTGCAGCTATTGCTCGTCCATGGCGCAGATGCAAACACGCGGGACAACGCGGGATCAACTCCGTTGAATCACTCCTCATGTAGGAAGAAACCTTCGGCGGCCACCCTTTACGGGACAGTGGAGGGTGCCCAACTATTGCTCAAGCATGGCGCGAACGTAGATGCCAAGGATGACGAGAGCCGGACGCCATTACAAATAGCGTTGGCACATGGACGTGACGAGATGGCGGGACTTTTGTCGGAGCATGGCGCGACTCAATCGGATTGAGCATTTACGGGTTTTTTTACTAGGGCACAACTACCAAGACCTCATAGGCATCGGAACTGGTGATGTTATACAGTGCCTTGTATGTATATACCGCGGCGGTCACACTACCTCACACCGAGGGTGCGTGCCAAGAGGTAACCTCTTCTACCCCAAGCGTTGTTCGGGGCCATTACAAACGTCCGAGCTCAAGCAATGTCACGGTTTAATACAGTACACCGCTAAGTGGTTCAGTCAATGCCAGGAACTGTGGATCATGTATTTAGCACAAAAAAAGTGAGGGCTATAAAACTTTGAGATAGTGGCTGAGTGAGCCAGCACACTGGCAATGCAGTGGAAAGGTTGATGCAACGTGTGGCCAAGCCAGGCGTGGTCAAATCACGCCGTAACCTGCTTACCAAATGCGGCCTCGAATCAGCGGGTGCGTACGTAACCGTACGAGGCAGTTGCCGGTGCAGCGCAGTGCGGCATACTCTTCACAGTGCACTGCCTTGATCTTTCCGAAAACTACAGTAATCTTTGCCAACCAAGCTCCATGTCTCAAGCTGCTCCCGCCACCACCTCTTCCTCTAACTTCCTAGCTGTATTTAGTGCTGCCTTGGAAAGCTACGAGAAGACCACAAAGAACAAGCTCTTCACCCACCCCCTCGCCGCCCAACTACAATCCTGCGAGTCCCCCGCCGATATTCTCTCCGTGCTTCAAGGTCTCATCCAACAGGTCGACCAAAACTGCAGCAACGATCAGGGATTAGTAAACTGGCTCGGCCCGACAGTGAACGTCCTTTTTGCGTTCTCAGCGACGCTTGGTGAAGGCGTCGGGCTGGTAGGCCTCAAATCTCTATCGCATGAGAATCCTAATTCTGAGTTCCGTTCTCCAGGTATTGTCGCCTGCAAGAGTGATCTTTGCTGGGATCGGTGTCCTTATTTTGGTGCGGATTCCTCTCGATTTTCTCTGTGCTGGTCATTGTGATGACAGGGTCTGTTAGGCGGCAAAGGATGTCAATGCGAGCCAAGCCGTGCTCGTTGATCTATTCTCACGCATGGAGAATTTCTTCAAGCGTCTAGAGTGATACACAGAGGTCCCGCCCACTCCTGGAATGAGAGACATGATCATGAAGATCATGGTTGAAGTACTCACGATCCTCGGGATTGCAACAAAGGAGATCAAACAAAGTCGATCGAGTGAGCCGATCAGCAACTGTCGATTGTTCTGGACTTACTTTTCATTAGAAAAATTTGTGAAAAAACTACTTGCAAAGAACGACGTTGAGGATGCGTTGAAAAGGCTGGATACACTGACTCAGGAGGAGGCTCGGATGGCGACCGCGGAAGTGTTGAGAGTCACGCAAAGGGTGGACGACAAAGTGACGGTGCTCATTGACGGTGCGCGAGGTGCATTTTCTCTAGCAACCTGGTTTCTGAACACGAGTTGGTAAGATGGAAAAGAAACAAAAGCAATCATACGTCAAACTGCAAGCGACGCAGACGCGGAGAAGCGTTCGTTCCTCCGATCTCACCTCCGGTGGTTCTCAGGACTCAACCATTCTCATAGGGAATCAGTTAAGAGAGAAACTCCAAACGTGGCTGTCTCCACCGGATCCTTCAACGAATCAGAATATTGCTCGCAAGGTCCACCACAAGGGAACAGCAACATGGTTTTTCCAAGGCGGTATCTTCCAAGAGTGGAAGGCGTCCCGTTCTCTCCTTTGGATCCACGGCAAACGTACGTCGTGTTGCCTTCCACTACTTCAACCGCCCATTCCTTACTCCTGTCTTGGCAGCGGGATCAGGCAAGAGTGTCCTGTGGTCTGTCATTTTTCAATCTTGCTGCTTGCACCGACTCATGCTACCACAGTTCCGGCATTGTCGAAGATATCATGGCCCAACGCGAGGCAGGAATGGCTAACATGGCTTACTTTTATTGCGATTTTCGCGATGAAGACAAGCAAAACTGTCGCAACCTCCTCCTCTCTATTCTTTCCCAACTTTTGGATCAGTCCGATCTTTGTTGCGATATTCTTGCCCGCATTTATTTGGCACATGACAAAGGCAGACGAAAACCCAGTGATGACACTTTGGCAAAATCTCTGACAGAGGTGCTCTCACTTACGGCCCAAGGCCTCGTATACCTAATCGTGGACGCCGTCGACGAGTGTCCCAATAATTTCGGCATGCCAACTCCAAGAGAAGAAATCCTCGATCTCGTCAAGACTCTTGTCGTCCTGAACCTACCAAATCTGCGCATCTGTGTGACCAGCCGCCCCGAAATTGACATTCAAACCACTCTCGAGCCATTGACATCTCTCCGGGTGTCCCTCCATAATCAAACTGGACAAAAGAAGGATATTATCGATTACGTGACATCTGTTGTTTCGTCGGATGTGAAGATGCGGAGATGGCACGAGGAGGACAGAAAGCTTGTCATCGAGACGCTCTCTGAAAGAGCAGACGGAATGTGGGCGTTCGTTTACCATGCTCTTGCTAAAGTTCTTATATTGTCGCGTAGGTTTCGATGGGTGTATTGCCAACTGGAGACGTTGCGGCACTGTCTTCCTCCGAGTGTCCGAGGTGTTCTTGACGAACTGCCTGAAACGCTGGATGAGACCTACGAGCGGGTGTTGAGGGAGATCAACAAGGCGAATCGAGAACATACATATCGTCTCCTACATTGTCTCACCGTCGCGATGCGGCCACTTCGTGTTGAAGAGCTCGCGGAGGTCCTCGCCGTTGATTTCGATACGGCGCGCCAGGGAGGGATTCCGAAATTGAACCCAGACTGGCGATGGTCAGATCAACACCAGGCGGTGCTTTCCACGTGCTCAAGTTTGATTACGATCGTCGGTGATGAAGACTATCGGGTGGTGCAATTCTCTCACTTTTCTGTCAAGGAGTTCCTCACATCGGATCGGCTGGCTCATTCAAGCGAAGATGTCTCACGGTATCACATTCTTCTGGAGCCTGCCCACACACTGCTCGCACAAGCCTGTCTTGGCGTTCTACTTCGTTTGGACGATGGTGTTGACTGGCAGAACGCGAAGGACATTCCTCTTTCTGAATATGCAGCTCAATACTGGGTTGGCCATGCGCAGTTTGAGACCGTCTCATCACGCATACGGGAGACAATGGAATTGTTTTTTGATGCGGACCAACCACATTGGGCAGCATGGATCCGGGTTTACAACATCGACAAGTATTGGGACCATTTGTACGTCGGAAATTATGGACATGACGCATCCCCCCTGTACTACGCCGCCCTTTGTGGATTCTATGACTTGGTTGAACACCTCATCGGCAAATTTCCTGAGCACGTAAATACCAGGGGTGGCCGGATGGCGACTCCCTTGGTGGCCGCATTGCACGGGAAACATTTCCAGGTGGCGGGCTCCCTATTTCGGCGTGGTGCAGATGTCGATGTCCGAGACATCGAGGGCAGGACGCTACTGATAGCAGTCAGCTGGACTGGGTCTGTGGATAATGTGCGGTGGCTGCTTGATCACGGCGCAGATGCAAATGCATATCAGAGAAGCCACTTTACCCCACTGCATTTGGCAGCCTTAAACGCAGACCTCGATTCAGTTCAGGCGCTGATTGAGCACGGCGCTGATATCAACGCTCGGAATATGTATGGAGAGGCCCCATTGCTCCTAGCAGCGAGCGGTTTCACAGACCCCCACCACTGTCGGCCCATTGACACCTACGACCATCGTCGTAAAGACGAGTACCATTGTCATCTCGCTATTGCGCAGCTATTACTAAATCACGGTGCTGATGCAAACACGCGGGATGATGCAGGATCAACCCCGCTACACCACTCGTCATGCAGACAAAAGCCGAACTCGATCACTTCTTATGGGACAGCTGAGGGTGCGCACCTACTACTCAAGCATGGCGCAAACATAGATGGGAAGGATAACGAGGGCAGGACCCCACTACAACTAGCGTTGGAGCATGGGCGTGAGGAGATGGCAAGATTTTTGTTGGAGCATGGGGCGACCCGATCGGATTGAGCATTTACGGGTTTCTAGGCGTTAATTATATGTGTATATAAAAGGGATTGATACAAATAAACCCCAACAAGACACGCGACGCGTCAACAGACACGCTTAATTGAATGAATTTGTGTCCGCGTCATCCCGTTTCGGGTAAGCGCTAAGCGCTCTGCCTCTCGCCTCTAACCCTCCTCTGACTTTGGCCAGCTGGACGAGAGCATCCTCGCGTTGCCAGAGTCAACCACCTAAGCTCTACCCTCCTTCCCATCTCTTATCATCATTGTTGAGGCGTCACATTTCACTCTACAATGACTCTCTTAACCCCTCCTCACACGCGTCTTGACAAGGAGAACCGACGTGCTGGCCGTTCTATCAGTGCCCGTGTATCCTGGTCACAGGCCAACGAGTACCATTCCATCACCAGTCCACCCTGCACGAGGAAGCTTGCCACCGGCGTCTCTAAAGAGCGGCCTCTTCGCCCCATCCTCAAGCAGACCTCCTATCCCATTTTACCCTTGCTTTTCCCTGAAAACGAACGCGAAGTCACGCCTGAACCAAGTAACCCCCTTTCCGACCTCCATTATCTCGACAGTCCCGTGAACAAAATTCTTTCCTCATGTTCAAGTCTTGCCGATCTCATCGAAGCTTACTCCGTTCTCACGGCACGGCTCAGAGCGGCCGTCCAGGAAAGCACAGACAGCGAGTGTTCGTGGCCGTTGTTCCAGCCACTACGGAAGCGCCGCACCGCTTTTGTTGATGCAGTCGTCCGTGACCTCGGACGCGCTTTGGTTGATCCGATGGAAGAGAGTGACCAGTCGGGTTGCCCAGTTCTTGAGCCCCCATCTGTTCTCCCATCTCCAGAGAAGAGCCCACGAAAAAAAAGGTGCGGGATGGACGAAGAGCAGGTGAAGTATGCGCGCGACCTTGCCACCGTGTCGCACGCGGTCATCAAGCTCCTTGGTCTCGTCTTCAATCTTCCCGCGGTCTATAATCTGTTCGACGGTTCGTTTCGTTAATTTTATTTTCAGTTTTCTTCCCTATTGACATGGCGAGGTTTGTAGACCAAGATCTCGGCTCCATGGTTACACAGGCGCTCGCAATCCCTCTGGCGCCCGAACTGCCGACGCCAAACGCGCGAAAGACATGCGCACTGGCCATCTGGCTGTTGCAGACGCAGCGATTGCCCGCGGACGTTCTGGCACCAGCAAAGGACAGAATTACGTATGCACTTCGACGCGCGGTCGAGGGCGAACTCGGAAAAGAGGGTAAGAAGGGATCAGCAAGCGATGGTTCGAGGGTGAGTCTCTGATGGATTACTCACCAAAGTCTCTAAACAATCTGATCATCACTCTTTGCAGGCGATCCATGATCTTTCCGTCCGTGAGCCATCGGTTTTCGTGCCCGCATTTACGGAACTCCTCCCTTCTCTTCTCGACAACTTACTTGCACCACGACTTGCCCTGCGGGCGCAGGCTTGCCATGCCCTCGGTGGCCTAGCACTCGGCGCATCACAAATTCCGCTTTCTTACACGCATACACGACTCTCCGAAACGGTTGCGGCAGTACTTACCGTGGCTCCAGCACCGTCGTTAACTTCATCGCCCTCCACACCCAGTGCCGGAAAATCTGATTCGATACTGATCAAGACACTGCGGACAACGCTCGGGGTGCACGATCCTACATGCGCGGCACAGGGCCCCGTATGGGCACTCTGTACGCTGGCGGCCCTGATCGTGCTGCTCGGTCCCGCGCTGGTGACAAACGTAAAGCTCACCAACAGTGTCAAAGGGCTCCTCGCCCTCTCCGTGCGCCACAAAAAGTCATCTGTGCGGGCACTGGCATGCACACTATGGCGTTCACTGGCATGGGTGTACTTCCGACCACCCTTGCCGCAAAGGAGCAACGAACAAGAAGGGGGGGACGAAGGGGAGTGGGACGACCGGCGGACGACGACAAAGGCTGCTGTCTGGACACCGGCAGAAGAGACTCGGCGGGTCGAGTTTTGGAAAGTCGTCGCGACGGTGGTTGACATGGGCGCTGGCGTCGGTACAGTCGTTGCGCTGCTCGCACACAAGTCAGACGATGTGCGCAGCGTGTCGCGTGCGATTGCACTGCTTGACTCTATGGTGCAACGAGGTGGCAACATGTGCCATGATGCGGTTCAGGCTCTCTGTCGGCTTGTCTCCACGCCAGACGCGGCATCGGCATCGTCGTCACCGCACGGGGGTGAGACGGATGAAGACTGGGATTGGGGGAAACTGCTCCCCAGCGGATTGTTCAGCGCGGATCCGGGCCTGCTCACGATCGATTTTCCCTCGCTCTCCGAGGAAGTACGCAGGGTGATCAAACAGATGCCCATTGTGGCGGATGTGCGGGCACTCAGCGCGGCAGAGCTTTGGATGCCTGGTGTGATGGACGGGTTGATCAAAGTATGGCGGACTGCGTTGACGCAGGTATGCTTGAGCTCGGACGCAGTGCTCCCGGTAAGTCGCTCTCCTATCCGTCCTCTGTCGAGCAGTGGCTGATCTCCGTTATTTGTCCTTGTTGTGGTCCAGCCCGAACTCGTCCAGTCATGGAATGGACTCCTTAAGGCGGCACTCCGTGGCCTGCAAGGCTCAACTGACGGTAATGACAACGACGATAGCCAAGACGATGACGAATTGGTGCAGAAGCTCGCAGAACTCGCCGTCTCGGTGATGCAAGATATCTTGGGCGACCCCAAGGTCCAGCTTGTCCCCGCGGGCGACGCGCCGACGCCCTCGCACATGGAATCCGAAGTCGACCTGGCGCCGCACACGCGCTCGAATGCGGCGATGAAGCTCGAAGTTGTCCGCGCGCTCTGGACGCACGCGCATGGGCTGCTACCCGCGCGGGCGCTCGCCGGATCCCCCAGCGAAACGTTGCTCTCGTGGCTGATGGAGAAGGAGGCCGAGCTTGTGTGGGAAACGGATACGCCGCACGACGCGCGCACGCAGTGGGCCATGCTCTGCGCCGAGGTGCTCGTGCGCACCAATGCTGTAACGGGCTGCGCGTCGGCCCCCGCGCACCTTTGCATGTTCTGGGGTACCCGCGGCGCGAGCCGGCCATGGAACTGGAATTGGACCACGGACGTCCGCGCGCGGGTCTGGCGCGTGTTTACGGAACGGTGGAGGACGCTCGCGCTGGGATGGGAGGAGGCTCCGGTGCTCCTGGGCGTACCGTTCGCGTAAGCCCAGCACCCCTCCTTTTACGCGTTCTTCTGCTAATGTGTGCGCGCTACAGCGATAAGGACGGATGGGAGATGAGCACTGAAGATCTCGATTCGTGGGATGCGACGCTCCAAGTCTGCCTTGCGCGCGTACTCGACGACGGTGGTGACGCTACGCGCGTGCTCAACCACCTCGCGGGTACCATCTCAAGCACGCACATCCCAACCAGTGCGTCAGCGACGCGCGCAGCGGAGCTCATGCTCAGCCACCTCGACATCCCACCCGATGCGCCCGCGCTCCTCGGGTTCGTGAATGACACGCTTGTGAGCACGTACCCGCCCGAACCGCGAAACAAAGTCGCGTCCATGTGGCTCATACGCGCCGCCACGAGGGTCGTGGACACGTGCTCTGTCAAGAAGCTCCGCGAGGTCGTCAGCACACTGCAGGAGGGCTTGGGCGTGTGGGTCGCGGACCAGTACCAGGTGCTCACGGCGGAGGAATATGCGTTCGATGTGGGTGGTTTTCTTTCCTGTGTTCCTCGTCTTCGCGTTGAGTCTAAAGTTGCTGGACGTCCAGGTCGTTCCGTTGTATCAGACGACTGTGGTGTGCTTGCAGTCACTCGGCTCATCGATTGACGCTCTCAAAACTCTGGGCCCGTTGCTGGAGGCCGGTTTCACTGGCCGCGAGGACAAACCGCAGGCTGTTGTAGAAGCGTTTCGTGACTACTGGGACTTGACTTATGCCGACATCCCTGTTCCGAAGGGCGGTTGGCCCTCATCCGTGATGACCTGCCTGCAAGCCTGCGGAAGGGATATCACCGCCAAACCGACACCACTTCCTGCAGAGATTGGTGACGTGGTTCTCGCTGAAAAGGGTCGGGTGCCCACGCTCGAGCCTGCATTCACGTGGGGCTCTTCATCCACCATCGCCGTCGAAGAGGATGGCGCGTCAGACGCGACCGAGACATCGCAGGACTCCAACCCTTTCATCACCCGCACAAAAGCAAAGGAAGTGGAACCGCCGTCGACGCCGAAAGCAGCGCCCGCAGTGTCCTCTCCCCAACGGCCATCGAAAACCGCGACCGTCAGACGCACAGATATGATCTTCTCACCCCTCTCCCCGACGGCGCTCGACTTTGTCGTGGCCCCCGCGTCTCCCACGACCCCATCACGACAAGCTCGAACCCCTCTTCTGCGATCGCCGAAGAAACCCTCGGACGGCTCCGACAAGGAGAACTCGCCGCCGAAGCCCCCGGTTCTTACCTCCGTGCTAGAACGCATCGCCATGGCTTCTCCCGGCGGTGGTGGCACCTTGAAGCTCGGCAAGCGACGTGCAAGTAACACGGCCATGGACCTGCGGCCCGCGAAGAGGAATCGTGGTGCGCCCGAAGCAGGGAAGCCGAACGACGACCGCGATAGTGGTATCGCCGCCGAGGATGACGAGGACAGCGAAGCTGAGCGTGAGGAGGTCAAGCAGTGTCTCTTGCGACCAGTGACTCCTAGCCCTGCAGCGCAGCAGGAGCATGGCGCCCCCTTCACCGCGTTTAACACGGTGCCCCGCGCGCTTCTACCACGACCACGATCGTGCGGCCGGAGCCCATCGCCGACCCCAATGCCACCACAGCACAACCGCACACAGAGCCGCAAACGCAAGGGTGTGTTCATGGACGCCGTCGAAATACTCACGCACAAGCCGCAACCACAAGCACCACGCAGAAGCCACCCCCGTCGCCACTGCGCAAGCTTACATATGACGGACCGGCCAATCACGATAGATACAGCGACGTCGATATCAGGAGTGGATGAAGAAGCCACGCCGGTGCCAGGTACGTCGTCTGGTCCGGCGGTGCGCCGCAGCCTGCGACGTGCCAAGTCCCTTGTCGGTCTCACGAGCACGGGTATTACTGCCGTGCGACCCGCGCAGAGGGCTGGGAGGTGGCAGAGGGCGAGCGCCGCCTTTACGAAAACCAAAGCCAAGGCCAAATCGACGGCCAAGAAGGCGACGAACGCCCGTGCGCAGTCGGGCGATGAGTCGGACGAGAGCGTCGCCGGTGCGATTGCGGGTCCATCGTTATCATCGTCGTCCCCCATCTCGGCCTCATTAAAGAGAGCGCGTGTGCTCTTTGGCAGCGGTTAGTGCCAAGTCTCTCAATTTTTTTTGTTTGGTCGTCTGGCTGACTGATGATGGACTGTGCTTTGCACCCACGCGAACGTACAGATGACTCGATGGCTGCTGCGGATATGGACCTGCCAGGCGGCGCGGCGCCGCCGGCGTCGTGCGAGTCGTCCGATGACGACCCACATCTTCTCGGCGGTCCCGGCCGTGGTCTCGGACGGGTCACGCCACATCATATTTTCTCACCAGCTCCACGCCGCCTGTCATCCCGCTTTTTTTCCGCACATGACAAGGCATGATCCATGTCTCGTGTCTGACCAGACCAACCTCCTTCAGGTTTAAATGGGCGTCTCCTCCGGCCGAATGATCTGTCTCGTTATGTTCTGTTCTTGTTTTTATTTTCTGATTTTGATCTCACTCTGCATTATTTCCATCAAAATGTTCCATTACTTTCTTCTCCATGTTGTGTGTGCATGTTTCTTCCTCTTTTTCGTCTTGGTCCATCACTCGCATTTGTACATACATCAGAGACCCCACATTATACAAGTTACCCAGTACAGAATACGTTTTGAAAGAGAAGGGCGTCTGCTCCAAATTGATCACGTTCTCAAGTTGGGTGCCGTTGAAGCGGCAATGAAAGGCCGTCGCACTGTCGCCATTCTTCCATGACACTACCCTCGCAGAATGAAGTCCCCAATAAATTGTGTCGCAATCGGAAACGCATGATAACCCTGCTGGTGGTCGCACCCTATAAATGATAGGTTTTTGCACATCCATCAGCAAGGCCATCATTCTCTAGCTTGGGGACATATTTTGATCATTATGGCCCCATGTGGCTGCATATTGCATCTTTAATTGCATTTTTTTAAATGAAAAGTCCACAATCCAATCCACTATAATGATGATAATTCGCTCCCAAACCTGCGACAGAGTTTTGCGCCCTTTGCCACAAGACGACAGCCAATGGATTCTGAAGGCGTTTTAACACCACCACCACCACCACCCCCGCCGCCCATCCCCTTCCGTTCATTGGATCAATGAATGTGGGAGCCTACGTCCGAAAGAACGCCACGGCTTTCCGGCCATCGACAAACAATTCCAATCCCGAGCCGGTGGGGGGTTAACAGAATGCGTAACGTACAAGGGCAAGTGCGGCGTGATTTCTCTCGCATCGAAAGGCGTACGGCAGCGCGGCGCTCCCCAACTTGGCTAAGCACACAGCCACGGAGACATCGCAAAACAAACAAAAAAGCTTGGCCCTTGGCGCACGCTGTGCGCGGGATTGCCGCACCGGGACCGCAGCAAGACAAGGGGGCTCCCGCCGAAGCCTGAAAATGGATAGAGCAAAGCAGGCAGGCAGGCCGCCCAAGGCCCAAGTCAGTCTTCCCTAACATTCCAAGCTGGACCTTGGCGGAGAACCCTGACTTGCATCCAAATTTCCAAAAATACTATTTAGGCGAGCCGGCACACGATTGCGTGCAACGCCATATGCCGGTGTCGTGCGGTGGTGCGATGGGCGCGGGAGGGACCGAAAAAGCGATCGAAGTGCGTTGACGTCAGCCGTCAGCTCGAGCGCGCGAAGGGGAAAAAATAAACGACGCTCGTCATGCTCCGCAGAGACTGGGAGAACCGTCGACACCCTTTTTGCCTTTGCCTTGGGATTGGTACGAAGTGCAGATCTTTTCCGTGTGCAGAAGGACGGTGGACAGATTCGATGGCCCCCCGGAAAGATCGGCCTGTGCAGAGTGAGTCCGTTGCGAACGTCACGGAAAAAAAAACATGACTTCTGGACCGACGATCCTAGTGCTGCGGAGTGGGTGGGGTGAGCAGCGCGTGGTCCACGGTGGCGCGCAGCGGTGCTCGCCCGTGACATACTACGAAGCGGGGTGCGAGCGCCAAATACAAAAAAAAAAAACACCGAGTAATTGTGGGGACCCGAGTCGGTGACCATAATGAATTCAGTTCCCGAAGACCGAAGACGTACCCCCGGAAAAAAAAAAAAGAAAAGCGAGAAAAAAAAAAAGGAATCTGGGAAGTCCATCGTGTGGGTCGTGAGGAAGAAGTCTCGGGGCAGGCCACGTGCTGAACAAAATGATGCCATCTTATCACGAGGGTCGCGCAAGCGCAAGCGTTCAATTCGCGTTGGCGAAAAGCTTTCTACTGTCGGCAGAGTACCAGTTCGCGGCGTAAAGAGAGCGCGAAGTTATTTTTCTCATTGTAGCGCTTTCGGCGGGTTTTACATCAGGCCGGAGGCGTTGTCGACACGCGTCGTAAAAGTCGTAAGCCTTCTGAAAACGGCCCCAAAGGGATTCTCCAGAGGCGTCGAGTATTCTGGATACAAGGAATGCCGAAAACTTTGATAAAATATGCGAGGAAGCCATGACGATGTCGGAATGAACACAAAGAAAAAAAATGGGGGGGCCAGAGGACGCGAGGGTTCTACTGTACCCCACCTTCGACCGCTAAAGACGAGGTTAATATTACCGACGACAGGATCAGTTTGATGGAACTGAAGCTGAAGCTCAGCCGGACCTTACAACAGACTGATCTGGGGCTGGCATTCCTAGGAGACGGTGTCGAAGGAGAAAAAAAAAAGTGCGTGTCGAACGAACAGTGATGGCGATGGCGGCGTATGCCGTTGACGCATAGCATCTGTACGAGAAATCAAGCCAAATATGAGCACTGCCTTCACTCGTGACTGAGATCCGAAAAACCAGGATAATTAGTTGGAGAACAGCGCCACGACGTGACAGGAGACAGAGAGAGGGAAGAAAAAAAAATTCGGACAAGAGCACGGGCGACAGGTCATGGGTAGCCTCGAGGCGATACGCTGGAGGCCAGATGAGCATGCAGACCACTCTGTACGGAACTGCGATGGTGGTATAATACAGTACCGGCTGTTGAGGACACGTAATCGGATAGGTTAGTCGATGGTGGCTGAAACCAAGGCGAGTAAAGTAAGGAATTGGAAGGAATGGGATGGATGGATGATACGAGTTGGAGCGATCAAACAAAGTAAGAAACTTTCCTCGGCGGGAATCGGGATCCGGCATTGTGCGTGACGGAGGGGAAGGGCGAAAAAGGAAAGAGGAAGGCCTTGTGGACCTGATAAGGTTTGCACGATGACCGGAAACAGGGATTGGGACGAGGTAAGCGCCGTGCATCCGCTCTCAATTGCAGTCACCCACTTTCGCTTATAAGTTACACAACCCATTTCTCATTTAGACTTCTTCTATGCCACAACTTTCGAGATCTCGTCTACAACTTCCGCAAAAACTACATCTACTGTACGTCAATTCCCACACAACAACCGGACCCTACAAAGACCCGCTCTACCTCCACACATATCAAGTAACCAAGAAGAAAGACACATAATAAATAATAGCCGGCGCAGCGTCACCTGACCAGAGGCCCGAGATGTTCAGCATCTACGTAGTCAAACGCGTGGACAGCAATCGAGAGATAGGATGGCCAAAGATTGAAATGCATATGGTTCTACCGAGTCGTCGGAATCGTGTGAGATGCAACCTTGTGCGCATCTCCCGCCAGCGGAGGGTTGGAAACAAAGGCGTAACATGATCATTTCATGTACCACTTCATTTGGATCACACCTTTATCGAGTGAGGCAAATTTTTTGAACAAAGTGGGAGACATGTCTGCCGCGGGAAGAATCCGTAAGTCTAATGCAGATAATCTACCAATATCATGACACTCACCAAGGTCGTTCGAGCCGCAACCAGGGCAGGTGTCAACGATCTGTGCCGTAGACGTCTTGCCATTGCAAGTTATCGAAATTGTCTGCGAATAAAGTCATCAGGAAAGGTAGCGTTGGAGACAATAAGCTAACACACCTTCCCGCAGTAGGATGACTTCATGATGTTCTCGGACAAAGCGACGACCAGTTGTCCCGAGTTGTTTGTTTTACCGCAGCTACCGAGGCCAGGTTTGTACCAAGTTCCCTATGAGCCGAAGGTCAGCGTCGTTGAGCAAAAGGTGACTAAAAGACGCGTACCCTGCCAGAGTGTGTGGCACGCTTCTCCAGTTCCATGTCTTCGGGTGTCGGTACTGGAGCGGAAAGGATGGGGAGGACGAGGGCGAACAACGCGAAGAGGATCCAAGTGAGTCGGAACATCGTGAAGTAGGGAGATTCGTGAGAAGGAAGAAAGGTCGAAAGGGGTCTATGCGGGAGAGAACGGGAATTGAAGCGCGGATGAGGAGGGACGCGACCGTTCGACGGAGGGACAGAGGACAGAAACCAGGGTCGCTTTTATACGGGGAGAGGGTCCTTACATGATGTGAACCCCATGCGTGGTGCAGGGGGCGCGCGTCAGAGTACAGCAGAATTCCCCCAAGGAGGGCCAGGGAGTTGTGCAATTCGGACAAGGCGCGGCGGAAACGGGGACCTGCACGCGCGATGCCGTACTCACAATGAAAAAAAAAAAAAGGTGTGTGTGTGAAATCAAGATGGGCGTGGGGGCCGCAGACCTCGGAGACTGATGGACGCGGTCTCTGGGTCCTCTGGGACGAGTCTTGGGAAACAAGCGAGTAAGGTACGAGTTCAGGTGCTGTAACCATGGGTTGTAAGCGCGATGCCGTGAAACACCCCGAGACGTCATTTGGCGCCCACTGTGGCTGAGAAAGAGCGACCTAAAATAAAAAAAAGAGGGTCGGAACTTGGGACTTGGGGGGAATTCGCTTGGGCCTGGGAAAGTTTTCTGAACCCATCCCATGGCCATGGGGCAAAAACGGTTCTCTCTTTCTCAAAGGGAAGAAGAGTGGTGCAGTAAGGGACGAAGCGTTCAAGTCTTCGCGAATAACGCGCGCACGTACGCAACGCACCAATTCATTCAGTTTCAGTTTTCATTCGTTCGTTCTCGCATGTGAGAGCCCCGAGGTTACGAGTCTTGTTGAGTGTTTCTGGGAGAAAGCTGCCTCGAGGAGACTGGCAGGTGCCAGTGCCCTGCTTGGTCCGTCCCTTTGGCCGTGACACCGGCGGCACGTGTCACTTTTAGTGCATAGTGCACAGATCCCGCCTTCCATCCGTTGAAAGGCCCACATGCACCATCTCGCAACGAGGCTCAGTCACATATACATTAAAAGTACAAATTGCGAAAAAGAACTCAGAGAGCCCCGTCAGACAGGTGTTTTGTTGGAGCGTCGTGTAATGGATGGGCCTTTCCAGATGCGAAGAATGGCAATCTTATCTCGGCATTGCCCGCTATCTCTCTGGTCCCCCATCAGTCGCGGTGGTTGTAAACAGCCGTCCTTGTCTTTTATCCGTTGTTGTCATGACTCGCGATGTTCCCCCATGCTACGTTTGGAAACACCATTGACCTACGGACCGTAGCCTAAAGGTAATAAAAAAAGTACTAGCGGTGGTTTTTTCCTTTGGGTTCCCCATATCCCATTTGCGGACGTGGTCGTCGTATCTGCAGTTTCTCGGCATTGGAAGTCGCGCAAGCTGTTATGGCCCCGGTATTGTCCCCATCTGCTATTCAGTTGTTACAGACTTTGGAAGGTGGGTCACGCCGCAAATTTTCGCGAACAACTTTCGTCAGATGGACCCGTACAGTACCAATCCCGAGTGCGGGACTCGTTGCTTCCCACCACTGGGCCCTATGCCCCCCCGCTGAGCCGCGTCGCCGCAATTTTTAGGGTGTTCGACGGCTTCTTGTTGATCATTGATCATGATTTCGGTCGCGCAGCCGCCGGCGCTCAAGGAACGCCCGAATTATTACCACCGGTACCCAAGGCAGCAGGACCTCGTTCCTGTGGCTCTCTCCCGCGATTGAGCACACTTGGGTAGGTGCTCGACGACGATATATGC
>Ga0307510_10000239_pt1 | contig 49518 bp, 67 predicted proteins | sample 12_EM_MG_FD_207224 | JGI IMG/M metagenome (GOLD analysis project Ga0307510, IMG submission 207224) | Populus trichocarpa ectomycorrhiza microbial communities from riparian zone in the Pacific Northwest, United States - 12_EM | ecosystem: Host-associated > Plants > Roots > Unclassified | place... | reverse complement strand
TTATATTTTGTGAAAAAATAAAAATGTGTTTTCTGTGCATTTTGAACAAAAACAAATCATTCATATTTTTTTGTTGAGTTTGGTTGTCCGGCACTGTACAGCGGCTGAAGAAGTGGTCAACTTGGGGACAATCGGCGTTGACGTGAGGGAAAACAAACCAGTGACTAGCGCGCCATCAGAAATTTCAACTCCGTGATGGACCTGTATCGATGGTGTGACACATGGATATACTTTACAGTATGAGCGTCGAGGACGAGTGTATAACAGACCTCGTAGCGGGGCTTGAGCCCACGTAGGATCGAAATGGTGGATTCAACGGTAGGCTCATTAATTGTCACGGGTTGGAAGCGACGCTCGAGAGCCGCGTCCTTACTGATGGTCTTTCTGTACTCATCCGCTGTGAAGACATCCAGTCGGTGCATCGCCTGGAGAGTGACGTCGTAATGCACGTACGTGTCGTAGCGCCGATAAGTTGCAATCCTCGAGCCAACGCAGGTTTGATCATTTGACCACCATCAATGCTACCCTCGGCCTTTCCCAAATTGAAGAGCGTGTCTAAGCATTACAATGAACGGAGATATTCGTTGAACGAGCACGGGTTAGATCAAAATTACGTACGGACTTCGTCGATGAAACAGATCACACCGCCAGCCTTGAAAGAGGTCAGGAATCCGACAAGGGTATTCAAGGGAGGACGTCAGACCTCGTCTTCAATATCACGGATAAGGGCCTTGAATTTCTCCTCAAACTGGCCCCGAATGCCAGAACCGGCCATGACGGCTGAAAGATCAATCGAGAGAACGCGCTTGTTGTGCAGGGACTACACAGGAATCAGCACGACGATCGGATTTCATGTCAGTGAGGTATACCTCTGGAACTTCCTTTGCAACAATCCTGCTTGCAAGCCCCTCTAGAATAGCCGTCTTGCCTACGCCTGGGGGCCCAATGAGCTGCATCACAAGCACACATTCAACGTACAATCAATAAGGAACCGTTGCAAGTACGCACCACAGGATTCGACTTTGTTCTCCTGGATAGAACTGGTGAAAACCAGGTCAGGCGGCGACCAAAGCAGATAGTATCATTTTAAGGATCGCATACTTTGAACAGTACGCCGGATCTCTGCACGCGCCGATTAGCCCAGCGATACACAAGCCAGAGACAGAACAGCTTTCCTTCGTCTCTTCCAATCACGGGATCGAGCTTTCCGGTCTTCGCCAACTCGGTTAAGTCGATACTCTACTAGTACGGCAACACATATGGCGTAAAAAATATGAACGCAACACCCGAAAGAGGGCTCAGCAAGGGGTACGTACAAATTCTTTAAGAGCGTCCCCTTTCGCATACTGCTGTTGCAAGGGAAGCTTGAATCCCGGGAACCCTCCGCTACCCCCCTGCCCGCCAGGCGGCGTTTGCTGCGCATAATGGCGGACGGACAGAACGCGCGGCATATAGCCGTAACTATACCCGCCGGGAACTCGCACTGGACGACTGAGGAAGGGGGCATTAACGCGTCCGAGATGGTGGTTTCGGATCGGGTGGAAGTTTCGATAGATGCTGTTGCTCCTTGCTGTTCTTGATGCCAGGCCTTGAAGCATAGACGGTAACACGCGAGTGAGCACGGAAATTGGAGCAGCGTCAAGAGTTTAATAAGGAGCCAGCGAGTAATGTCACCAACAATAACACGAGCGCGTCGAGCGATTCGGGCCGGGAATTCTCTTCTCTTCTCGGCTTGGTCCCCCAACCAGGACGACGACGTCACGAGCGAACACGAACACGGGCACGACGAACAAACCCGGACGATGTTCTTCATCGTAACACACACCTCTCTTTCGCGCCAGCACATGCTTAATGCTTAACACTCCTTACAGAAAGAGCTGACGCACACGATCATGCTGCATCCGTCCTACTTCGGGCCGCGCATGCAGCAGTATCTCGAGTCCAAGCTCTACTCGGACGTCGAGGGCACCTGCTCAGGCCAATTCGGCTTCATCATCGCCGTCGTCTCCATCTCCGATATCGGCAAGGGCATGGTCCTCTCGGGCAACGGCCAGGCCGAGTTCATCACGCGCTATCGTGCGATCGTGTTCAAGCCTTTTAAGGGCGAGGTCGTCGACGGCGTCGTCCACAACGTGACACGAGTGCGTGGATCGTTATTGTCCCTCCTTACTTCCTCTTTCGCCTGCCGTTCTATCACGGTCGCGCGTGAAGCTGATCCTTCCACACAGATGGGGATTTTTGCAGAGGTCGGCCCTCTGAACTGTTTTGTCTCGCAACAGGTACGCAAAGCGTTCCACTACTCCAACTCGCCTCACCCACGCGCGCGCGCTGTTCCCCCGCGCCGCTCTTTCGCTTTGCCGAACTCTTCAGCTTCTCCACCCTGACCTTAAGTTCGATCCATCATCGAACCCACCATCCTACACTTCCCAAGACCAAGTAAGCCCTCCAAAGACGTCCTTGCCTCCCCATTCCCATCTTCCACACTCCTCAACAAACAGGTCATCGAGAACAACACGAAAATACGCATCAAAATCATTGGCACCCGCGTGGACGCGACGGAGATCGTGCGTAATACTTCCATGACTTTGACCCAAAACGTCACACCTTTTCCCTCTACAGTTCGCAATAGGGACAATCAAGGAAGATCACCTTGGCGTGATCGAATAATAGAACTTTTTTTCGGTTTTCATTTCTATTTTTCTAATTGTCGCTCTTGTTGTACGTAGAGGCCAAAGAATAGCATTGAATTCCCCCGTGGTTACTTCGCCTAGCTTAACATCTGGCCATCAGCACTAGTTCAAACATGAGAGTACATGAATCGCATGCCTCTAGGTCTGCTTCAAAAGCAGAGCAGCTCAATTGTGGAGAAAATGGGAAAGCAGAGATTGTATAACGACATGCGATCTTTGTAGGACAGCAAGAAACGAAAGATACAATAAAAAAAATCAAAAGACTGTACATGTAGCACGAGTCACAAAGCCACAAAAAAAAATAAGAAAACCGCTGCCGTCACGACTCTTCCTCGTCCGCAAACCGGAGGATCTGCGCATCTTCGTCGACGGGCACGTCCCGATATCCCCTCCGCCGCCGCAGTGGTAACGTCACGTCGCGGACCCACTCGGCGACTACCTCGAACGCGACATTGGCGATGCCAATGACAAACCACGGTACGCTCGCGAGCGTCTCGACAAACCCCGCGTCCGACGCGCCGAACCCGGGTCGCCCATCGCCAGGCAAGCGAATCGTACCCGTCGCGAGCCCGGATCGTTTGTAGTACCACGTCGCGACGAGCGTGGTGAACGCGAACGGGACCATGAGCACGAAGACCCAGAAGAAAAATCCGTGCCCTGACACGCCCGGGCAGAGGTGCCGCCGCCCGCGGTCCGGTCGCTCGCCGTCCTCGCAGGACGAGTGCGGAATGCGCCGGTAGGGCGTACGTTCGTACCAGAATTGCTCATCGCCCCGACACGAGTCGTCATCGGGTAATGGCTGCGTACCTTCAACGAGCACGCATTCGTCATCCGCGTTTCGCACATAGTTGAATTCACTGGCATGTCATAAGCATCCATATTTCGAAGGGGTGGGTTACACAAAACGCTCACCACTCGAAATCAGACGGTATGCAAGCGCAGTGCTTGACAATGCTTTCCTTCGCTTTTGGTTGGTCTCCTACGACACAATTGCTGTCGCGCCTTCGACGATGGTACAAAGTCTGCGAAAACAAAATGTGGATCACCAAGGTGGGGGATGGAAAAGACGTGGGATTGATTTACCTGGCGGCCGAAAAGGCAGCGTTCAGCACGTTCTTCGCTTGGGCTCCACAGCTCAAAGTCGTCCTGCCCAGGGTCTTCGATATCCAGTTTGCCTGACATGAACCGGTCAGTACACCCGTTACCACAGTAAAACGACGCCAAGCACGCACAACGCAGACTTGTGAGAGCTGTAAAATCGAGGTGCACCGCAACCGACGCGGGCGAACGTGCATAGCTCCCAAATAGGATGAACCGCCTGCTTGTGTCTGATGGAACAGTCACGATCGAACGCACTCGAATCCTTTCGTTCGTGAATGTATACTCGCGCCAATTGAGGCCCTCGTCGGTGGTAAACAGTACGTGATCGGTGGGCTCCTCGTCATTTGTCATGACAAGAATGGACCCCGAATCACCGAACTCCCAGAGATGCGCGTCTTTATGAACCTCTTCCCATGTGAAGCCTGCATCCCTGCTTAGGAACGTGTCACTCTCTGCGTATGGAACGAGCTTCTCGCCCACGTTCCCTACGGCCATGATCAATCCAACCACTGAAGGGCTGCTGAACGTCGCGCGAGGGTCGTATCGTTCTGTGTATCCGTGCACATGAAGCGAGCAGGCCTGGGTCCAATGTCACCAAACGGTCCGATGAAACGGGGTCTCGAGAGACATACCACAGTATCACACTCGTATGAGCTACCATGCGAGTCGTACTTGGGAGGCATCAATGGCTTCCAGTTCCCGCCGTCGTTATGAGTGATACGCGTTTGCAGCTCCTTGGTGCCCGTGACGGCCGCAGCCTCGGGGTTGGAAACCACATTGACAATCGCGATACCATCGAGTCCGATCATCTTCTCGAAATCGACAAACCCGCGTTCATCGCGGTTCACGTTCTGGACCGACGAGCCGAAGTACGTGCCATTCCAGTTCGACTTGAGGATGTCGCCCCAATACGGTCGTGGCGGCTCGGACGTCGTCATGTGGAGGAAAACGGAATCAGTGCTCGATTCGAGGATGGTGTACGCCTTTTCATCAAGGGATGGCCATCAAAAAAATGCAAGGGTGTAAACGTGAAAAGCTCACATGCTGTTCCGGGCGCATCGAAGGGGGGAACTGACCAGTAGCAAAGGTGTGACCGTCGAGAGAGACCTGTAGGTCAAGCGAATGCTGTGTAGGCAGATACTGTGGCTTGCAACTCAGCATACGGATCCAGGAACAAAGAGAACGCGACGAACCTCGGCGACGATCAGGTACTCTGAGAACTTGGCAAATCCAACGATCTCATCGAAGATCTTTTCCTTCTTGGTGAAAAATTCACGCCCGCTTACTAGCTGCATCGGGTTGGTGGCCATCTGGAAGAAGCGTTGGGAGCCTTCCTTGTCGCGGAATGATTCGCATAAGATCTGAGAGGAATCCACGAGAAGCCTCCTGTCACGCGCCCAAGCGCAGTTCCGTACGTATTTCTCAACCAGCGCCCACTTCCGCCCGTTGTCACGTGAGTAGTGCGCTTCAGCGTGGCATTCAGGCCCACTGCCATCCGAGCAAGCCTCGTCGCCCGTCCAGATGATCCAGTCCGAGCGGTCAGGATGGAACTGTAGCACTTGTGCGCCAAATCTGTTTGGTGGGTTCGGTGCAGTGAGAGAGTGCCACGAGCGGCCGGTGTCTGTTGTGTAGTAAAACTTGCCCGTGTTGGTGATGAGGTAGGCACGATCGGACGTGAAAGTGTGATGATAGAATGTCAGGAACGTCTCCTCTGGAAAGAGGCGATTCCATGTGTAACCTTCGTTGCTGGACTGCCAGACAGACGCGTCTTGAAGACGGACAAGGATGGTCGTAGACTCTTTGAAGTACGCGTGTTGTACAATCGGTGCTGCGAATTCGAACTGTCGTCCAAGCTATATGTCAGTACCTGCTGTGGACGCGATGGCGGTGGCATTTGCTCACAGTTTGATGAATAACATTCCCCTCCTCAGGTTGTGCTTCAAGTATTAAAGTATGAGTATCACGCCCATAGCCGCCGAGTAAGACATCATTTACCTTGAGAACATTTCTTTTCGATAGACTTATCCTTCTGAATTCCTTGATCCCGGTCACAGGTATTTCCTGGAATAAGGCGGTAGCCAGATGAACCCATATACGTCTGGTCGGGGTCCCGACATACACCGGCTGGTATCGGCTCTGGGCCAGCCGGAACACACTGATCATTGTGACGAACATAGTTATAATCGCTGTCGGTAATGACGAATGAACAGTAGGGTTAGAAGATATGAAGAGGTAGCCCGACACAACGCACCATTCATAGTCGTCATCCTCACATGGGCAGTCCTCCTCGTGTTCGACGGGGTCCGAGAACTTTTCACCAACGTAACAGTCCGAGCCAGACTTGCGGCGCTTGTACCATTGCTATCCCACGCCCGTCAGTGCATATATATGCCCCGACGAGGAATGCGCATACCTTATGCCCCATCAGACATTCCTGGTTCTTCACCGAGCGCGCGTACCACCTCTCAAAGTCAGCCTCATCGCATTTACGCCTGCCCATAGGGGCAAAATCGAGGAAGATAGCAGCAAAGTTTCCATCGGATGTTGAGTCCTGTCGCGAGAGCTGGCCTAGGAGAAGGAACTTCTGGGAGGTCGAATCCTGGACTGTCGAAAGCGCGCGTGCGCGGATGTTGACCCCGAGCTCCAGGGATTTCCTATATGGCAAAGTTCAGATCGATCGGCTAGTCGTAAGCGTGATAGGAAGGGAAGAGGGAGGGAGGGAGGTGGACACGCACCATGTCTTGCCAAGGTCAGTCGAATAACTCACGGAGTCGACCGTTTCCTCATCGTTAACAGCGACGATGATGCCGCCTTGGTCGCCAAACTCGTATTTGTGGGGCTCGCGGCGAACCATCGCCCATGTCACGCCAGCATCGGTGCTCAGGAAAGTATCGGACTCTTCGTACGGGCGGAGGGTGGGGCCAATCGAGCCGACGCCCATCACGAACCCGGGAGCGGGGGAGGAAAATATGCGCCCGAAGTTATGCGGGATGGTGACGGAATGCAGGTGAAGGGCGCAGTTTTCTGTGTCGGAGGGGCTGCAGCTGATTTGGTGACCTTCGCTGTCCTCTGCCGGCGGACGAAGCGGGGACCAGGAACTTCCTGCAAGTGGATATCAGTAAATGTGCTTAACACGTAGAAAAGAGTCTGCGGACCATCGTCGAACGTAATGAACGTCTTGAGCTGTTTCGAAGAACCACGACCCTCCACATCCTTCGCATTGGCGACAACATTCGCCAATCCGACGCCGTCGATTCCATACAACGCCTCATAGTCAATATAGCCCGCCTCGTTCCGGTTTGTGTCTTTCAAACTCTCGACGAAGAATGTACCATTCGAGTTGCTCACGAACAGTGTACCCACTGCGCCTGAATCGTTCAACACGACATCGACCGCAAGCGAGTGAGTGGTACTCTCGACGATCGTATATGCATTTTCGCGGAGGCGCGCGTTGGTCGCGTGCGGAAACTGTGCCTTGGCCCAAGCGCGTGTATCCACGGTAACGTAGAGGAGCATCTCGCTGCCTGCACCCTCACTCAAATCCTTCAGCGCGACGACACCAAATTTGGACACGACCGCGAAAGCAATTACACCCCGTGCGCTGCGACCAATCCCCAGATCCTCTAACCGCTTCTCGTCGTTGAAGAAGTCGGTAGAAGAGTAAAGGCGAGACGAGGAGAGGGAGTGATAGCCAGTGGAGGAGGAAGTCGAATCAAAAGCAACGCAGTAGATCAGATCGGGGTGTGCGTCGTGCTTGAAATCCTTTGAACTATGGGCAAAGGTGCATTGCGAAGTCTCAGAGAGAAGCAATTGCGGTTGATCTGAGAACGCCTCCTTGGTATAGTACGTCTGTCCGCGTTGTAAGGAAAGTGCGATGGTCAAAGGGGCAGGTGAGGCATACCTCGTCGTGGCATATTGAGGACCAACTACCCTCACGCTCACACTTGGTACCCTGATATATTATATAACCATACTTTGCTGGATCCGAATGGAACGACAATGGGCGGGCGACATAAGCCGGCGGTATGGGCACCTGGAATGAACGCCATGTTTGGCCACGGTCCTCTGTTCGGTAATGCGTCGTTCCGCGAGTGAGTACGAATGCCTACGCAAGAAAGAGGAGTCAGCATTGGACTCGGACGGGTACACGCAGGAATTGAAGCAGAGGCGAATCTCCTGCCGAGATCTATCTACTACCGAGCATCAAGCCGATCAAGCCTGGGCGAACGGGTGGTGGTGGCCCAAGCTTGCGGTCACCGTGAAAGATGAAGCTAAGCTTCTCCGGCGTATAGTGAGAGGATCATATGGGTAGGGCGGGGGGGTTGTTGGAACCGTAGCAGTATCCAAGGGTACCACGCACTGCGGTGTGACGAATAGAACTGAATAGATAATGCCCACCAAACGATTGTCAAACGGATGCTCTATGAACATGGCCGTGTCCCCTTGGGGTATGTCCTCTGCGCGTTGCCAATTTTTGCCCTCGTCGGTGGACATGTAGAGGTCGCCCTGTACGATGTCATGGTATGCAACGTTCTAGGGGGAGGGGGGGATGACGTCGACAAATGCCTCTATTGTTGGATATGTGGCCACGTACGGTAGCATCATCGAAGAAATATAGCCTCGCGGGGAGATTTTGGAAGTAGTTGAGCTTGACTTCGGGTTGATTCTGTGCTTGAACGAAGAGGGCCGGTAATAAGAGGAGGGTGGCGAAGAAGCGCGCCCTCATGGTTGATTATGAGCCCCGCGCTAGGCAGGGATGTGGGATTAGGGATTAAATGGGAGTAGAAGGGAAAAGATGGAAAGGGGAGGAGGGCAGCAATGAACGCCGGTGATTCGTTGTTGAGGTTGACGTGTCCAGTGGCACGTTCCGCCTTGGGTCCGAAACTCATCCCTCGGTTCATTACCGACTGTAACAGCCAAGTGTATACGCGTCCCGGGTACTGTAGCTACACAATATTACATTATCCAACGGTGGCCGTTGTGTTCGGGGCGGGAAGTTGAAGTGAGGCGATGTCGAATAGGATGAATTAAATTATAAGTAAAAGTGGTACGACCTCGGTCGTCCCGTCCCCACTCCCATCCATCCTCTCTCTTTTACTTTATACAGTACATATACCCCCCTTCATTCTATCTATCTCCCCTTCACTCATGGGCGCACTAGAAATACTCTCCCTCGCCCTCACACACCCAAACGAGTTTCGCATCCTCTTGCAGTTCTGGAACTATTATGAACCAAAGCGCGATATCACAAACAAGGAGGAACACCCCACCTCAGGCTGGGACAGGCCGACAATGCGCAGGTGTTGGCAGTTGCTCGACCTTACCAGCCGGAGCTTTGCAACTGTCATAAAGGAGCTCGATGGCGACCTCGCCCGAGTGGTGAGTCCCTCTCCCTCTTTGTCGTTCTTTCCCTCGGTCGTATCCAACGTGGCGTTAAGCGAGAAAATCTCTCTTCCTCCCCGACGCAATGACTTGTATCCGCTCGCTTACATCATGTTCTGGTTCAATCCCACTCGCTTTGATCCTGTGTTGTGCATATTGACATATTAGGCGCTAACCCCCGTCTTAGATATGCTTATTCTATGTCGTTCTCCGTGGCCTCGACACGATCGAGGATGACATGACCATCCCAGACGATATCAAACAACCCCTCCTCCGTTCCTTCCACGAAAAGTCCGTCACTCCCGGCTGGAATTTCAACGGCAATGGTCCCAAGGAAAAAGATCGCACCGTTCTGGTCGAGTACCATGTCGTCATCGAGGAACTGCTCCGGCTCGAGCCCATGTACGTTCACAAACCCTTTTTTCGTAGGGCCAACGATTGACATCCTTGTTTTGTAGATGTCGCGATACGATCCTCGACATTTGTCAAAAGATGGAGACAGGAATGGCCGACTTTGCCCATCGCGCCGCGCTCTCCTCCGAACCCCTCGCACTTGACACAATCAAAGAATATGACCTCTACTGCCATTACGTCGCCGGACTTGTCGGCGAGGGCCTCTCACGCCTCTTCTCCGCAACAGGCAAAGAGTCACCATCAATTGCCCATCAACTCGAGCTGTCCAACTCGCTAGGCACCTTTCTCCAAAAGACGAACGTCATCCGCGACTTTCGTGAAGATGCCGAGCAGCAGCGCTTCTTCTGGCCCCGTGAGATATGGGGTTCTGCCGAGTATGATCAGGATGGTCGGACGCCCGCAACATGCGTCCTCCAGCTACTCAAAGAGCCGCAGCGGGCAAAGTGGGTGCAGAGCGCGATGATCCTCGACGCACTGCGTCACGCCTGCGATGCCCTCGACTACCTGCGCATGTTAAAAAACCAGTCTGTCTTCAACTTTGCTGCGATTCCCGCCACGATGGCGATCGCCACTCTCGATCTCTGCTTTATGAACTCGGAGATGTTCCAGCGTAACATCAAAATCCGGAAAGCCAAGGCGGCCGACGTTCGTGTCTTTTCTTAATGATTTTCACCATGTCTGACTTTGTGCTCAGCTCATCATGCGCTCAACAAACCCGCGCGAGTGCGCTCTCATCTTCAAACACTATGCGCGTTCAATCCACGCCAAGGCGTCCCCCTCCGACCCAAACTTTCTCCGCATTTCGGTCGCATGTGCAAAAATAGAGCATTGGGCCGAGCATCACTACCCCTCCTTTGTCCATGTCTCCCCCTCGTCCTCATCCCCAGGTCTCTCTTTCGACCCCGCCGATGCGCGTTCACGCGTCGCGACTGCAGATGCCGAGACAGACAAGCGTGCAGCCGAGGAAAAGCGACGTGTGGAGATTCACGCCCGCGGTGGTAATGGCACGATCGCAGCCTCGGGTTCTCAGAATCAAGGCCCGCCGTGGGAGGTGCTGTTGTTCGTCAGTGGTGCGGTGTTCCTCATCATGACTCTGTCCGTTGGCATCGTCCTCGCTGTTCTGTATTTCACCGCGTGAGAGTTGTCAAGGGGGGAGGGATGTCACTCATTTTGTCACTGCCCAGGGCCACGCTTTCTATTGTGTGTATATCATCTCTACTATCACTTTACTTTTTTACATGGCAAGGACCAGTAATAACACAGGTTAGGACTGCAGTAGACACGTGCTAGACCGTGATAATTAAGGATTTTTCTTTCACATCCATTTTTTGCCCATTAAGGGATTAATGGAGAAATAATGGGATAATTAATGGATGAGCTTAATGTTAATGAGATGCCAGTGAGCATGCATGACATGTTGGGTTTGCGCACACGTTCTGTTTGCTTATTTTGATATATATTATACTGGATAGACCAAAGTAACTTTAGGCACTGTAGGTACGCTAATCACACGGGCTACGGAAAACAACATGTGTTTGAAAAAGCTGGCAGAAGTGATCGTTAATCAAAAAAAGGGTTGAGAAGGAACTGATTTCAGGTTCTGTCGTCCTAGCGTGCCATCAACAGCCCACTGTGCGTATATAAATGAGCGGATGATGGCGGTGGAAGCTCGAGGAGGGGGAGTGGAAGTCGTTCTTCGTACTTGTGTTTGTTGCTAGCCATATTATCGCCTACTTTTTCCGCTTCGACGCTGCATCAAAGAAGGCGCAAAAAAATTATGGAGCGTCCCAAAGTCAGCGGCGTCGTGGAGATAAAGGTGGTGAAAAAAAAAAAGGAAACTACAGTTAAAAGATATTTGATCTGGGACGAACCTGTTGGGCGCTTCGCTGGCGCCTTACGTTTCCGACCGACATCCTCGTCATCGTCATTGTCGAAGCCTTCTTCCTCGTCATCGTCGTCATCGTCGTCATTTTCGTCGTCATCATCACTCCCACCATCGCCGTCGCCCTCCATCGGCTCGGAATCGTATTCTGGCGTGGTATTGGAGCGAGACGCTTTCTTCCGCGATGACGACGACGCCACGGGAGGCGCATGCGCTATTGATGACGGTACCATCCCTGCTGCTGCGTCGCCGATGGGCCCACCGGGATGACGTACGCAGTCCGGGCAGAACCACTCGCCGTCTGGGATTGCTGCAAGGGGCGGGGTGAGGCACGTGTGGTGATAAGGCTTATCGCACTACGCGTAGTCGTGAGTATCGGGGACGAGGGTTGGGGAGAGTGGGGAGAACCGAGGTTAGGAATACCTTATCGCACGCGAGTGGGTCACCGTGGTCTTTGCGGCATACCATGCACTCATCTGGCGTGACAAGTTCGAAGGGATGCCTCGGCAGATCAGAATACTTCTCGTTCGGGGTGACGAGGAAAAATGTCGTATTCTGGCCCGCGGTGACACTGTGCACGCATCAGCAGGGCTTCCTTCGACTGACGGTGAGCAGTAGGACGAACGCAAATACGTCAATGCCAATTAGTGGCTGGTTGCGTGTAGGCTTGGTCGCGCTCTTCGGCTCCTCTGGCCCGAGGCCGAGCTCGCCATTTGCTGCGTTTTGACCCCACGCGATGGTCATGATCTCCCCATCTTCTTCCTCTGGCGCCAGAGCAAAATGCGTGACTCCACCACTGCAGGCCTGTTTTATCTTACACCCCATGATATCTTGCATAAGTCGGAAAGTTGAATATGGTTGACCGCCCGAGCCTTTGGATCATCAACGATAGAGAATATGGCGCCACGCAGGATGTACTTACCATCGCCCGTGTTTTTCCACTACAATGAGCAAAGTCAGTGCATGTGAACTGCAAAACGAGATCGAAATCTGACCTTTCCTGCCGCATAGTACATGCCCTGCCGGTCAATTACTACAGAATTTGAAGGGCCTGCGGCCACCTTTGCACCAAGAAATTGCTTTTGCGGTCCTGCAAACTACAGATACCACATGAGAATCCACCCCTCGGCGACAAAGTAAAAGCATGACATACCTGGGGAACAACTTGCGGAGTCAAAACGTCTTTTTGATTCCCAAGGCCCAGACGGCAGTAGCCATTGTACCCCCAGACGTATACAATACTGAGTTGGGAGAGCTGTGAGTGCCATGCTTCCCCAAGTTGGCCAGTGCGCATACCCATCCTCATCTAGTGCGATGCTATGTTGTTGGCCGCATGAAATCTGTACAATCTTCTTGTCATCCAAACCCCTGACAGGGACTACACAAACACCGTGAGTGAGCGAATGCTTTGCAACATTCGATTCTGCGTGAAAAAAAATCTCACTAGGCTCGCTTTCAATGTCGAATCCTGTCCTGTTTCCCGTCGCAATGTGCTCCCCCGTGCGCCCGTTTCCAAGCTGTCCCTTCTCTCCACTCCCAGATGCGTATACTGAAGCAAGCCGGTCAGCTACCGATTCAGGCACAATACAAAAAAAGCTCATCACGTGCTCTTTCCGCGCACGGTGAGGAACAGCGTGAACGTGATGCCAGCTGCAGTGGCAACGACATGTTCTTGTTCGCCTGTTTGAGGGTGAAGAGGTCCATTCACGAGCTTGAATGTGCTAACTTCTGGGCAGGGCATGTGACCGCACTTCAGAACAACAGCGTTAACAGGCGTTGCAACGGTTATGGCGGATAAGTTGTCCGCACCTGGCCGAGGGTGTTTAGCCCTGCAGTCCATACACGCCCGTTACTGCCGACGAGAACAGAATGGCTCCTCCCACAGGCAGCGTTCACAAACACAGTGCCAGGAGGTGCGCCAAGGTCCGTCGCCCGTAGTCGACGTGGGGCGTTTTCCGAGATGGCATCGACTCCGGGTACCCCAAGCGCCGCAGGTTGATTGCGTCCAAAAAGCCATGCCGTGCCCTCAATATCAAGCACAATGGTGTGACAGCCAGCGCACGAGGCATGGATACTAACGGCCTTGACGTTGCTCAGCGACCGGAGGATGTGTGGTTCGAGTAGATCGGGATGACTGTAAAAATATGGGGGGAGGTTGGCAGTGGGGGAAAGGATGAGCGTAATAAACCGGGATGTCGGAATATACGACGTACTCGGAATCTTCTGTCCTCCCGCCACGCTCTTTTCGACCCAACTTTGGCCTGCCTCAGCATCATCAATACTTGAAATTGGCATTTGCCACAGCCTCGTGACGCCGCAAGGGCACGCACCAGTCGGTCCCCCCCGCGATCAGAACTGGGAGAGAGCCTGAGTGCCGGTTCCGAGATGCAATACAAGGAGATCTACGTACCCCTCCCCCATTTTTGTGTGCCTGGGTTACCGCCGCCCGAGGTGTGTACGTAGGACATGGTTTGGAACAAGAAGAACAAAGCTAAGCGCTTACTATTGGCGCCCTGAAGGAAACCGCCCCCACGGCGTCAGTGGTGGGTAAGGATACTAGTACTGTAAAAAGGGTTTTCGCCCCTCGGCAACACACTTGGTCAACGTCAACTGGACTCAGAATCTCAATAAGGAGGAGAAAGAGGATGTGGCTCGTAACTGCTAGGGGTCAAGCAACCTTTTGCCAGAATGGGAATTGGGTATGATGACCCCCAACACTCATCTTGTTGTGACCTTTTCGCGCGCTGTGATGAGGATAGTGGTTTGCGACAAAAGTTTGACGTTTGAGTTTCAACAACAAACGTCGGCGGCGTCTCGTAGATTCGTCGAATGCCGAATCTTACGATCTGCCCAGTCAATCTTTTTTTTTTCATAGCTTGTCTACAAAAGTGCCATGCCATATGCGTGCTGTACCTGGAAATTTACCCCCTCCAAACCTTCGGCGCCCCTCCGAGCGCTGAGATCAAGCAGCCCGGAACATGCGATCCGACTCGGAGCAGAGACCCAGTGGGCTAGAACCGTTTGTTCGAATTTGCCCTTTCATTGCACCGAAATCTGAAACCCGATACGTCCGGGCTTCTGGCGGGCGTGGGTAGAAAGCCACCACAAACCGTTTAAGGAAGCGCAAGAGCGACTCCCTCAGGTTACCGACAATGTGTACTGGGCGTTACACTAGATGGATGGTGCCATAAGCATTCGCGAAATCCTGCCCTTTTCACCTTTAAGCCCGATGCAGTATAATTCGGCCGCAAAGAATTCTCATGGGAAGAAGGTCAGACATCTTATTGATTTCCCGGAAATGGCGTCGGCGGTGGCGTCAATCATGGAGCTTCGAGTTGAAGTAGCCGTCGGCCCCAGGTTGGCTCAGATTGGTAGAGGAGACGGAAGTAGCCGCGGTCCTAGTTCGGTTGATTGAGCGGGGTGAGTGTAGCATTTCGCCCCACAACAGCTGTGTTCGAAGCACAATAATAGGTGAAGCGGCTTGGCGGCATCTTTTGTTCGCGAACTTCCCATAGCCGCTTGATGAAACGGAATTTGGCGCATGTAAAGATTTGACGTATCACATGGTTCGCTCGTAGGGGATCTCGGACACAGCCCAACCAAATGTGGGGGTAAAAGGTCTTGACTTTAATCAGCTTTAGTACAGTCAAGTCTCAGAAGAGACAGGGCTCTAAGGGAATCAGCGGAGGAGGGCCGTACATAACTCATTTCTGGTGTGGCACTTCCCGGTGGCCCATGACTGGTCCACTTTACAGGGCTGCTGCGTGTCGTCCAAGGTCGTAAGATAATGCAGTGGGAACCAAGGCGGTAGCTTCCACTCTTGGCCCGTGATCTTCGACGCGATCATGTGCGCCACGATTTCCGCACTGCGATCTCCGGTCATCGGGGAAGATGGGTAGGAAAGCGCATACGAACCAGCCGAAGGCGCGTGGCATGCCATGACCTGAGAACCCGGCAGCGATGTACTGGCCTTCATATGGCACTCCTCCATGTTTGAATTTATCTAGCACTGGTCCAACCTGTGACAAGGGGAGGGGGGAGAACCGGATGAATCACACGATATGGAAGAATAGCAGAAACGCACAAACGGATCCCCGTGTTCGGTAAAGCCTATGATGCCTGTCTGTTATGGCAAACAATAAGTCCCCGCAAGGAACGATCAACACTGTCGGCGGGTGCTGTAGGACGCACCCATTCCATCTCTGGTTCAGCACCCTTCTCGAATTTCCCAGGAAACACCTCCGGAAGGAACGCCCTGAGCCGTCTCCCAACGGCGGGATCCAGAACAGAGTCATCCGTCGTGGTATTCCGCGAGCTGCCCTCGGCAAGGCGTGCACCGCCGAGGATGATAAGCGGCCGCTCGTCTGGCGCCGAGCCAGGACGAACAAACCAGTACTCCATCCCGTGGTTGGCCGTAAAGCTGGACAGTGAGAGCCGACGCGCGGGCACACCAGCGCGGATCGAAATAGCCTGTCCGCGCGCCGGGACGATGCCACTAAGTCCTCCGAGCTGTGGAAGCAGAGCAGGTGCATACGCGTTCGTAGCGTGTACGACGTGGGTACATGTCACAGGGCCGCGAAGCGTCTCTAGCCGCCACCGGTGCGCATCGCCGTTGGTGGGCAATTGTCTAACTGCCGTCACGGGCGTGTGAGTGTGTAGCTTCAAGGATACCGCCGATGAGGCGTTCTGCGCAAGTTTGAATAGTTGAGTGACGAGTTTGAGAGGCCATATCGTGTTTCCTGGGATACGGACTGCTGGGTATCGCGCCCCATATATCTGAAAAACCAATTATCATCGGGGGGTAATATTACAACGAAAATAGCTGACGTACTTTCTCAACTTCACCCTCGGTGAACCACTCCGCGACAGAGACGTCAATACCTGCTGCCTTAGCAGACTCGTACTCATCACGGGCTGCCACTTCCTCCTCCTTCGTAAAGAAAAGAACCGTGCGCGTTCCTTCGACTAGGTCCACCTCATTCTCCAGCCCAGAGTTCTTCACGATAGAGGTGATCACATCGACGACATGCTCTTCAATATGGACTGCCCTGACTGCATCAAAGATGCCCCACGTCGTGGCGTCACTTCCAAAACCCATGAAGTTGTGCGCCGCGAGATGGCCACCATTTCGACCTAAACATAACATAAAATTCTATCAAGGTCGGCGATTCTCGGGGGAGGAAAGGTACCTGTCGCCCCAGAGCCTGCACGAGAAGTGGGAATCAACGTCCAGGGGAGAATGAGTGGCAAAGAGACTAACAGAAGTCTCGCGCCTCGAGAATAACGATATTCAACGCGTCATGCAACGTCGCATCATCTCCAAGCAGCTTGGAGAGATGATACGCGACGGAAACTCCCGTGATGCCTGAGCCAATGATGCAAATATCCGCGTTGGCGGTGAGGGATCCAGTGCTACCGACACGAGCAAGAGGATTTGTGTCTGGTGCGCCATACATCCAAAAGGAACGCGTGGAATTGGACACGGGTAAGGACTCCGACATTGACACTGGGAGCCGAGAGAAGGTAGCCTGATCTTGGTCATACTGTGACGGATCATGCAAAGTTGCTAAGGTCTGCATGCTGACAAGGCTGATGGCTAGCAGCTGGTGGATGTGGAAGAGCCCCATAATTATTGAAGGCCGCCTGTGGGTCACCGCAGCGAGGGCATGAGCCTGAGATTGACTCGGAGGATGAGAATCACAGACGTCAGCTTCTTGTTGGCTGCCTTTGGGTTAAACATTGTGGTTCGAATTACATTGGCCGACTAGCTCAGTTGGTTAGAGCGTCGTGCTAATAACGCGAAGGTCTTGGGTTCGATCCCCACGTTGGCCATCTTCTCTAATTTTTGTTTTGTCTCAACCTCGCTTGTTCTTGTCACGGTAACTTGCAATCTGGCTTGACTTGATGGTCAAAAAGTTGCGACAGACAAATGTGTCTGGCCTCACTCGCTTCCTTCAAGCATTTGATGAGCCCAGTTTCTCACCAACTACCAGTGTTACCTCGACAGGACCATCAAAGCCCAATTTAAACCGCGAATCGGACTCTTTCGACTTGGAGATACGGCAAGCAACTGTGAAGCGCAAGGCGGGTCTCTTGGGTCCTGGAAATGAAGCGTACGATGCGACGGGGCTCGTCCCCTTCTACACAGACGCTGCCCAGGTTCCCACCCATCTCCAAAAATGTATGTGTGTGTATGGACTGTTAGGCGTATATAGGACATAGGGCTCATGCGCATTTTTCTCGACAACACGCAGACTTCGCTCAGCGGACACGCTACTTTTCTAGATATGACGAGGGCTGCTTATTGGACGAGGAGGGGTGGTACAGCGTAACGCCTGAGGCCATAGCGACACAGATAGCAGAACGGTGTCGCTGCGACGTCGTCCTCGACGCGTTCTGCGGCGTCGGTGGCAACGCGATCGCCTTTGCGCGGACCTGCGAACGCGGTATGATGCTATTCCTTTTGTGATTTATCATTGTGGTGCTCACTTGTCGCTTTTGACCGTATCTCTGTGCTTGCTTGACAGTCATCGCGCTCGACACGTCCCCCACACGCCTCGCCCTTGCACGCCATAACGCCGCACTCCACGGCCTCGCGACCCGCATCGAATTCATTCTCGCTGACTTTCGGACGTTTGCCGCGCGCATGTTGCACGCGACGTCTCGCACATCGTCCGCGCGCAAGATCGATGTCGTCTTTCTCAGTCCGCCCTGGGGCGGTCCCGAGTACCTCGCCGCGCCCGTGTACTCGCTCACGCAGACTCAGCCCGAACCCGCTGCGGAACTGTTCCGCCTTGCGCGGCTGTTAACTCCCAATGTTGCGTTTTATGTGCCGCGTAATACGGCGCTCGAGGACATTGCCGCCCTCTTACCGCCCTCTGCATCTGGCGTTATTGATGATGAAAGTGGGACTTCTGGGGTGGAGCAGGTCGAAGTAGAAGAGGAGTGGATGGGCCACAAGCTCAAGGCGCTGACGTGCTACTTTGGCGGACTAGCTCAGGGACAGGAGAATCTGTTCTAATGATCTCGCGGAACGATGAGAACAGTAACGAAAAAAAGTTCACAGTCCATATTCAATAATCTAATTATGTTGCGTGTGCCAAGTTCAAGCACTTTACATGCGTGCTATGATGGAGAATCTTCGTGCCCCTTGCTACGCTCAAACTCTGCGACGCGGGAGCGAATCGCAGCACGTCGCTCATCTCCAAATGTCCGTGCTTCTGCTCGTGCCTGCGCGAGGTTGGCGGATGCAGCACGATGCCGCGCATCGGGGATAGTATGTAACGACAACAATGCAGGGGCAAAGCCTACCACGATCGACTGCAGGTTAAGGGACGGTGAGTCACAATGCGAAAGAAAGGAAGAAGACGGTGCGCACTACGAGGCCAACTACGATAATCAGCTGGTCCTTCCATGCATCGTCTGCAGCGCTCGCGAATTCTGCCTCCGACGCGTATCCTGGTGCAGCACGACCACGGTATGCCTGGCGCTGTGCATGCTGACGTCGTCTGCGAGCAAGCTCGGCGGTGTACACGTCATCTGTGCAGCCTTGGCCTAGACGTGCGTGGAATTTCCCACGGAGAATGTCGTAGGCTCTGCTGACAGCGTGAAAGCGGGAATGGCGCACGCTCGAGGGGAGGGCCCGTGAAGCTGGGGAATCTGGATGGAAAGTCCGCACGAGCTCGTAATCTGTACTTGACGTGATGAGGAGTTGCGGGGGATGTTGGGGGGAGAGATAGATATACACGTACATCGCGCTTTTATTTCGGCTTGTGAGGCATTCGAGGGTAGATGGAAGATCTGGTGTGGGGTGGGGTTACGGTGAGCTGGGAAGGGGAGGGGTGTCGACGAAGAAGCGGAAGAAGAGGTAGATGCAAAGCGAGCACAACCTATGAAGTGATTTGTGTGAGGGTGAGTGCAAGGAAACGCAGCGATAGTTGTTGCGGCCAGACGACCTTTCCAGTGCATCACTTATGACAATCGTTTGAAGACGAGCGTGATCTTATCTTACGTTGCGCCGAATCTACTGGTTGGGTGTCACAGCTCACGCCACAGCGGGTCCTCGTCGGTCGTAGACCTCACACAATGACAACGGAAGCACCAGAAATACCCACCCCAGATCGCGAACGACTAATCCGAGCAGCAATTCAAGGCATTTCGTGTTCCCCGATTTTACTCCCCGGCTTGACCATCTAACCACTTTCGCAGCCAAGAACGGGTCATACTCACCATATTCCAAATTCCGCGTCGGAGCAGCCCTTCTCACCCAGGATGGTCAGATAATCAAGGGAGCGAATGTGGAGAATGCCTCTTATGGTATGACCTTTGTTTTGAGCCTGCTGATGACAGCGGATTAATTAGATATATCATATATTCAACAGGTGGTACTATCTGCGCCGAACGCACAGCTATAGTGAAGGCTGTAGTACGTGGTTCTGTTTAGTTTGAATCTACTATTCTATTTAGTCCCTCGTTGACCCGATCCCCACCTTTACAGAGCGAAGGCACCCGCTCTTTCGTTGCGCTCGCAGTCAACACGTGTGTCATTCTCTGATCTACTAATACTGCCAGTGGGGTCATCACTCACAATCCGAGGTTTGTTTCCAGGGATGTAGCGCAGCCGCTCGCACCGTGTGGCATTTGTCGTCAAGTCATCCGCGAATTTTGTGCACTCAAAATGCCGATTCTGCTCGTGCCTGCCGGATATGGGAGCGGCAGCAATAATAGTATCAGTCTTTGCGAGACGACACTCGAAGATTTACTTCCGCACAGTTTCGGGCCTGATGCATTAGACCTTCCAAGGACTGGCTGATGGTTCTCCATACCATGTGTGCATCGTGCTGCTCTCGTAACAGCATCTTATGTACGAGTCTTTGTATCTCCTTCTCGAAGTGGTCGACGAGAGGTGCCCTGGATTCTTATGTTTGGAACCACCCAAGCCAGATGCTTTGATGGTGTCAAGGACATAATGTTTCTTGGAATGGATTACTTTTGTTGTTTGGTTGAACGTTAGGCATATTACACCGAGTCCCGGTCCTGTTGATGGGGACTTACAGTATTGATTGTACCAGGAGTGCGAGGGGCGTCAAACTCTTGATCCCAAGTGGAGAATTGGAAGAGGCGGGGTACAGTGGGGCCGGTCCCCATATTCTTCCCTTGCGTGGAGATTTTAAACAGGGAATAGAAAATACACAACCATGATGTGCCTCGACCATACTACGCAGCCACATAAGTTGCAGGGACCCGAGAAGTGGGACTCGAAAAGGGATGGTCGTAAAGAAGGCACTCACAGAATTCAACCGGGCGATACGCAATAACAATGGATAAATTCTGCGTGCTTACGCAGGACCTGGTGCGTACGTCTGACGTATAGACAAAGTGTGACGGAGATAAAACCTTTCAGCAGCAACTGGTTCTCGAGTAGTTCAACCCCTCCAGTATCGGGTCGGAGTAAACGGCATAGGCGTGACGAGGGCCGCACGGGCTTTCTTGCGCACTTCGACCGAGAGCGCTGTCCCCTTTTTGTGAAAACCGGACTTGACGTAACCCATTGCGATGTTTTTTCCTACTGTGGGAGCAAGTGGAATGCCTGAGGTGACGACGCCTACGCACATATTGTGTTACCGCACTTCATCGATAATGGCCGTAAGATGATACACACCTATTTCGTCTGATGTCCCAGGTGCAAAGATCTTCGCACCCTCTAGAAGGCGAGAGTAAGGTTAAATCATCAATGAGGTAGGATGCATGACAACGAAACACGTACGACGCGCTGGTGCGTCCTCAACGACGAGTCCCACGCGTCGCCTGGGTGGCCCACTCTTCAGCTGGTCCAGGACCCTCTCCGAACCTATGAAGCCCCCTTCGGTACGGCGGTCTTTTCCGATAACCCAGGAAAGACCAGCCTCGACGGGCGTAGTGCTCTCATCTAGGTCGTTGCCATACAGACACATTCCTGCCTCCAGTCTCAGGGAATCCCGGGCGCCCAGACCGGCGAGTTGGACAGGGGGACGGAGGAGCGCCGATGCGAGGAAAGCAGCATGAGCAGGAGGAACGGAGATCTGTTCGAGAGTCAGCGCCGGTAAATGAAGAGCCGCATGTTGGTTTTGGACAGACCTCGAAGCCATCCTCACCAGTATACCCGCCACGTGCGACGTGTACGTTGATTCCTTCAAGCGGAACGAACGCGCTGCTTCCAAACGTCAGGGCACGTAAATCATAGGACGTCAACGCCTGCAGGTGGTCTGCCGAAGCAGGACCTGTTTTTAAGTTTTTTGTCATTTTTGTTTCGAGGTCAACACTAGGTCCAATCCAAATGGGAAGCTATGACATACCCTGCAGGGCAAGCAGTCCCCATCCATCCAGCACTTCATGTTCCACGGGCCCGTCCTTGGCACGCTCACTGGCATTCCATTCTGCCAATCGTGCCCTAAACCATGCCAAATCTTCGGTGCGTCGACCCGCGTTCGTGACTACGTAAAATGCGTCTGACGCGTGTTTCGTGATCACGGTATCGTCGATAATCCCGCCACGTTCATTAAGAAACACCGATAATGTGGACCTATACGGTTCTAGAGTCGAGAGTGACGAGGGGGTCAACCATTCCAGGAACTGGGTCGCTGTGGCGCCGCGGAAGCTAGACGATGTTTTGGTTTGTTCAACCGGGAAGGAACCAAGGAGGACAGACAGTCGACAAGGCCTACTTGGATTGTACCATGTGCCCAACATCGAAGAGTCCCGCGCTCTGTCGCACGTGCTGATGGCTGGTGACTGGGGAAACGTCAAAAATGACAGAAGAATTTGGAGAGTTGAGAGCGTCGTACCCTGACCGACGTCGCCATACACTAGGGGCATATGATAGCCGGCGAATGGGACTATCTTCGCACCGTGTTGGATATGAAAGTCATATAACGGTGTTTTTCTCAGGGACTATAGCAAGAGTATTCAGAGCGTGGAGAGGTGAGCGGTGGTAAATAGCGCTCACGGCATTTACACCCGATTCGGTTGCCATTCGTCGAAAGCCGGTATATGCACATGTCCGAGAGAGAAAACAGCGAGAATGAACACTACTTGCGAGGAGGGGAAGGGCACGGTGTTGCAACGTCATGACACAAGGTAGAGGAATTCCCCGTGCAGGCTAATTATGTATGTTGAAAAGTTGTCGGGGTTGATATACAGTTCGCACGGACAATATAAGATTGCCGTTCCGTCTGACAGAGACCGCAGGAAACTGAACGTTACGGTAACACAGCCATACTACAATTGCGAGAGGAATCGTACCGACATGACAGTGAATGATAGTGACAATGAAACGGTTGGTGACAGACGAAAACATGGGTGCGCTCAATACTCCCCTTCCTCTTCCGCATCCGCCGAGTCGAGGCCTACTTCTTCGTAGTCTTTCTCGAGCGCCGCGAGATCCTCCCGTGCCTCCGAGAACTCACCCTCTTCCATGCCCTCACCAACGTACCAGTGCACGAAAGCTCGCTTAGAGTAAAGTAGATCGAACTTGCGATCGAGCCGGGTCCATGCGTCAGAGATGGCGGTCGTGTTGGACAGTACGCAGACACTCCTAGTCACACGGGCAAGATCACCCTCGGGGATGTGCGCCGGTGGCTCATTTGAGATTCCAATCTTGAAACCTGTCGGACACCAATCAACGAATCGGATGGTGCGACGGGTCTTCAATTGGGCAACGGCAGCGTTGACATCCTTGGAGACGACGTCGCCGCGGTAGAGTAATGCGCAGGCCACTATGAGAATCCATTAAGGAGAATATATGGACAAGCCGTAAGCCGCGTTTGAGACGACGCACTATATTTCCCCTCCATTGGGTCGCAATTGATCATCTGGCTGCCGCGCTGGAAACAGGCAGCGGTGATGTTGGCAACGTCGTTGTTTTCGTGTTGAACTCGATCCACGGGTACGATAGGAGATAGCGTAGCAAGAGGGAAATGAATTCGAGGGAAGCTGCGAGTCACAGAGGTCGGTTTTGGGTGAAACACCTGTCGAGGCAGATAACCAAAAAGGGACAAACGGGACTAGATTCGTTTGGAATTCATTCAGGTCGACATTCAATGAACCAGTAAAGCGAAGAGAAACCGTGATCGAAGAGACAACTTGGGCGATCAATCGATTTAGATTGGTGAAACTTGGCTGGGAAATCCCGAGGTGTTTCTTGCAGATCCCGAAGATCGCTTCGTTGTCAACCTGAAACGAAATGGATGACCATATAAAGGTGGCAAAAGCGAACGGATTACCATAAAGGAGCAGTCGGCATGCTCCAAGGTCGTGTGGGTCGTCAGCACGGAGTTGTACGGTTCGACGACAGAATTCGCCAGTTGAGGTGCAGGATACACGCAGAACTCCAGTTTCGACTTCTTCCCGTAGTCGGTGGAGAGATGTTCTAGTAAGAGCGCGCCGAGACCGGAACCAGTACCACCACCAAAAGAATGGAAAACAAAGAATCCCTGCAGGCCACTGCAATTATCGGCAAGACGCCGAACCCTATCGAGGATAACGTCTATCTTTTCTTTTCCAACGGTATAATGACCCCGCGCATCTATCCATCCGTTCAAGACCGTGGCACTTCGAGAAAGAGGCCGCGCGCGTACTCACAGTTGCTTGCTGCATCCTCCTTCCCAGTGATCATTGTTTCTGGGTGGAAGAGTTCGCGGTACTTGCCCGTGCGGACTTCGTCAATGACATTCGGCTCCAGGTCGATGTAAAGAGAACGCGGAACGTATTTCCCCGATGACGTTTCAGAAAAGAAGGTGCTGAAACCGTCAGCACCATTACCTCGTACAATATCATCGCCCTGAAGACGACCATCTGGCTGAAGACAGCGAAGCGAGCATCAGCCTCGTACGCAAACAGCACGTACGCTGTTGAGCTCACCCCCAGTCCATGCTCGGCAGTATACAGCTCCCCTATGAAATGTATCCAATCAATTGAGGCGGTACATGGAATCGACGAGGTGGATTACAGCAGGCATTCCCAATCTGCACTCCAGCCTGACCGACGTGCACAGAGATGACTTCACGCATTTACTTTTCTGAAAGCAGGGGGCAAGGAACCTAGAAAAAGTTGTTGCATCTATACACAAAGTTGTTCAGATGGCGGGGAACTCACGATGAAAAAAGTGTGGAGACGGAGGTGGTGGAGGACAAAGGTGAAAGGGACTCCGGGTCGAGGCTCGAAGGGAGAAACGTTTTTCTTCACATTCCTTCACTTCTCGATCTTCTCACGATCATGACGGCATGAATGGACCGCGCTGTTTGGGTTGCACGTAAGCCAGACAGTGAAAGATGAGAAATGACAGCGCCCCACCAAGTAACTTACGTCGAATGATATCCAGTGTTGGCCAAATGCACTTGGTCGACGTAAATATACGTCTCGATCGGTATGATGTCAGTGGCAATCTTGCCTCCCATTCGCTCGTGCCTTTGTGAAAATGCATCCATGCCTTCAGAAAGCTGGCCATACAGGAGTCTCGAACTCAGCGAAGGTGAGGGCACGACATGCAAGTCAGTCTCAGAATTTATGGCGGTGGTGAAGAAGGTCAACTGTTGCCAACCGCCCAAGCATACACTGGCAGCTAGAATAGCGCAAGCATATTGTATCCGAATGGGCCAAAACACGCATGAAAGATGCGTATTCTGGCACCCAATCGAATGGACAAATTCACCAAATCCAGAATGACGAACGCCGCTTTGGAGTGCCAGTGTACATGGCCATGTTGCAGTGGCAGTTCAGATTACTTTTAGTGTATCATAGCATGCGTTGGCAACGTCAGGCGTGGCCTAGTCTAAACAAGGTACCGATCGCAGCTCTCGTAGTCCTTGCGCGCAGCCATGCGCCTGGAGGCGCAGGACTTGGAGGTCTCAAGGCAACAAATACACATGATTGCATGATTACCCACAACAAATGAACAACCACAGGAAGTAAGTTTTATTGCATAATCGGGGAAGCCTACCCCACTCCCTGGATTCCATTGGTACGTCTTTTGGGGGGTGAAGTCAAGGGAGACCATCGTAGGGATCAAATCGCAGAATATGCGACTCGGAAGAGGAGGTCGTGTGCCGCCAATGGTGTAACGATGTTCGGCTATGCGTTCGAACTTCGAAGTGACGGGATCGAGCGAAGAGGGAATGGAGCGGAAAGTGTAGCAGTAGTAGCGTGACGATCAGGCAATCAGGACATAAAAAAAAGGACATGGACAAGGTTCCTTTGGTGAATACATCAAATTTGTGCTATAACACCAAGTCCCTGTCGATTAGTGGTTAAATCATCACGTTGTGGTTTCTGCTGCAAATCCGTGAAGCCAGCGGCTCGAATCCGCTCAGGGACAGTTTGTTTTTTTGTTTCTTGCCCCTCTTCTGTTGCTTGTCCCCGTTATGCAGTATCCATTCCCCGCACATCTTATGACGAACCACACATATCAAAGAAAGGTGGAAGCTGTCATTAAATAAAATATATATCCATGATGGCGTGCATGAAGCAATTACAAACAAATCAACGTGTGCAGAAGAGAAATGGATCATTTTGTTGTAAATCGACTCAGTCAATGAGGATCATAAAAGTAAAAATAAAAAAATGATATCTATGAGAACCCGGTAATAAGGGAACACCGCTCTTGATCCATCCAGAAAGGGTATTTATGCAAATAAGTATTAGTGTAAGCCTAAAGTAAAATGGGGTGATGAGAAGCCCGGAACGTAGATAGAGGCAGCTTGGCATCCAGGAAACATGGCAAAATATGTCAGGAAGTCCTTCAAGCGGTTGAATAGGACCCATGCACAGAAGTCCATCGTCAGTTTTCGTTCGTACAACCAGAGTCCCAGAAAGCAGAGATTTCTACTAGCGGGCTGGAAGACGTGAGAGTGGTGCCCAAGGCGGCGGTGGCCTTCAAATTGCTCATGAGTTCGATAGGGGGGGCAAGAAATGCGGTTGGGGTCATGTCAGGGCTTGGACTGGCGGAGAAATTCTCCACGGTATGTGCGCGATGCACAAGCGGGCGGCGGTGTACGACCTCTGTCACAGCAACCGACGTAGGGAGCGGCGGCAGGGGTGCATTTGGCGGAGGGACGGGAGGTGGCTTGCGGAGCGCACGGCGTGGCCTAAAGAGGGTAGTCGGGCAGAACACCCAACATCGTGTTGAACGACCGAGGAAGCGGAACCGAAGACGAGTGCCTGCTTACCGCATCGTACCACCCGTGCTCCCACTTCGAGAACGTCCACACGCTGCCCTGCTTGGCGCCGATACGTAGCTCTCTTCAGCACGCGGCACGCCGGTTGGGCCGACATCTGTGCTACCACTGCGGGGGCGAACGCCGGTTCCCATTAGCGCACTGCGCTGAAGAGCGATGCCAGCATTCCGCTGGGGACTCTTGACAGCACCCAACCCGTTAGCTGCGATGCTCAAACTACTCCGTCGTCGCCGCAAACGCGGGGCACCATTGATTACAGAGGACGTCACACTCGCGTTGCTTGATGCACGGCTGCGCGGCATAAAGTAGTCCATCACCTCTTCCGAAGAGGGAATCGGTAGCGCATTCAGCTTCGTGGGCGTCGTGTCTGTATCGCTATCCACGTTTAGGGGACCATAGGACTGAGGGGGGGTGGAGAGGTCCACGTAGTCAGAGAAAGTGTTTGGCCGTGGGGTAGCAAGGAGCCCTGATGAGAATATGGAGGAATAGCCAGACATTAATGTCGTGAGGAAGGGAAAAAAGGACGTGGTCGGTGGGGGAGGTGAGAGGGGTTGACAATGACTTGGCCGTCCTTCCCATTTATCGGGTCGGTCATTTTCCACGGTGTCCACGGTTTGGTTTGTTTGGGCGGCCACAACTTGATTACATAACATCGTCTCCGGTGTTCTGTTGGCTTGACAACAACTCAAATCAAACCAGTGCAACGCGGTGTCAACGGTTACCGGTTCACAACTCTCATCACCCACACAACTGGTCGATTGTCGTGTGGGTAAGTGTAAGGTTACACCCAATCCATTGGTGAAGAAAGGGGATATCATGTAGACATTCTCTGCCCTGTGTGCCCTATTACGGTATTATTTTTACGGCGCAGTCATAATACCGCTGTGGTTGGCTCCCTCATGGATCAATTGCTTGGTCACCGCCTTGTTCCCAAGTGCATAAGGCACCGCGTCTCGAACACGGCAAAAACACGGAACTTTCACCACTTTGTGCGGCCCCCATCTGCAGATGCAGACGTCGATCTTATCAGTCTCCGTCGCCCGAGACCATTTGTGCAAGGCAGCATGGGCGAGTCGGAATCCAACTAAAGATGTTACTGTTGATGTAATGTTCTGGAGACTTCATTATCTGCAACACGGTAAGAGTACGGTAAGTCATAGGCTGATAACGATGTCCTGAGTCTCTTCCTGTTCCTCACACAGTCACACTCGGTCCCAGTCCATCGGGAATCGGTGCGTGTACAACAGTTGATGCCGAGCTTGCTGGCGAGCCCTCCATTTCCAGTATAGCGTTAGTCTTGACACGTGCGTTAACTGGCACCCATTGGGTGCCAGTGGTGGTTGGGCCTAAGTTAGGACTCCGAGTCGTTCCGCTTGCCAGCGCCTCTCACCGACTTCGACTTAGTGGTAGCGCTCTTCAATAGGGAACCTTAGCTAAGGCGACTAGAAGAACGATTTGTTGTTCGGACTCAGGCGCATCCGCCCTTACGAAGCGACCTACTAGACTCATGTACAAAATGCAAGAACTTGAAGGATCGGACGTCTTCATCTCGGCGCCACTCCATGGTGCAGAAATTAGGCCCACAGGCAAGGAAGCGCGCTGGAAACCCCAATTACGTCCGGTGATAGCCATAATCAATCAGCTTGTTCACTGTACTGTAAACAGGGGGACTTCGCGGTCACCCGTGATAAGCGTGACTTGAAAAATGGGTAACTCAGAGACTCCGGTGTCTCTGCTGTACTGCCATGACAAGGATGCTGAATATCGCTGAATCGCTGATGTATAGGTCAGATATACCATCCAGGAGCGGTAGGATCTGTCCACCTTTCCTTCAATTTCCGGGGTTGAAGAGCCGGTGCGAGACATCGCACACGCCTCCCACTTATGATTTGCAGGACATTCGAGTAAGCGTAAGAGTCCGGGGACAAAATTTACAAAATTTACAGTCCATCTCATCGATTCATAAATGACTCGCGTGGATGGCGTTGTCTCACCGTTTAAATTGGCATCTCAGCTGTGCTCCCCTAAGCTATTCTCCTCCTCAGCCTTTATCTTCACTCGCAGGCTTCAGCTACCCGTTGTTCTTAAATTTTCCGCAATACAGGGTACCAGACACGATTGCCCCTAATGTTTACCTTGGTATTCCTTGCACCACTCCTCTCCCTCCTCTCCTCCGCTGTCCACTTAGTCGGCTGCTCTGACGGTGACGGTCCCGTATCTACGGCTACTCCCACGCCAGTATCTGCCCAAGATATTGCTGAAAAATTTGTTCGGCCAGCGCATTTTTCGCAGCTTGCTTACTGCCCTAGCGACCTTGTTAAAGCGTGGAATTGTGGCCAGTCGTGCCAGGCGATGCAAATGGGCGGCTTCAACCTTCTCACCGCTGGAGGAGGTACGATTCCAAGTTATTTATTGGGTGGGGTGGTGGTCTCATGCGGATTAATATCTGACAACGTACGATACAAGATGGCCAGGTTATCCCCTATTGTGGGTCCTTGATCGCCAACTTGTGTGCTTCACACCACAGACTTATCCTGACCATTCAGTCTTCGTTGGTCATGACAATGCGACTCAGAGTATCGTCGTCGCGCACGAAGGCACCAACCCATCGAGCATGTAAGTTCCCATGAAGATGAAAGTCAATTTCGTCACCCATCCTGATACTCCACTCTTAGCCTGTCCATCCTCAATGATGCAAATTTTGAACTTGAAGACATGAACCATACGCTGTTTCCGAATATCGGCAGTACGGTCTTGTCCTTTTGTCCCTGCTTCTGTCGTCTCGCTTAACCTTCTGCGTCACACATCCTAGGCGACGTGAAGGCGCACAAAGGTTTTGCGGAGGTGCAAGGAAGGTCTGCCAACGAAGTGCTGCCGGCGGTGCAGTCCGCATTGAGGAGTACTGGCACAAATAACGTCCTCGCCACAGGACATAGCCTTGGCGCGGCGATCGCAGCTCTGGATGCCCTCATGCTCCGTCAGAATCTCGATTCATCTGTATCAATCGATGCAATCGTTTTTGGTCTCCCGCGCACAGGCAACTTGGCATTCGCAAACCTCATCGATTCGCAGCTCGGCCACCAGTTCACTCATGTGACGCACGGCTATGACCCCATTCCAAAATTTCCCCCGCGTGACTTTGGGTACCAGCACTCTGCGGGCGAAGTACACATCCCGAGCAATGGCGAATCTGGCACCGTTGCGTGCCCCGGGCAGGAGAACGTGCACTGCCAGTACGGAAACTCGATCTGGCACATGAGTATTTCTGACCATTTGGGGCCCTACTTCGCTGGCACGGAGATGGGGAGGAGCGCTTGCCCACTATGAACACAAACTTCGAGGCAAGAAAACGAAACATTAATATTAACACACGGGGAAATTATGTGGCATAACAACAAGTCAACGGCAAAGATGGCGAGACCGGACGGTACTAAATGGTAGTACTTATGATCACTTACCATGTTGCGTTTTGCCTACTTTTTTTTTGGTGTACTTAATATTGAGCCGTGGTTGCCATGCCAACTCGGGGTTCGAATATATAAACATCATTGGACGTCGGATCACTGGCAAGAGAACCATGCCCCCATAGGTTCAATGTCGTTCTATATCTCCAGCCAGGTCCGCGCCCGGGGACGTGCCTCTGGCTCACTTCCGTCGTGTCACTTAACACCAAAAAGGCACAGGTGTGACGAGCGGTCATTCTATAGCTAGTTATAACTGATCACGGTAAACTCGTCGTCGAGCTGAGTTTGCCAGTAGCATCTAAACTCATGTTTGTGATTTCCCTGTGCTGACTGAAGCTGCAGGTTAAACCGGTCTCCGACATTACCTCTTCGAAGCTTGCTCCCTAATACTGACGCATACTATTCTGAATGCTGACCGGCACAATTGCGGTTTATTATTAATAATATGTGGTTGGTCAGAATGATCAGCCAACATCCGAAGGCGCTGGCTGATTTTAGTGATCAGATCCGACCGGCCCAGCGGGGCCTCCAACGGCGACTTTTGAACGAACATAACATTTGCAATATTGATAGGACATGTCGCCAGTGGCATACACGATGGTCTAGTCATAATTCATTGGAGCAAATGAAAGCTAATAAAACATTTTATGTTTTCGATGATTGATCGAGAGATCCCCTTGAAGATCCCTCGCTCCGAGTCATGCGTTGACATCTGAACTTCGAAAATTGATTGAATTGAGGAGCCTTCATGGGTAAGTTCCACGGGAACTTTAGCGCTGTAGATGTCCGCTTCAGATTTAATCTTACAGAACGGAAATGATACATAGGAATGTTTCAAGCCATGGAGGGACTCTGAATCCAGAATCCTCTGGCATATGCTAGCCCAGTTCTTGAACGACCATCGACCATGCATCATGCTCCGGGCCTGGGGGTCGCACACCCTATGCATCTCAAACAACCCTATTACAAGTATATGATGTACAGTCGCGACAGTCAACGGTTTCACTAGTAATGTGAAATGCCAATGATTTTCTTTCAGGCGGCAACACCGGTGTCGCATACTCACCGGACAACAGGATCCCATGACGCCAGATTCGTTATTGCCGGTTACTGTAATTCGCCCGGTTCAACCGGTACCGGCCCAAACCCAAACATCCCGCACACCTCGAATTTTGGGTGGTGATCGCGGATAGCTAAATGATTAATGATATCGCCGGATTTACACATGCCAGCTGTGTACTAATTGCCCAACGTGCTTACTACGCAAAAGTCCATCGCATTCCAGCCATCACTCATCAAGGCCACTCACCAAGTATCTGCCCTCGTTACGGCAGGTTTCTGATCCACGTGGACACAAGTCACATAAGAGTGGCATGAAAAGAGGATGAAAGCGCCGTGCCGTGGTCCTGTGGCTGTGGCGACTATTATGGTGGCTGAGCGCCTGTGCTGTGACTCGGAGAGGAAGACATTGCCTTCCACATTTCATAACGAATACGGTTGCAAAGATCAGTCTGGCTTTCTGATAAATATGGCACTGATGGTGTTCGAAGTCATGGCACTGGCAGTGCTAGTGGGACTAATCATAAGCGCTCAGTGCTCAGCTGCTAAGTACTGAGTCATCACGGCGTACGAATTCCGACTTACGACTACTGTAGCTCAACTGGTTAGAGCGTCGTGCGTGCTAATAATGCGAACGAAGGTCCTCCCATGTTGTTCCCGCGATTTCCACATCAACTATATTGCCAATGGATGATTGCACGATGAAATAGAGTATAACCCAATTGGAGCGATACAAGTACACAAGTCACATCCTTTACTATACCCTACCTCCCTGTGATACGTAAACGTTCGCTACTCTCCTCTCGGGGTCTGAAGCTCCAAATCTCGACTGTAGTTTTTCCCGCGCGGCGACACATGATTGCGCAGACTTCGCGTCTAAATACGACCTTCCATACGGTTTCGCTCGGTGAGGTGACATCGCGGACGTACGCGCCCGTGCCGACATCGAACAACCGTACACGACCGTCGTTCCCACCTGTGACAAGGAATTGTTCGTCAAATTGCAATGATGTAACGGACGAGTCGTGCGCTGCGATCCGTGTGTGTACACGTAGGTCCGGCAGTGCAAAAGCCAGCACACGCCCATCTGCCCCGCCCGTCACAAGCGTGTGTGGCGTCAGTTGTAAGGAGCACACTAGCGCAGTATGGCCTTGAAGCATAGCAGTGCAGTGTCTGTGAAGATGGGCTCCAGATTGGTGGCTAATGCGTGAAGGGTGTTTTCGTTTGCGTACCCAGTGTGTGCGTCCCATACGCGTACCGTGGTGTCCAAACCACCGGAAGCAACGATCTTGCCGTCAAAAGCAACTGCATATATCTGGTTGAAGTGTCCGCGGAAGACCTGCAGACAATCGCCCGTGTCTACATCCCAGAGCTACCCACCAGCCAGCGCCATTAGAACACACCCGTTCATATGTTTATGGGGTTTGATGCGTACTCGGCAGGTGCCATCATAACTTCCGCTAACAACTTGGTTCGCGCAGACATCGAGAGAGCGCACACTGCCAGCATGTCCCGCAAGGACACGTAACATTCGCCCGCGCTGTACGTCCCACACGCGCAACGTTCCGTCGCGCGAGCCACTCACCGCAATGGGCCGATTGTGTATCACTTTGAGACAGCGCACAGTCGAGGTGTGCCCGCGGAGGACGTAGAGCGTGAGACTATCCGCCCAACCCCCCAACCGACCGAATTAATTAGGATGGGTCACAAGAACAAGTAGGGGAGAGACGCACCCAGTCTGCACGTCCCACACACGTACGTCTTTGTCACACCCACCACTGACCACCAGTGCGCCGGGTTGGCCCCACCCGCGCGTTGCACCGGCGACATCGCTGCGAGCACTCTCTACTTCGCACTTCTGTGCATAGGTAGGCACAGTTGGAGGATACTGGGCGTCAAGCGCCAATGCGGTGCGCATGGACGGTGGCAACAGGTGGTCAAGCCCTTGCGGATCAAGGACCTGCGCGCCAGCCGGCGCGCGGTTGTGTAAAAGTAGCGCAGGTCCATCTGCCACCTCCGGAAAGCTGCCTCCATTCGTTGTTGTGCTGCTGGAGTTGTGCAGATTGTGCGGTGGAGGTTGAGGATGTGTAGGATCGAGGGCGCCGCCGCGCGAGACGAGATCGACGGCCCAAACGCCAAGTTCGTGGCCGACAAGGGTGCGCACGAGCGAACCCGTGTGCGTCGAAAATATGTGTATGCGGTGATTCGCGAGCCCCGCGACGAGCCAGTCGGCATCAAGCGCAACGGAGGTCACGACACCGCTATCGGGGTCGAGCACGGGGATGCGGTGGGAGCGAAGGCAGCGGCCGCCGCGCTTCCAGTTGACTACTGCCGGACATCAACGGGGCCGATGCTCAGAAAGGTAAAACACGAAAAGATGGTGAACATACGGGTTGACCACGCATATTTGAAGAGCGCTTGTGAACTCTGTGCTGGATGGAGGGCGCGTGGAGGCTGAGGAAGGCGTGGTAGCGTCGGCACACGCGTGATATGGGAATGCGTGACTCCAATCGTGTCACTCCCGTCTGTATCCGGCTCGCATGGGCCATGTAAGTCGGGGTCAAAATGGTACGCGCTCGCCAAGCCACGCCATGCCTGTTCGTCTTGCACGAGAGCGTGCCACTTTCGCGAGACGCAAGCTATGCGCGCAAGCGTCCGTGGGTGATCAACAAAGCTGAGAATGTGGAGTGAAAGCTCTATGGGTAGGTCCGCGAGAAAGTCACGTTTGAGGAGAGGTGCAATGCGTGTAGATATGAAGAACAACTCGCGGGAGGAACATTGAGAGAGGAGGGCGGCTAGATAATCCTGCCGGGCGATGGAGCTTAGAGACCGGAATTCGTTGAGAATGGTTTGGAACGGGGGCGGTTCGACTTGTGATGGAGTTGAGGAGGAGAGGGTTATGACGCTTGGCGCTAGGGAGATGGGACGTGGAGATGGTGCTGGGGTAGGTGGACGCATGACTGGCATGAAAACGGTAGGGGATTCGGTCTGGGAAGGAAAGTCGGATGGTGTCTCTGATTTGTACGGGGTAAGATCCCCAAGGCCCGTGAGTTCGAATGAAGAGGATGTCATTGTGGGTAGCTGCGATACACTTGTTCGAGTCATGCCCTCAAGATGAGAAATTCAGAACGTGGCAGTAATCACGCACATAAGCTGTAGTGGAATGAGTCCTTGAAAGTGTGCGTGAATCCAGTGAAAGGTATCGAGGTGTGAGGCAATATTAGATAGCAGGAGAGGCTGGAGGAGATTGTGTTTGTCCGCAACTGACAGGTAGTCAACGGAGGAATGTGCGATTTTGACTGATATGAACTCTTCCCTGACGAGGGATGTCGAGAGATCGACTCAGAGAGAGAGATGACCAGTGCTGTGCAGTGTTGACTGGTCACTGGCAAGTGAGGCTGTTGTCGCCCCAGGAGACGGGGCCTGTCAGACTAGAAACCGAAATGCGTAATGCAATAATTTGAGCTCTGTAGATTGGCAATAAACGAATGATTTCAATTCTCCTCTGGCTGTCGTACTTGGCGGTAAAAGTAGTTGAGAAGGGCAAGACAAAGGGTGAATTGCTGGCTGTGATGAGTGCTGTCGGCAAGCCAGAATGACCATAAGGTTAAGGTTTATCTAACCCAACAATATACATGCTAGGGTTAGGTCAACTACCCGTGCCTGCTGTCCTGTCGGGTTCTCATTCGTGTCCTTTATGTCCTCTATCAAAAGACGACACACACCATCGCCATCTCGGACGTCCTCTCCTTCTGGGACACCAAAGGCACTTAGAGTAAGCGCACCAGTGCGATCGCCATTATTATGCACCCTGCCACCAACGTGCCACCTGCCCAATCGCTCGACGCCTTTATCTGACTCGCGCGCCCTCGAGGTGCACTATGCGACGCATCATGCCCACGTCTGTTCCTCACAGGGTTGCGGTTGTATCTTTCCAGATGCACGTCTTCTCGAGCTCGTGGGTCCATACTTTCGTTATTAACCCTTTCCCCTTGCCAACTCGTCTCATCCATCAGCATATCACCGAGTGCCACGACCCCCTGGCCGAATTACTCAGAGAGCGCGGCGAGAAAACTGTATGTATCAATACTCAGCCGTAGGCTCACCCTTCCTAGAAGATAGCCCCGCTAACGAAAATCGACGCCGATGCCACAGTTTGCCTGTCACCTATCGTCCTGCCCGCGCAAGTTTCCAACCCCGAAAGCAAGACGGCTACACCTCATCGACGTACACGCGTATCCAAAAGAATACTTTTTTGCCGTCACTAACAAGGGCATCGGCGGTTTACTCCGCCGCTGGGGCGACGGTGCAAGTTTGCTCCGTGGGCCATGGCGTCCGCGCGACACAGAGGGAAGCGCTGAGGATGACGGTGATGAAGAGCCTGCTTCTCCATCGCGGCAGTCCTTGTTACATCAGCATTCGGACCCGGAAGGCGAGAAAGAGCGGGAAGAACCGCTTCTCCTCAACTCTACTTACACCCCTATCTTGGCCGATCAAAAAGCAACGACAGATACAATGGATGATGATGGCATGGTCGGAGGTGGGGATGCAGGCGAAGAAGTGGATGCACTAGCAAGCGGCGTCTCGGCGCTTAGCCTCGTCCCTTCTTCGATACGGTTTGGTCGAGGTGGCCCTGGTCCACGCGGAAGAGCCGGCTTCGCTACACGCAGCGGGCGGCCCGCCGCGCGCAGTAGTGGTCATCCTCCGGTTGAAAATCAACACCATGAAGCGGTGAGCGACAAAGGCAGGGAAAAGGATACGGATGCGGAAGCGGAGGAGTCGAACGTCATGAAGCAGGATGCGGACAAAACCCCACCAGCGCGCGGGCGGCGTGGTAGGGGCAGAGCAAGTGGTGAGAGGGGTGGGGGCAGGGGAATGGGTAGGGCAAGGGGTTTCGTGCCCCCGCCTCCCAGGGCTGGATTCCTTATGCGTGGGGCTGCAGGGCGTGGTTTTCCCAGGAGTTTAATTGCGGCGAGGGGGAGGGGTGCAGGTGTCTAATGGGCCGGGTACCATGCGCACAAATTTGTCGCTCTTCTTTTGGATTCCTGAGAGAGGTAATGACGATGGCGTGGGTGGGGGGGGATACCCTTGTACTACTGTACTTCTCGCGATTGTCTATGCGCAAGGTTCGTTGTGGTTGATGCAGGAATATGATTATATGATTGGATGGTGAATGGCTACAGGGAGGATGTAGCACAGAAATACGATACTGTACAACTGTACATTAACAACACAGCACTTGTGAAGATAGATATGACACAATGCAAGTACAAGAATTCCTCAACCTCCCGCACCTGGAAACGCGAAATCGCTACTCGTTTCGTATGGCTCTCAACACTCAGGATGCTACCAAAGCCTCCCGTGCCGAAAGAGATGGTGTCCCAATACTCACGGTCGGCACGAACGAGTCCTCGAACCCCATTGTGTGGGCGGGTACATGTAGGGCAAGTGGGGCAGGGCGTCTCCGCTGCTTTCGGCCCGATGCCATCGATTCCACATGCGGAGTATACTGATCCTTTGAACTGATATCGCCAAACGGGGGTGGTAGCAAGGGCGGTGCGGCGTGTAGATATCCCGGTGCACAGGCGCCTCCACCTCTGGCGGGGATCGATAATAACGCCCGAGGGGAAGAAGCCACAGGAAGTTGTGCAGGTGAATGTGGCACTGACGCTGGCAGTGTATTCCTCGCAGGGAGAGGGGAGGGCGGCGCAGATGGGAAAGCGAATCCGTCAGATCCACCAGAGCGCGCGCTCGGCAGCGCACTGAGAGGACTAGTGTCATCCAGACCACCCTCTGCGACAAGCAACAGTGGAAGACACTCCCCAGCTTCCTCCTCGTCTGTGTAGACGACCCCCGCTGCATCCTTGTAGGTACCCCCTAGACGCGCTGCAGCGTCCGTGCGCGATCCCCCGTCCACAAATTGCATGATAGCTATCTCTGACTCGAGTGGGAGCGGAAGCGCGCCACATTTGGCATAAAGCACACGCTTCTGGTGGGCAATACGGAACGCTATAGTTGTGGGGGAAGAGGGTGAGGGAAGAGGTGGGGCCTTGTGCGCATGCGTAGATGAAAGGGGTGGGGAAGGGGGCTGGCTGTTCGTGGAGCGGAAACGTGAGCGAGGGCGGAGGAAGCGCATAAGGCCCTTTTTCCTAGATGGGGTGGGCGAGCGAGAGCGGGTTTCTGGTACGGAGCCTTTGGGCTGGCGCGTCAATGTGAAACGAGAGCGCTTCATCTCATCAGAACCACTATTGCCCCGTCTGTTGTTAGGGGAAGAGGATCGCGGAGGAGTTACAGAAGTAGACGGAGGTAAGGGCAGCGGAACGACGGTGTAAGTGTATGAATGGGCACGTAAGTCCGGATCATGGGCCTTCTTGTAGGGTGCTGCCGTTTCTGGAAACAGAGTAAATGGAGTGGAATGCGGTGCACCAAGTAGGGAAGGACGACGGGAGAAAGTAGAAGGCGCGGTGGGAGTGGCAGGTGGTGGTGGACCAGGTAGTACACCCGCTACCCAGGCAGAAATAGCAGTTATAGTACTAGTACTGGAGCGACGACGGGAGATGGCTCGCGTTGTCGGGGTTGGTGGACGCAGCTCTGACGGTTGAGTCCTCGGAGTGGGGGGGTGGGAAAGGAAATCGTATGATGGGTTGGGAGAGGCCTGAATAGTCATTATGAACACTGGATTCGTAACTTATACTGCCAAGCTGGATTGAATGTCAGGAACGCGGAAGGAACAACTGGTAAAGGACGGGTGCGCAAGAAACGCCAAGGTGGAAAGCGGACAATTAAGAGGAAGTGTTAAATGGAATCTGAAACAAGAAACAAAGCTCAGAGGGCAGACGGGTTTCAGGGGGGATGCCACTTGCGAGGACAGAGAAAGGTTAGTCTAGAGGAGCGCTGTGGAGAACGATAGGATCAAGTGGTGGACTCAGGAGAGACCATGTTTATGGTTTATGTGTAGCCCGAGTACAAAAAGGACTTTTTGCTAGGCAGGGAGGACAACAATAGCAGACTGCATGAGAAGCATCTTTGTCTTTTGTCACCTCACGAACAATAAAGTGGCAGTGTGCCGATGTGCATGCATGGATATGCTCATTATATAATCACAGGTGCCAATTGTCTCTGACCAAATAAAGGTGCACGTGCCTTCTATCTAACATCCTTTGTTTTGCTGGTTACGGAGTTCTGTACGAGGAGGTAGCCAGGCTGTCTTGTGTCAAATGACGTGGACAATAAACTTCAATTTAAAAAAAAAAAGCCATTGCGCGGTCACAATACTTCAACAATAAGCAGCCTCAACTTCACCTCTTTCTGAGCCAAGAGATACAGGCCTGAGAGGGCGAGATGATGTGATGACATGTCATTGTACAAGGCATCTGGATGGGTATCACGTCAATCAACCATGGTTTTACGATGTCAGGACTCGGATGCGGACACGATGATAAGATACTCCCCTTTTCTCCCCCATCTGTCCGTCTGATCAAGTGTTTAGAACGACGAAGTTTTAGTCCTCGCAGTGACGACTTTCAGATAGGGCTCCGTGGACGCTTTGTTGACTGCTACCGTGACCTCATTCTCCCCCCAATCGGTGATCCAGGTCCTTAATGGGTAGGACTCCACATCTAGAAAGGTAGTAGAAGAGTCGTTATGTGACTAGTATATGTGTCCCAGTAGATTATCATATAGATAGTTATACCATTTGGCTAGGGTTGCAGGTGACAAGGTTACAATGCCTCTCCCACGTGCTCTTTCTTATTGACTCGGAGCACACTCACCGCGCCAACGGGCTTCAAGAATTGGCGCTGACTGAATAAAGGCTGCTCTTTAATATATGACGACTATCACGCTTGGGCCCCATTCTCAGGCTCATATGCATCATTATAGTCTTGCAGTACTAATTGTCGCCGTTTTTCGAATTCAAAGTTTGAGAACAGTGCGATCCATTGGCTGACTACAGTAGTAGGCCTAAGTTGGCCCTGCAGATTTGATGCCACGGCATGCCTCCCAAGCTTTCCAAGTGCAGCAACTCCTTCGCGGTCCCGGTGTCGAGGAATTCGGTGCTTTCAATGGACTACTGTACCAGGCATGTCTCGCTTCCCGTGAGTCAGAAATGGACGCCTGGCTCTCTCCAGCAAAGCACACACGTATAGAACATTCGATTGGCAAGCTCTCCAGGAGAACAAAGGACCGGGTAACATGAGCGTATCCTACGTCACGTTTCCCCTAATCTGCTCGTTCAGCTCTGTCCTTGAGCGCGCTCGACATTGCATTGAACGAACTTTGGAGCTTGATGCGCATGAAGAACCGGATCACGTATGCCAGAAAGCCTCCAAAATACTCCGACGTCTCGTACACTGTCGTTTGGCCGTCAGGCCCGCCATCCCGCAGGATCTGCCAGCGTTCCGCATTGAGCAACCAGCGCGCGGGAGTCGCGAAGCGCCACGCAAGCTGGAAGTTGACTTCATCTACGTGAAGCACGATCTCTTCCGATGTGGTCGCTTTCGTCCCCGCATCATCCATCGAGGGTAGTATGTGGACCTGGAGCCGGAGGCGACAACCCGGCGCTAGGATTTGGGAAACGGGAGAAGTCTTCTCATGACTGTTGATGACCTCTTGCGTACGGCTACGCCATGTGAATAAGCCGCAGGCTCTGAGATGCGAGAGAAAACATACATGAATGGATTCCTGTATAATGGGCCCCTCGTTTAGTAACCGATGGTCGTCAAAAAGTAGGGATCCACGCGCCATTCTCTGTAGGACGCAAAGTCGAGTAAAACGTCCCAAACTTTCTGCTTTGGTGCATCAATAGAAATTGAAGATCGGATGGTGAACACAGAGCTTGTCGTTAGCCCTATGTCGGGAAGGTCGGACTCGGACATGAGCACAGGCGTTGTCATGGGGGTCTGAGCAGTGTTCTGTTGTAGGATACTTCCCACATCGAAGCGAGAAGGGCCGAACAAGAGACATGCACAACTCAGGGCAAAATACGTACCCATCCGGAGAAAAGGAAGCCCTTTTCAACCCCCTTGTACACCCCATAGGAAAGGACCTGCACCCGTACACCCTACAAGGCCACAGGTATCGGTCCTCTCCCATACAGTAGCAGTTACGTTCAATTGGCTGTTTTGTGATGACATAATACTAACTGCCATTTTTTTTTCGGATCACTGGCAATCGCTGGCTTTGCCACCACGATGTCATTGCAAGTCAACTTGTCAAGCCCGGACATTACAAAAGCATATCAAGATGTTCTTAACGCACGCGGGATAGATTGGGTCATCCTAACCTACGAGAAGGCCTCAAACGATCTCAGAGTGCAGTCCACTGGAAACGGGTTGGAAGATCTTGAGGAAGAATTCTCTGACGGAAGGTAAAGTCATAAATTCTCCCCTTATACAATCCATGTCACCAAGCTATCATAGGATTCAATACGTGTTCGCCCGAGTTACGGATCCGAATGTGCGCTCAGCTGGTGATTTGCCCATTCAAACGTTAATTGATTATCAACAGACCAAGCTACCCAAGTTTGTGCAGATCAACTGGTGTGGTGATGGTGTTCCAGAGGCGAAAAAGGGTCTATTTCATACCCATTCGACCGCCGTCTCTCGCTTCTTTCGTGGGACGCACGTCGTGATTAGCGCACGCAACGAGGTCCGTCACTTATGCTTTCGCATCGCGTCCTTTTGATCTAAGACTACGCGAAAAAAGTCCGATGTCACGCCATCTCTTATTATGTCGCGTGTTGAATCTGCTTCGGGCGCGAAGTATTCAGCGCATAATGAGCAAGCCCGCAAGTTCGAGCCCGTTGCCCCAGTAGGCACGAACTACACCCCTGTCGGGAAAGTAGACATTGCCGCAATGCGAAGTGCGGCAGCGCCCACACCTCCGAAGCCCGCCATACCCTCTGCCTCACGCCCTTTCGCAACTCTCACCTCTTCGGAAACAACCTTCCGGAATACTGCCATCGGTGGTGCAGCTGCCGCCGCACGAGTTCCTGAGGGCACCTGGGATGTGCCAAGGCCGACGGTATGGGATGCACCTCCGCCTCCGCCGGCGGCTTCACGTCCTCCCCCGACTGTCGTGGGCGGTTCACGTTCAATCCCAGCACAATCTGCGATAGTCCCCAGCTCGAATGTTTCAACAAAGCCCTCGGAAGAAGACCGTATAAACCCTGTCGTGAGTCCCACGGTCCCTTTAGCGCCATGGACACGCTATCTTATCCCTGTATTATGTAAAGGGCACTGCATACACACCCGTCTCCCTCCCTCCTCCTAAGAAACTTAAAAACCCATTTGAAGCTCGGGCGCAGGCCGCTCTGGCCGCGCAGTCTGTCCCTCCGCGCCCTGCGGGGGGTTCTAGCGGTAAATTAACATGGAGCGGACGGCAAGCCCTCGCGAGGAAGCGCGCCGAGGAAGAAGAGGCGGTCAGCCGCACCGCCGTAACCCCGGCACATTCGCGACCGCCGTCGTCCGTGTCGTCCGGAGGAAGATGGTCCGCTGCCGCCGTAGGGACTGTTGTCGCTACAGCTGAAGTTGCTAGTGTGAACCAGGAGCCCGAGCTCGAGCCCGAGCCCGACGTTTCTCCCCCACCTCCCCCACCCCCACCACCGCCAGTCGCCAGTCGTCCACCTGCACCCCCCGAACCCCAACCTGAAGCAGAGCCAGAAGCTCTGGCACCTCCACCGCCGCCACCGCCACCGCCACCACCGCCACCACCTCCAGTGGCCCCTGTTGCCCAGGTACTCATCTTACCCTACCCCCAAAGAAAGATCCTACTGACATGACGTTCGCAGCTAGCGCAGTTGAGCGTACACGAACCGGAGCCGGAACCGGAGCCTGAGCCCGAGGTAGTGCCCCCCGCTGCCGCAGCGGGTGGTCACGGCGGCCTTATTGCGGTCTCTCAATATGATTATGAGGTTCGTATTCACCTTTCTCCCATACTGACTTGACTCTCGACTGCGGTTACTAACGTCAAATTGATAGGCCACAGAGGACAACGAGTTGTCCTTGATAGAAGGCGAGCATATAGTGGGTATCATACAAGAAGACGCGGATTGGTGGTTTGGCACCAGCGCAGACGGCACGAGGAGTGGATTATTTCCCGCGTCGTATGTCGCTCTCGTCGATGCACCCGCCGAATCCGAACCGGAGCCAGAGCCTGAACCTGAAGCGCCGCCGCCTCCCCCGCCGCCTCCCCCGCCGCCTCCTGCCCCAGGAGCCCCAGTCAATGTGGCCACGCCAGAGCCGGAACCAGAACCTGCGCCCCCTGTCGACGAAGCCGTCGTTGCGTTTGCATTATACGAGTGCACGAGATACTCCTTCGACGATGTCGTCGTCTGATTTGTGTTTATTCTGTAGCTACGATGCCGCAGAGGACAACGAATTGTCCTTCCACGAGGGTGACAGGATCACTGAAATCGAAGCTGTCTCAGATGATTGGTGGTCTGGTCGAGACCAGCATGGTAATGTTGGGCTATTCCCAGGTGCGCGTTTTGCTTTGACTGTTTAGAGACCTTGGGTCGTGGCCATGACTGATCAAAGGTTTTGCAGCAACCTATGTCGATTTCCAGCAATGAGATGATGTAACACACTGCCAAAATGGTTGGGTGGAAAATGTAGTCCCGAATCGTTGTAAGTTATCAGCCTATGAAATGAGATACTTCTCCTGCGCTGTCCAGTGTCTACTGGTGATGAATCCCGCATGCACGTGAGCAAGCCTGGCGGTTTCCTCGGGTGAGTACCTTTTATGCATAGTGAAGTGCGAACTCCCAAGCCCTGTACTGTGTTCGTGTTTACCGCCGCCTGGACAACTTTCTCCAGGGAGGGTCCCACCTATCACTACCCATATTCTCTTCACTCCCGCTCCTCCATGAGGATCCGTCTTGGGTTAGTTGGTGCATGCCTTCTACTTCATGTGTTCCTTTCTCGCCCGTGCTTGGCCGCGGGCTCTCTCTCGAGTCTCGAGCACGCGACGGGCCAAATCGAGGAGTACATCCTTCCCTTGGTACTCAGATCGACCCATATATCGTCTCATGCTGCTCGGGACAGTTCCAGAGCATGTGCGCGTGGAACACGAGGTAGTCTAAGTTCGACCTTAACAGTGCGGGTTCGTACACCCATGATCGAGGAAGCATCTTTCTCGTGGTATGTTTTTTGGTTGGAGAACAGGACAAAGTAACGTTTGCTGATTTCAAACGATTGCCTTTCCCATAAACTCACAGGCCTGGGAATTGTGACGAGCACACCAGTATATAGACAAGCGAAAAATTCCCCGAGAGAGGGTGAGGGAGGACCAGCACTACTACTGTAGCATTACATCCGGAACCCTATGCCGCTGCGCTGTCCGGCTACCCACACGCGCCGCTTCCTAACCTAGCGCGGTTGTCCGACGTGGTAACATGGAAATGCATTGCGACCTACTCGTTGCTTGTGTATACAACCACGACAGAGTGTTTGGCTCACTGGCACAATGTAAGGTAACGGGGGTGAAATTACTATCCATCCCCGCAATTAAAGACCATCACGGGACATGCAGCAAATCGTCTGTTTTATATCACGTACTCATATACCCGTGTGCTATGCGATGCGAGAGCAGCGGTTCATCACGGGTGTGTATTAAATATGCTCGGAGGAGCAAGCGTACAGTACGGATATATATATGCACTCTGGCAGCACCGAAAGCGGCTATCCGATAGACCGCAACAGGATGGCGAGATCAAGGATTCGTATGGCAGGGGACAGATATAGAGATATATGGCGGGATTATTAACAAAGAGAGACAGACATGTGTGATTGAGGACAGCGAGTAGAGAGAGTGCGGTTATGATACGAAAGCTGCCGATAGGACAACGTAAGGAGACAGACGACGTGGACACCAGAAAAAATCGAACCCAGAAGACAATAAACTACTCTTTCATCCGAGCAAAGGAAACGGCCTGACCTATGTCTCACCATCCAATACATCCTCCCAGCCATGTTCTAGTCCCTCAACTCCCTGCGGCTCTTCCCGTAGGTCCTGTCGAATCGCACTAGGCGAAGCATCAAAACCCATGGCCCAGCCACGTCCTTTGAATGGTAACGGAACGCTCCGCCGGCGCATCCGCGAGCTGCTGCCAAGGTGCAGTAAATCGCTAATGCTACGTCGGATTTTCGAGCCCCCTGTGTGCTGCTTGCTGCCACCATTGGCGCTCGGGAGTGGCAATTCGAGGGAGTGGCCGCGCCGGGGGAGAGTCGGCGCTGATGCAGCGGCAGGAGCAGTTGATACGGATGATTCGCTAGCACTGAAGATAGAGGCGGGATCCGGGAGAGGGTCAGCCTCATGTGCAACCTGTTCCCCTACGTCAGAACCACTGGTCTGCGAGTGGGGTGGCTGGGATTGGTGGTGGGACTGTGACGACGGAGGGGAGGTTAGTGTGGAAGCGGCCGATGGGATGGCGGAGGTTGGAAGCAAAGAAACAGAGGAGCGTTGCGATGGTTGTGCTGGGGTAGATGTAGATGTTGGCAGTGGTAGCTCCGCCAAGGAAATGTCATTGCCCAGCGGCAAAGGGGGGCTCAGCGGGCGCGACATGTTGGCTTCCTGCATGGAAAGAGCTTGCGTCTCCGGTGCGGAGGCAAGCATGGAGAGGGATGGGATGGGTACGGGTTCAGCTGTGGGAAAAAGCAAAACAAACAGCGGCCTTCAATCAATAGAGTAACATAGGGTGTGTGCGTGCTCGCACGCACCTGACTGTGAGCTGTCCGGGATAGGCTCTTCACAGACACTTCCATCGCCATCATCATAACCACCGCCATCACTTCCAACCTGCCCATCACTTGCCTCGTCTCTGGCCGGACGCCCCTCCATCTCAAGAAACGATGCTTCCAGGTCTACAGGGAACCAAGGCACGGGAGGTTTCGCCTGCGCGGGCTCCTTACCCTTCCTATTGCGGCTCTTACTGCTCGCACTACGCAAGCTAGGCTCTCCCCGGACATTTGAGCGCGAGCGCGCGCTAATAGACGCGGGGAGGCGGAGGCTGGCCTTGCTTTTGCGCTTGCTGCGCTTACGGGCGGCGCTTACACGGCTAACCTGGCTTGTTATTGATGGTTGTCTTTGAAGACCACTCGAACCGGACGTTACAGGTGACAATGGTGGTCGAGTGTCGTAGGCAGAGGGTGGGGAGCGAGGGCTCGACTGATTGCTAGTTTGCATCACCGTGAGGCGTGCTTGGGCAGCAATAGCTTTGCCTGTTACGTCGACGACCTCGGCGCGCGAGATCATGGTAAGATCTGCACTCGCACCGTCCGGGATAACATTGCTACTTGTATCATCTTCGTCGTCGTCGACGGAGTCTCCCAGGCCAGTCGTGGCCAACTCTTGCGGTTCGGTCGCTACTGCCTTGAGTTTGTCAACCTCGGTAGCCTGTTCCTCGGCAACTTTCCACGCCTCTTCAACCTCGCTGCGCAAGAGAGAGATGTTGGCCCGGGCCTTGTCGAGGTCACAGGTGCGGCGCGCATAGCTCGCGTTAAGCTTGCGCAACGCAACGGCAAGAGCGCTCGCACGATGCGTGTCGCGGGCAGCCGAGAGCTGCGTGCGGTGGGCGGCCGCATGGAGTAGGTTTTGTGCGTGTAAATCGAGATTGGAGAGCGTTCCGCAGAGTTGGGAAAGCAGATCGCCGTCTGCGCCAGACGCAGAGAGGGCGCGGAGTAGCATGTTGCGACGTTGTGCCTCGAAGCGCCAGCATGCAGCTGCGGTCTCCCAGGAGCTCTCGATATTTTTAGAGTCTTCAGGCATGCGGGTGTCGATGATGGATGGCGGAAGGAGACGGATGAACTGTTCCTTTGCGCTCTGGCGGATGGCGCTCGAAACGAGGTATTGAAGTTCGGTTGATGTGAGCGTCCAGTGGGCAGCATCGAGGGTTAAGTGGTTGTACGGAAGCGGTTCTGGTGAGAGATCGATTTGTGGGGAGGGAAGGGTGAGAGGAGGGACGGGTGATGAGACTAGTGCCTGAGAGGGTTTCCGAAGAGTAGGACTCGCGACGGACGATGAGCGGCTTACAAGGGGAGTAGGTGTTTCTGGGCGAGAGGAAGTTGGAAGAGGAAAAACGGGATGGTCTTGGGTTTGTAGGTGGGTATGCGAATGAAAGAGGGTGGACGGAGATGCATGTGAATGAATGATATCAGGACTCGCTGAGGCTTGACGGTGAGAGGGTAATGAATCATCTAATCCTACTAGAGGGACCGGGGGCGCTGTTTCAGGGTTGGGAGTGGGTTGAGAGGCGAGTGGAGATGAGTAAACGGGGATGGATGTCGATGGGAAAGTGTCTGACAATGGTTCGTCTGAACCAGGTGGGATCCAAGGAAGAGTGAAGGACGGTAAGGGGACGTGTCCAACGGAGGATTGCTGTTGATCCTTTGGAGTATCGTTTAGCGGCGGTGATTGTTCTCGCTGGGCCAATGTTGTCTGTTTGCGTGTTCTCGGGCCAGCGGGGAGACGAGGCCGAGGGCGTAACATGGGTGACCTGGCCGAGGTTGGGGAGAGAAGAGAATGGTCAGGATCAGGTTCGGGAGAAGGATGAGACTCTGTCAGTTCGGGACTGGTAGTCGTAGTCGTAGACATCTTCTGACTTGCCCTCAGCTCGGCGCGGCCAAGGCTGGGTGGGAGTACTTTGCGTTTGCTTACTCTATGAAATAATTTACACAACACCGGACGTTGCACGTTGCACGAGCAAATTATATATCTATATCACATCAACTCGGATGACGCTCCTCTATCCATCTTCTTGCTCTCTTCTCCACAACAACTGTACGCGACTTCAGAGGGTGACGACTGCTGTCAATATCACCGTCGGCGAAACGACCACGCTGGGAATGCGCGGGACATGGGAACACGTTGGAAGCGGATACAGTCAAGACGCAGGCGAGAAATGTGACACCGAAGAGCGATGAGGTGAGTGAGCGTGCGCGGCGAGTGGTGAGGCGGAATACGTGTTGGCGCTGTGAGACCATCGAATATGTCTAGAAACTAGCAAACCCGTCAAGTGGCTGCATCAAAACAAACTTGTGGGGTTGTTTAGCATACCACACAACCTCCAGAACCCTCCCTTTTTCTAGGCGATGATGCTGGTCGTCTGGAGACGTGGCCAGACTCACGGAGTTTGACGACGTCCGCTGTTGTCGCTTGTTTGTACCTCAGGCCAGTCGAGTCGTTCCACGTCATCAACGCTAACATCGTAACGGCCACGCATATGCCTCCCCGACCGAACATACGCGTCTTACGCGACATCAAAGCGCGCCAAGGTGTCACAGACAACGAAATTTCACGCCGCGCGTACCTCTACGTTGCACGTAACCAGTGTCTTCCCCCACAAGTGCGCTACCAGGCGCAGCTCCAGCTGAACACTTTCGGTCGCTACACGCGGCCGACGACGGTCAAAAACAGGTGCACGGCCACTGGACGGGGGCGCGGTGTCATTGGCGAGTTTGGCTTGTGTCGAGTACGTCCGGGGCTGATTTTATCCTGCTCGAGCTGGCTGTTTCGTGTGCTGATCGCGGTCTCCATAGTACCAGTTTCGGCTGAAGGCCCTCGCTGGAGAGCTGCCAGGAGTACACAAGGCATCTTGGTAGAGCCGCATATGTGGTCTATGGCAATTCTAGGGACGTGTCTAGCCTCATTCTCCGTCCACTAAGCTTCCGCACTATATCACAGAATGATTCCTCTTCGTCAGTTTAGCAACGGGGATAAGAGTGTCCTTAGTTCGGCAATGCCTCATGTTGTAATAAGCGCATTGGCCAATCCATATCATGGTTTTCAGTTCCCACGGGAAATGGTCCCAGTCGTTGTCGACCATTGATTGCGACGTGAACGTACTCGTGTCCCTTATGGTCTTATGAGGTTTACTCTACATCATTGGGCATCTCTCCAAAAGGTTCTGCCGTAGCGATTTCCCCCTTTCCCTTTCGCGCAGGCCCATGACCCCTCCTGTTATCCCTATGCCTTCGTCCATCAACACGACCTCCCCTACCTCTAACTTCGAAGCGCTGTTCGATGCCGCCTTGACCAAGTACGCTAAAAGGACTGGGAAAGGCCTCGCCAGCCATCCATTCACGACCATGCTCGACCGCTGCAGTTCCCCCGACAACGTCTTGGTCATCTTCGAAGAGCAAGCCAAAGCCTTCGACGAATTCAGGAACGACGACCCAAAATTAATCAAATGGCTTAGGCCAGTCGTCGATGGACTACACGCTCTCTGCACCAATATTGATGCAGCTGTGGAAGAGACTGCTCGATCTTCACACCCGCCTCCGAAATCAAACCTGAGCATCCTCATGGCACGATATCACAGCCGCAGTCCGTCCCGGGAAAGGACCGAGGAGGAAGGAGAGGACACTCACACTCCGGTCGTTTCTCCGCCAACCCCCACGTACCAACCACATGAGGGGCAACAATACATGCCGCTACCGACAACACGCCCTATATCTTCACCGCTATCCTCTACAGAGCGTGCCCCGCTCTTTCCCCTCCCCTCTTTCCAAGTCGCTCACTACACGCCTCACAAGTGGGTTGGCCGTGCCAAGTCAACCGGTGCGGAGGCTGCACGTGCGCTTGTGTCGTAAGTCCGCACCCGACGCTTTGTCGTCTTCCTTTCCCGCGTACTCAATTACAGTTTTGTTAGGTGTATCCACCAGCAAAGGGAGTTTTGTCTGGCATCGGGGTCCTCCTCTCGGTATGTGTCTGTTGGGACTTAGGCCACGCTGTCGGACAATTGGGCACATGCCCCTATATGGATCATATAATACTATACAGCAGCTCCTGCCTCCTAAAGAGACCCATATATAAGTACCATACAATGATCAGATCCTGAGTAAGTGAGTAGGTCAATCCTGCTCCATTCCCTTGTATGTGTGCCCCCATCAAACCCCCTGATCTTTTTCTGCCAACAGGTTATGGGCCCTGCAGCCTAAAAGACCTTATATCACATATTTATCTGTGCATGCACACTCAACTCCTCATATATACACAAATCCATTTGTCAACATCTTACCCCTATCTCCTCCCCTATCTAACATCATGGACATTGCTGGTTCCCAACAGCGAACTGCTATCAAGGACCAACAACTATATGATGGTACTCATATCTCGACTCCTAGGTGGCCCACTCTGACTGCATCTAACAACCTGGCCCCTCCTAGAGACTGAGACCCTCCTGTCCAGGCTCCTTGCACAGACCCACCTCATGTCCCTCTGATCAAGAAAATACAGATCTCTGATATCACCACTACTGTTACTTTCTTGAAGCCACTGGACATGAAGAAAAACAATTGGGAAACCTGGAATGATGCAAG
>Ga0307510_10000238_pt1 | contig 49557 bp, 42 predicted proteins | sample 12_EM_MG_FD_207224 | JGI IMG/M metagenome (GOLD analysis project Ga0307510, IMG submission 207224) | Populus trichocarpa ectomycorrhiza microbial communities from riparian zone in the Pacific Northwest, United States - 12_EM | ecosystem: Host-associated > Plants > Roots > Unclassified | place... | reverse complement strand
AACTTGGCCCGGTGGGCGGGCGCATCCTAATGGAAGTGTTCAACGGCATCGTCGACGCCGACGAGCGCTCGTTCCGGAACGCCGCCCCCGCAGACTGGGTGCCGATGATCGGCAACGACATCAGCTTCTACGCCATCCTGAAGTTCGCCGGTCTGGCCACCTAGCCCACCCCTCTGGCTGGTGGCCGGCGCGCCGGTGGGTCACTCAGGCGCGCCCATCCCCTTGAGGAGGGTGCGTTGGGCGGAGATGTGTCCGAACCCGATTTGGCCGACCGTACGCGATGCGATCGCAGTGACCTGCGTTGAGCCACGAACAGATGAGTCGATTGCTACGATGGCCACGAGTTCGAGTTCCCCAGATAGTCGCCATGGGACCACGCGGCATTCGGTCCGAAGCGTCCCGCACCCGGCTTGGGCTGAATGGCTCCGATCGCCTCGTTCATGAACTGTCCATCGAGATTTCTCGTCGATGTCCAGCCGAAGTCCTAGGCCCCATCGGCAGATGTCGCGCGACCGAAAACGATGCTGCTGCGGCTCCCGACCTCGGTGATCTTGACCTCGACGATCTTCACATTGGTGCCTTTGGGCATGGTCTGGAAACGACCAGACCGCATCCAGCATGAACGCCATCAAGTCTTCAGCGCGGCGAATGCGTGCGTCCGGATCGACGACGACGAAACTCTTGTCCCGGAAGCTTTCAGCGATGTTCACGGCCCCCCAAGCTGTTGCTGCGCAGGCAGCCTCGATGCGCATGCCGCGTCAGCCGCGGCGACATTTCGAACGAGAAGGTTAGCCCAGGGGTACCGCGTCGTCTATCGGGGCGGGGCGCGACTTCATCCGAGGGGGTTCGGCGGGCGCACGCTTGACGAACGTTGATGTCCCAGGGAGTGGTGTAAGTCTTTCGTCGCGGCAAGGCGCGTAGGGCGTAGCCCGAAGCGGCTTGCCGCGCGGCGAGGGCGATCCCGATCGGGGTGGCCATCGTGGTCCCGGATATGGTTGAGGTGCGCCCCACCAACCTGTCCAAGGAGATTTCCACGATGACCACCGCCACTATGGCATTGACCGAGCTGGCCGAGAAGGGAGCCGACGTCGACGTGCTGCGTCAGATGGTGCAGTTCATGGCCCAGCGCCTGATGGAGCTCGATGTCGAGGCGCGTTGCGGCGCCGGCTACGACGAGAAGACGCCTGAGCGCATCAACAGCCGCAACGGCTACCGCGAGCGCAGCTGGGACACGCGCGCCGGTAGCATCGAGCTGAAGATCCCCAAGCTGCGCCAGGGCAGCTACTTCCCCGAGTTCCTGGAGCCGAGGCGCACGGCCGAGAAGGCGCTCACCGCTGTCATCCAAGAGGCCTACGTGCAGGGCATCTCCACGCGCTCGGTGGACGACCTGGTCAAGGCGCTCGGGATGAGCGGCGTCTCCAAGAGCCAGGTCAGCCGACTGTGCGGCGAACTCGACGAGCGCGTGGGCGCATTCTTGAACCGCCAGATCGAAGGCGACTGGCCGTACCTGTGGATCGACGCCACGTACGTCAAGACGCGCGAGGCCGGGCGTATCGTGAGCGTCGCGGTGATAGTCGCCGTGGGCGTGAACACCGACGGCCAGCGCGAGGTGCTCGGGCTGAAGGTCGGTGCTTCGGAAGCGGAGCCCTTCTGGACCGAGTTCCTGCGCAGCCTGAACCGCCGTGGCCTGCGCGGCGTCAAGCTCGTGATTAGCGACAGCCACGAAGGCATCAAGGCCGCTGCAGCCAAGGTTCTGAAGGCAACCTGGCAGCGCTGCCGCGTGCACTTCATGCGCAACGCCCTGGCGCACGCTGGCAAGACGCAGCGGCGCATGGTCTCGGCGGCCATCGGAACCGTCTTCGTTCAAGACTCGGCCGACGCGGCGCGTACGCAGTGGCGATCCGTCGCCGACCAACTGCGAAGCAAGTTCCCCAAGCTCGGCACGCTGATGGACGACGCCGAGAACGACGTCCTCGCCTTCATGACCTTCCCGCGTGCCACTGGACGCAGATCTACAGCACCAACCCGCTCGAGCGTTTGAATGCCGAGATCAAGCGACGAACCAATGTCGTGGGCATCTTCCCCAACGACGCGTCCATCGTGCGGCTGGTCGGCGCCATGATGCTCGAGCAAAACGACGAGTGGAGCCTGAACCGGCGCTACATGCAACTTGAGGGGCTGCAGACCGTCAGCGATACTGTCCCCACTCGGCTGTCCGCTGTGGCTCGCTGAGTACCGCGCATCTCAGCTCTCTCCGGGCTGTGGACCTATACCATGCGCTGGGACACGACCCTGCGGCGGTGCATCGCGCTCTTGCACGTGCAGAACGGTCAGGTCCAATGCCGGGTAGTGCTTCTGCTTGCCGATTGGCGGCAATATGCGGATGCGGCGGTACCTGATCTCGAGCTGCGCCTCACACCGTTCACCGTGGGCGTCTCTGAACTCGATGCGGTGCAGGCCTTGAGCGCGAACCTCAGCCATCTCATCGGCTGATCGTGTCGTCGCACAGTATCGCAAATGCAGCGGCCACGCCGCGCGACTGCTGCACGCCGCCGCCGGTTCGGGGAACGTCGGGCACGTGCACCACAGTGCCACTGTCTCCGACTCGCGATGCTCTCCGCACTCTTTGCGCTCCGGGGAACGGTCGCCCTCTTCTCGAGACCTCTGCGACACGTGCCACGTCGAGTTCTTCGCAGGACTCTGAGATCTACAGTCAGCGGTAGTTTGTGGAGACATTCCATGCCTGCGCCGGTCCGTTACAGCCCACTGTATTCGCGCTTCAATGGGTTCTGCCTAGGTGCGTTCCTCGGCGGTGCTCAACAGGCCTCGGCTGCAGCGCGCTACCGCGCCATTCGGGTTCGGGTGCACGAGTTCTTGGCCGAGATCGGCATCGACATCCGCCTGCCGGCTCGGCATGAGGCCTTCGTATCCGCCTACCCCACCCTGATGCCCCGCATCAAGGCACAGTTGCAAGCGCGGGACGCCGACCTCCACGCCTGCTGCGGCTTAGGCGACATGGCCTCGCTCTTCGCCGGGGCCTATCTCGGTACTACAGCGACGCTTCGCCGAGACCTCAAGGCCAAGGTTGTGCCGGAGCTGAAGCGTCTCGGGCTGAGCCCTTTGGTCTTCGACAACTTCGCGCGCGGTCTCGCGCGCGCGGCAAGCGAGCGCGACGCTAACGCGATGACCACGCAGGTGTATCTGCTGCTTGCGGATCTATTGCAACCACTGGGCGCCGAGCCCAACACCTGCTTCGTGGCGATGCCCTTTGCGCGACCCTACGCCGGGAACTTCAGCCGCCTATATCGACCGGCGCTCGAGCACTCGGGGTTTCGTGCGATCCGCGCTTGGGGCGGGCTCGTGGAGGAAGAGTACTACCCGTTCATTGCGCCCCTGATCGCACGTTGTGCGGCTGTGCTTGCGGATCTGTCCGCGCGAAACCTCAATGTCGCCAACGAAGTGGGTTTGGCCCATGGTGCAAACTGCCCAACCTTTCTTGTGATGCGCGCAGACGCTGGATCACCACCTTCGAACCTCGCCGACCTGGCTGTGCTCCGCTACAACCCACGCGCACCCGACTGGCCGGACAGATACGTCGTCAACCTGTCGAAGTTCGTCCGAATGCACTGGCGCGACTACGCTGCTTCGCTGACGCACGAGCACCTGATCCATTCCTCGGCGCACTGCCTGCTGCAGATGCTTCGGGCGGCCAGACAACCGGTGCCGGATGCGCTCCTGGAGCTGGCGCGTATTCAGCACTGACGACCGCTATGTTGGTGTCAACGAAGAACCGGTCGTTGATGCGAGGACTCGTTGCTGTTTCGGCTTCGGATCGTGCGATCGCAACCATTCCAGCAGCTTCGCCCCATCGGGCGTCCCCGAGGGCGGCCGCCGCATTCCAGCCCGAACCCGCGGCAAGCTCTTCACCTTGTCGCCAGCATTGTGGTCTTGAGTGATGCCGCGCAGCACGGTGGTGGGGCTCGACTCGCCATATAGCCTCCAGAGAGAATTATGTGAGAGGGTGCACTATCAGCGCCGGCGTTCGGCGTACTTTGCGAGTCCGTAGCCAACCGCGAGCGCGCCGATTGGATAGGTCAGATTCGCCAGGCGGTTGCTGCTGGCGCACAGCGCGACCGCGAGTGCCGTGCAGGCCGCGGCAACGCCGAGAAGCAGGACGCCGCGCAGCCATCCCGGCAGGGGAGGCGAGAGCCACTCGGACAGCCGGCTGCCGAACAGCCCGAGCGCCGCCATCGCGACGAATTGCGCACCCGGGCCGAACGGCTGCACGATACGGCGATCGAGCAGCGCGCCGGTGGCATCGGCGTGCAGTTCGAGGCCGTGGCGGATCTCGCTCGATGGTCCATGGAAGACGCGTGCTTCGTCCTCGCCCGGCATCACCAGCCCAACCAGCACGCTCTTGCCGGCAAAGCGCTGACGCAGTGCCGCGGCGTCCATCGCCAGCACCTGCTCGAACGCGATGCGGTGTTCGGGCCGGTTCAGGACCGCGAGCGGCGCAGCGCGGTACAGCGCCGTCGCGACGGTGTCGTCGACACGGCCGATCTTGCAGCGCTGACCGTTCACGATGCGCTCGTATTCGGAGAAAGGGACGTCGTGCGGAGGGCCGCCGTCTGAGCCCGCGACCTGCACTTCGCGGTCGCGCATGTCGATGCGCGCCGTACCGGGATAGGCCGCGGCCAGCGCGAGACCGACGGTCTGGGCCTGCGGCTGTTCCCCGCTGGCGCTGGCGGCGCGCTGGGTCGCGAGAGGCACCGTGCTCGCATAGCCGAGGCGCTCGCCGTAGCACAGCATCGCGACCCGGCTGACCGCGTTGCGCAGCGCCGGCAGGATGACGGGGCCATCGGCATCGATGTCCTGCGCGCCGAACACGACCGCGGTGTTCAGCGCGCGGGCCGCCCCGATCGCTTCGACAAGCGCCGCGTCGTCTGCCGGGCTCGGCGTCATCAAGAACAGGTCGAACGCGATCGTGCGCGCACCTGCTTGCGCGAGCCGCCGGATCAGCTCGGCGTGGTCACGCCGCGCCGCTGGGTTGCGCGTGAACGGCTTGTGCAGTACGGCCTCGGTGGTGCGGTCAATCACGACGAGCTGCACCGCGTCGGATGCCGCAACAGGAGCGATCACATCAGCAAGCCACATCGTTGCGGTCGCGCTGCGCGTGTCCAGGTCCAGCAGATCGAACAGCCCGAGCCACGCGGCGAAGAACATCATCGCCGCCGACGCTAGGCCGAGGAAGGACAGCACGCGCCGCCAGTAAATCCGAGTGAGTCCGGTCGTGCCGCTCTCGCGCCGAATCGCGTCGATCAGCCGGTCCGCGCCGACGCCGAGCTCGCGCTTGCCGAGGTCGAGCACATTGCCTTCCGCCAGCGCCGCGATGTCGTCGGGTAATTGCGCTTTCGTCGGCACGGCGGCACCGTCGATCGTCACGGCAATGACCCGCTTGGTGCGCAGCGCCGTCGCGACCTCGTGGCGCACATAGTCGCCCGCCGCTCGGATGCGCTGCTGCCCATCGGCGCCGGCGAGGGTCAGCCATTGCGGGCCGATGACGACAACTACCACGTCGCAGGCGGCGATGCGCTTACCGATGATGGCAGCGAACTGGTCGCCACCGTAGATGTTCTTGACGTCGAAGAAGACGTGGTGCTTGCCGAAGTTATCCACCAGTTCGCTGTAGAGCGCGCGCGTGCCTTCCGCACTGTCGTCGCGGCGATAGCTGAGGAAGATCTTGACCCAGGGGGTGAAGGACAGCATCGCTCGGCGCCGCCTCGTCAATGCGAGGCGGGGACGCCGAGGCCATTGGTTGCAGCCGCGGGCCGCGACGGCGGGCTTGACTTGCCGCTCTCGAAGATACCGATCAGCACGCCGGCGGCGATCGCGGTAAGCACAGCGCCCTTGCTCACCGTCATCTTTACCGGCACCTGCCGGTCCATCATTTTGACCCACTCGGTTTCGCGCCGGATGTCGACCGGGTCGGCGGTGTACAGCGCTGCCGGCGCGCGGCCCCGGTACTGTGCCTGCTGTCCGGCCAGGAGCTGCGTGGCCGGCCACGCATTGACCGTCGATTCGAGACGCACCGTGTCTTCGACCACGACGACCTTGGCCTCGTCGCGCGTGCTCACGTCGACCCAGTACTGCGTGCCTTCCGAGCCAGCCGTCACGAACGTCGTCTTGACCGTGAAGGCGCCCTTGACCTTGACGAAGACCTTCCCAATGTCGTCGATGATCGAGCCGATCCGCACCTGCGTGTTCGGGTAGACGTAGGCGCGCGCGCCGCCCGGGTAGCTGATCACCGCGCCGGTGTCGTGGCCGGTGCGCAGCATGTCGCCAGTCATCAACTCCATCTCGGTGACGACGGCATAGGTACGCTCGCCGCGCGTGAGCTGCATCGCGTCGGCGGGCACCGCGCCCGCATACGCGGTGCCGTTGCGCACGACGCCGCTGAGCGTGATCACGCTGATCGGCTGCGTCACGCAGCCCGACAGCACGAACCCAAACATCAGCAGCCAGGCGATCCCGCGCTGCAGCAGCGTGGCTCCGGTGCGAGACACGGCACGGCGGTGTTCCGACATGGCGACTCCCTGCGGCAGCGTGCAGCGGCAGGATGCCGACAGGTCCCGTTGCCAGCGTCGCAAGTTACGCCGCTACGGTTGGTGGTCAACCCCTAGACATCATGGTCGCCGCAGGGTGGGCCGCCGGTCCCCGATATCGTAGTTTGACGGCGGCATGGGTGCCCAACGCGTCGCTGAATGACAGATCCAGCTGGTGCGTGATTGCATTCGCAGACGCAAGTAGATCTCGCTGGCGTGACGCCACTAGGCATGCTTGCCCTCAACCGGTCGATCACTGCCATCTCGCCGCCGCCGCCGTTTGGCTCAATTGATGACGGGCCTCAGTCTCCTTTGCATTGCGGGAGCAAACGGTGCATGATCGACGCGCCGACGTCGACTGAACGGAGCAAGGCGAATTGTCCCAGCATGTATGCAACGGCGCAACGCTGCAGTGCAGCTTCGGCCTGGCGCCCGCAACGCTGACGGTGCTGCCGACCGATCGCGTGATGACGAGCAGCCAACCCGCTGCCACGATCATGGACTTTCAACCCATCGCGAATATCGGCCCGTTCGGCGCGTGCATGAGCATCGCGAACCCGCAGGTCGCGGCGGCCACGTCGGCGGCGATGGGCGTGCTCACGCCGATGCCGTGCATCCCTGTCACGGTGGCGCCATGGGTACCCGGCGTGGCCACCGTCACGCTCGGTCACAAGCCTTCGCTCGACACCAACTGCACGCTGATGTGCATGTGGGCAGGTGTCATCACAGTTGCCGTGCCGGGCCAATTCACGCACACCATCCCCTGAACGCGAAGCGCTCGCGCCATCATCAAGATGCGCGATGGATTGCGAGTTAGGGGGATGACTTTGGCAGGCCACGGTCGTAGCGTTGGCCCCATGAATTGCGCGGCCCTTACCGTGTTGTCGCCAGCGTTTCGATACGGCGCGGCCCGGTCGCCGTGCGGCACGTGCTCATGCGGTCTTAAGGGCCGCGGCGAAGTCGTGAAGGGAGCCAGATGATTCACGACCTCGACCAATCGCTTGCAGCGTTGCTCGGTCGCGAGTTGCCGGGGCGCGATCAAATCACGGTGTCCTTCGCTGCGCCAGACGATCAGTTCGCGGTCAAGCTGCCGGCGGTCGATCTGTTCCTCTACGACCTGCGCGAGAACCTCGAATTGCGCAGCAACGACGACGAGGTCGAACGCCACGACGACGGCACGGCCACACGTTTTCAGCCGCCAGTGCGTGTCGACGCGTCGTATCTCATCACCGCTTGGCCGGGCGGCGCTGGCGGTCACAGCGATTCATCGGAAGACGAACACAAGCTGCTCGGTGCTGTGATGCGCGCGCTGCTTCGGTTCAGGAAGCTGCCGCGCGAGGTGCTCCAGGGAAGTCTGGCGAACCAAGACTTGCCGCTGCCCGTCAGCACACTGCAGCCGGGCCGGCTCCAGAGTCTGGGCGAGTTCTGGCAGGCACTCGGCGGCAAGCCGAAGGCGGCGTTGAACTACACCGTCACGCTGTCGGTCGATCTGAACGAATCCGAAACTTCGCGACTCGTCACCGAGAAAGAGATTCGGATGCGCCTCGGTACGGAGGCGTTGTCATGACGCTCGGAGATCCCAATCGGTGGATTGTGCTGCGGCGGCGGGTGGCGATCGCCGGGCGCGTCGTCGATGACGCCGGCGTGCCTGCCGACGGCGGTGTTCTGTCGATGCGGGCGCAGCCGGCGACGTCGCCACGGCGACCCGGACGGCGCGGCGCTGACGCGCCACCGATGAACCACTTCGTGCAGCTCCACGAGACGCGCGTGCGGGGTGATGGCTTTTATTTTTTCCTCGACCTTCCGGCAGGGGAGTATCTGATCGACGGCCGCGATGCGCGTGACCGAGCGATAGAACCCCGATCGATCTCGATCGCACCGGTGGTCGGCCCGGCGGCGAAGCCGTTGCTGGGCATCAATCTGGTCACCCGAAAGTAGGGGCGGGCAGAGCGTGATGAAGCTGGGTGCGCCGCGGCTGGCCGCGCGCCGCGGGCTGGGCCGTCGTACTGCTGATGCGACGCCGGATCCGCACCGTCGCCAAGAGCGTGCGGGTGATTGTTGATCTTCGCTTGGCCGAGCGACTCGGTCGGGCTTTTGCGGTCGATGCTTATCGAGGGGATGTGCCATGGCGAGACTGAACTACTCCGCACCGGGCGTGTACGTGGAAGAGATTCCTTCCGCGCGCCAACCGATTGCCGGCGTCGGAACCAATACCGCAGGATTCATCGGAATCGTGCCCAACACCATCTTCATCCCGGTCGCCAATCCTGACTACGACCCGGTGTTGAGCCGCGATCTGCTGGACTTCGCGCGTCTCAATGCGCAGCAGCCGTTGGCCGACGCCAACGCCGAGGCCAAGCGCGTCAAGGAGCTCGAAGAGAAGCGTGACGCGCTGCAGGCGCGCGTCGATGTCTTCGATGCCGATATCGCGGAGTTGAACAAATCGAAGCCGGGGCTCGACAAAGCCGCCTCTGATGCCGAGGCTGAACTCACGACGGCGAAGGCCGGCGTTCCCGACGGCACGACGCCCGACGATGCAACGGCCAAGGCGATCCGGGCCGCGCAGAAGAAGCTGAACGACGCCAAGAAGGCGCGTGACGACAACGCCGCGCGCCTCGATGCCGCGAACGCCGCGCGTCAACCGGTCAGCGACGAGTTGGCGGCGGCGAAAGCGCAGGCACCGGCTCCTGCGCCGGCGCCGGGAGGCGCCGCGGCGCCAAGCGCACCGGTCGGCCCCGGCGCCGAGAAAGAACTCGAGTTTGAGGGGGGCGGCGCCGGCCCCGATGCCGGGCTGCGCAAGCGCTCGGCGCTGCGGCCGTACTACTTGGCCGAGTTCGCGGTGCGGGCCGACGAGTTCGCGACCAAGCTGTGCACCAACTTCTCGGAGTACACGAACCTGTTCGGCGACTTCTCGGCCTTCGGCCCGGATGCCGACGGCGTCTTCGCACCGCTGCACCCCGGCCATCACATGCTGACGCATGCGGTTAACGGCTTTTTCAACAACGGCGGCACGCGCTGCTTCGTCGCGCGCGTGACCAGCGTCGAAGGCCTGAAGGACGCGCTGAAGCGCTTCGAGTCGATCGACGACGTCGCCATCCTGGCCGCTCCCGGTCTACCGAAGACGACCGAGATCTGGGAGCAGCTCCAGACCTTCTGCGAGAGCGACGCGCGCCAGAACGTGTTCGCGATCCTCGACTCGCCCGGCGTCGTCAACGACGGCAAGCGCAACGATTTCGACATCCTGCAGCTACAGTACGAGAGCCTGGACCCGTCGCTGCCGCGCAAGAGCACACACGCGGCCTACTACTTCCCGCACATCGAGATCAGCGACCCGGCCAAGCGGCTGCAAGACAGCGACCCGACGCGCGAGGTGCTGCCAAAGTATCGCGGGCGGACCTACGTGGCGCCCAGCGGTCACATCGCCGGCATCTATGCTCGTACCGACGAAGAGCGCGGCGTTCACAAGGCGCCCGCGAACACCGCGGTGCGCGGCGCGCTCGAGGTGAAGTACTACGTCAGCAAGCCAAAGCAGGAGATGCTCAACCCGCAAGGGGTCAACTGCATCCGCCTGATGAACGGCGACGTGACGGTCTGGGGTGCCCGCACGATCGGCGGCGATCGCAACGGCGAATGGAAGTACATCAGCGTGCGCCGCTTCGCTGGGTTCCTCGAGGAATCGATCGATCGCGGCACGCAGTGGGTCGTGTTCGAGCCCAACGACACGAACCTGTGGTCGCGCATCGTCCTGAACATCACCGCGTTCCTGACCAACGTCTGGCGCAGCGGTGCGCTGTTCGGCCTCACGCCGCAAGAGGCGTTCTACGTCAAGTGCGACGCCGAGCTCAATCCACCCGAGGTGCGCGATCTCGGCCAAGTGATCACCGAGATCGGCGTGTCGATCGTGCGTCCGGCTGAGTTCGTGATCTTCCGCATCACCCAGTCGGCCGGCGAGCACCCGGGCTGAGCGGCGCCGCAACGAGCGAAACGACATGAGCGTGGCAACGTCCCTTGCATCGCGGCTCGCGCCGGCGGCGCGGCCGCCCGGCCTCTACTTCGAGGATCGGGTGCCGGACGCTGCGCCGGCGTCGACGCTTGCGAGCGGCGTGCCGGTGTTTGTCGGCTTTGCGCAGCCGCGGGCCGATGTCGTCGAGCGCGCCGGTGCGCAGACGGTCTTGATCGAGCGCTGGGATGCGCGCAAGTTTGACGCCACCGTCGCGCCGGCACCGCAGAGCCATCTGGCGCTGGCGGTGCGCGGCTTCTTTGCCAACGGCGGCAGGCGCTGTGTCGTCTTCGCGGTCCCGCCCGGGTATGGCGTTGACGCGCGCGCCGGCATGATCAACGCGCTGCGGCGCGGCGGTCCACTCGAAGATCGCTCCGACGTCGATCTGGTGTGCGTCCCCGACGCGATGTCGTCGCTGCTGTCGACCGCCGGTGACCACGATGAGATCCACGCGCACGCGCTCGCGCATTGCGAGGCGATGGGCGATCGCTTCGCGATCCTCGACGCGCCCCGCGCCGTCGCAATCCCTCCCGAGCGCGACATCGACGAGGCCGCTGCGACGGAAAACGCGGTGCGCGCGATGCTGCGCCAGGCTGCGGCGCAGCGTTCGGCTTTCGGCGCGCTGTACTTCCCCTGGATCGCGGTCGGCGCGGGCAGCGAGGCGTCGCCGTCGACGGCCGACATCGCGCGTGCGCAGTGGCGTTGCCCACCGGCGCCGGATCGACGCGCACAGCGCCAATGGTTCTTGCCGCCCTGCGGCCATGTTGCCGGCCTGTATGCACGCATCGACGAACGCGTCGGTGCGCAGCGGTCACCCGCCAACGAGGCGCTCGAGGGCGTCATCGACACCTCTCTGCACTTCAGCGCCGAGCAGCACGGGCGTCTCAACGCCGGCGGCGTGAACGGCCTGCGCACGCGGCACGAGCGCGGCGTTGAGGTCGGCGGCGCGCGCACGCTCAGCGGCCACGCGCAATGGGCGCATGTCTCGACGGCACGCGTCGTGCTCGGCTTTCGGCGCTGGCTCGCGGTCGGCCTGCGCGAGTTCGTGTTCGAACCGCACACGACCTTGCTGTGGGATCGCATCCGAACGCGGCTCATCTCGCACTGCCTCGATCTGTTCAGCGCTGGCGCGCTCGCCGGCACCGAAGCGGCCCAGGCTTTCTTCGTGCAGTGCGACGCCGAGACCAACCCGCCCGACGGGCGGGATCTGGGCCGGGTGGTCGCGCACGTCGGTCTCGCCCCTTCGGTTCCGACCGAATTCATCTGGGTTCGCGTCGTTCACGACGCGTGTGGTTCCACGATCAGCGGACTGTCCTAGTCCATCAACTGGAGGTACGAACATGGCTTCGGGTCGCAAGGATCCCTTCCGCGGGTTCAAGTTCAGGGTCGTCATCGACGGTATCAATAAGGCCGGCTTTCGTGAGGTCTCGGGCCTCGATGCCAGCACCGATTCGGTCGACTATCGCGAAGGCGATGGCGACTCGATCCTGAAGCTGGCGGGTCTTAAGAAGTTCTCCAACATCACTCTCAAGCGCGGCATCACCGACGACCAGGACATCTGGAAGTGGCGCTCGATGGTGATGGACGGCAAGATCAAGGACGCACGCAAGAATGGCCAGATCATTCTGCTCGACGACGAAGGCAAGTCGGCCGCAGAGTGGACGTTCACCGATGGCTGGCCGACCAAATGGACCGGCCCGACCTTCAACGCTACCGCCAACGAGGTCGCGATCGACACGCTGGAGATCGCCCATGAAGGGCTCAAGCGCGTCAAATGAGCCAGCACAGCGAATTCCCGTTCACGCTGCCGCGCGGATACGTCGATCAGGAAGGGCGCGTCCACAAGGAAGGGACGATGCGTCTGGCCACCGCCAAGGACGAGGTCGCGCCGCTGCAGGACTATCGCGTCAAGTCCAATCCGGGCTACCTGGCGGTGATTCTTCTGGCGCGCGTCGTCACGCGGCTCGGCGATTTGCCGCAGGTCTATCCGCAAGTGATCGAAGACCTGCCGGTGGCCGACTTCGCGCATCTGCAGGCGCTGTACCGGCGCATCAACGAGCATGGTCACAGCCGGCTTGCGGTGACCTGCCCGGCCTGCGAGAAGACATTCGAGGTGGAGGTGGAGCCGGTGGGGGAGCACTAGGCTACCCCCCGGAACACCTGTTCCAGGAGGTGGCCTACCTTGCGTACTACTTTCACTGGTCGCACGCGCAGATCATGGGCATGAACCACATCGAGCGCCTCGTTTGGGTCGACCAGGTGGCTCGCATCAACACGAGGCTCAACGAGCCCGATGACGACGACTTTCGCTAACCGCAGGAGTGCAAGGTGCCGTACACGCCAGGCAGCAAGTCGTCGGGTAGACAACCCGCCGATCCGTTCATGGCATTCAAGTTCGTCGTGCTCGTCGGTGCCAACGACGTGCTCGGCGGCTTTGCCGACGTGACCGGGCTGGGAGCCGACACCGAGGTCGAGACACTGCGCGCTGGCGGCGAGAACAGCGCCGAGATCATGCTGCCCGGCCCGACCAAGTACTCGGCGCGCTTGACCTTGAAGCGCGGCATCGGCCACCCTGCCAAGCTGTGGCAGTGGTATCAGGCCGTGCTCGAGGGCAAGATCAATCGGCGCGACGTGACGATCAAGATGCAGTCGGCCAATGGCGCCGAGTCGCTGAGCTGGACCTTCCGCCAGGCTGTGCCGGTGAAATGGAGCGGCCCCGAATTGCATGCGGCCAATTCGGCGGTCGCGTTCGAGGCGATCGAATTGGTTCACAAGGGTTTCATGCTGCCCGCGGGTTGACGGCAGCGCACCCAGGTTCTTCTCGACACCAGGATGAAACAAGCCCCACGCTCACTTCGTTCGCTGCCACTCGAGTGGCAGCGTCAGCGCCTTCAGGCGGCCGGGCGGCACTGACATGGCCACGCCCTCGACCCGCCCCGCTGCAGACTCGCCGCCCTGGTCGGCGCCGGATTCGATCGGCCATGCGGCCTGGAACCGGCTGGTGCCGCCCGGCGTCGTGGCGGTCGGCGGTGCATCGGTGCTCGGCGCCCAGGCCACGTCGATCCATGACCGACACATGTCCTTCGTCGACTCGCTGTCGGTTGCACCGCTCGATCAGGAGGGGGCCACGGCCGTTCGGCGCGACGACACGAGGGTTTTCCGTCGCGCCGCGGCGCGTGGCGTCGTCATCGACCGCGATGCCCGGCCGGTGACCACCGCGCGTGCGGTCGCAGTCGGCATGGCATTGCCCGTGGGGGCGTCCGGGCAAGCGACATCGGTCGGCGTGGCCCAGATGCCTGTCGCGGCCGATGCGGTGGGTGATGCGACCCCAGTGGTCGGCGCGTACGTGGCGGCGCCGAGCGCGCTGCCAAATGCGTCCCCCGGCGCTGCGACAAGTGCCGGCTCGACACGTGGATACGAAACGGTACCCGTGACCGGATCGACCGCGCCGCGCGCGACGTCTCTTGTCGTGGGCCGGAGCGTTGCGGGCGTCGACGCGGCGGCGATCCAGTCCGTCCACGCTGCCGCGCCGAGCGAACGTGTCGCGATGTCACCATCCGAGTTGGTGCACCGCGTGTCGATCGACGTGCCCGCATCTGGGCCGCGCCCGATCCAGCCGGGGGTCGAAGTGCTTCGCGCAGCCACGCCCGAGGCCAACGACGCGACGGCATCGACCAGCGACCCCGAAGCGACAAAGTCCGTTGCCAGGCGCGCTTCACCACTGTTGTCGTCCTCGCGGGAAGCGGGCGGCGCGGAGTCGTTCGGCGCGGCGCAAGACGCATCCATTCGCGCACGGGCCGGCGCTGTCGGCGCATCGAACGATGGCGGCGCACCACTTGCCGGGCTCGATGCCATCAGCGGTGCGGGCTTGCCGCTCGCGCGCGTTGCGCGCGCCGCGACCCCGCGCGGCGCCACGGCACCGAAGTCTGCCGTGGCCGCTGCGTCACCGCCACTGGCAGCCAATGCGATCGCAAGGTCGCTCGGGTGGGATGCGGCCGGTCCATCGCACGGCAGGTTCGGCACGAACCCCGGCGATTCGCGGCAGCCACCGATCATCGTGATGCGGCGCCCGCACGCCCTGCCTATGATCGATCGGCCCGCGCTTGGACGCGTCGAAGCGACGAGCCTCGGCGATCCGCCGCAGCGCGCCGCGGCGCCGGCGCCATTGACAGGTGGCGCGGCCTTCGAGCCTGCTCCCGGCACTGCATCGGTGCTCGCGCCGAGCGCGGCCATGCTGCCCGACGCGGCCGCGTCGAGCGCCTCGGTTGCCGGCCCGATGGCGACGTCGGCTTCGATGCCGGCCGTGACGTCGGCAGCGACGCCGATGCTTGGAGTGACCGCTGCGTCGATGCCTGCAGAGGGTGCACTCGGTGCCGATGCTTTGCCCTTGGCGCGCGTTGCGGCGCGGCGGGTGCCGGCTGCGCAGCGACGTGCCGAAGCGACGAGCCTCGGTGATCCGCCGCAGCGTGTCGCGGCGCCGGCGCTATTGACAGGTCACGCGGCCTTCGAGCCTGCGTCGGCGCTCGCGCTGAGCGCGGCCATGCTGCCCGACGTGACAGCGTCGAATGTCTCGAACCTTGCCGGCCCGACTGCGATGTCGGCAGTGACCGCTGCGTCGATGCCTGCAGAGGGTGCGCTCGATCCCGACGCCTTGCCATTGGCGCGCGTTGCGGCGCGGCCGGTGCTGGCTGCGCAGGTCGATCGCGTCAGCCTCGAGCAATCGGCGCGAACCGCGGCGGCCGCCGCGGCGTTGGGCGACGCAACAACGCAAGGCGGTGTGCCGGTCGTCGCCGGGGCGTCGCACCCGATGGTGCCGATACCGGGCACCATCGTCGAGCCGGCGCGCGCCGGCGCAGCACGCTTCGAATCGCCATCGGCCACGTTCGATCGTGCGCCCGATCTGCCGATCGCGCGTCCCTCAAGGATCCGCGGGGCGACGCGCGGCGGTCCCGAGCTTGCAGGTTCGGAATCGTCCCTCAGTCCATCGGCCGACCCGTCCGTGATGGCGCAGCCGATGCTGCGACACCCGCACGATCGTGTGCCAGCGGCGCCCTACGTTAAACCTGCGAGCCGCGATGGCAGCCATGCCAGCGGCGTGCCGACGAGCGCCCGGAATCTGGCGCACGCCCCACTCGAGATGCCGGTGGTGCGCACGTCGTCGGGCGCCGCGAGCGGAGCGCGCGGCGGCAGCTTCACGAACTCGGCGATGCCACGCCACGCCAGCGCGAGCGGCATGGTCGCGAAGCCGATCACGCTGATCGACCTGGCCGGCATCACCGCTGGCCGCTGGGCAAGCACTGCGGCGCAGCGCGACTCGTCATCAAGCGGCGATGCGGCGTCGGTTGAAGACGCCGCTGCCAACCCGCTCCGGTCACTCCCGCTGGCACGCTGGCAGCGCACTGGCGATGGCGATGGTGCGTTCGGCACCGCCCCCGCTGGCGCGGTGCGCGCAGCGGAGCCGACGTCGCACGACCTTTCGCTGCCGCTCGCGGCGCCGGTACTCGCGCGCGACCTGCAGCCGGCAGCGCTCGCCATCGCACGCGATGCGTTCGCCGCTTCGGCGCCGTACGAACTGCCCGCTGCCGCGGCGATGCCGGGGCCGACGATGCCGCCGTCCGCGCTGGCGCCACATGCCGCCGCGCCGTCGCCGAGCGCTGGCCGCGGTGCTGAAGCCGATGTCGACGATCTCGTCGAGCGGGCCTGGCAGACGCTGATGTCGCGCCTCGCCATCGAACAGGAACGGCGAGGGTTCGGGCGATGGAGCTGAGTAAGCTGACGATCCTGGTCGAGCAACGCGGCGGCGTGCTGCAGTTCGGCAGCGAAACGTCGGACAACACGATCGTCGCGATGTTCAACCCGAACAAGCTCGGGCTGAGCCGCACCGTGAACTGGGAGAACCAGAAGGCCGCCAAGCGCGACACGCCGGAGATGCAGTTCACCGGCTCCGAACCGCAGACCATGAGCATCGATCTGCTGTTCGACACCTACGACTCGCCGAAGGCCGAGGCCGACAAGGACAGCGTGAAGAAGAAGCACACCGACAAGCTGCTGAAGCTGACGCTGGTCGATGGTGACAAGCATCGGCCGCCGGTATGCCAGCTCAAGTGGGGTCAGCTCGGCGTGTTCTTCCAGGGTGTGCTGCAGCAGCTCGAAACCCAGTTCACGATGTTCACGTCGAACGGCACGCCGGTGCGCGCGACCAACCACTGCACGTTCAGGCGCTGGATCACCGACAAGAAAGACCTCGAGAATCAGCAGAACGAATCGTCGGACATCGCCAAGGTCTGGATCGTCAAGCGCGGCCAGTCGCTGGCGACGATCGCGGCGCAGGAGTACGGCAACCCGCGCGCGTGGCGCGTCATCGCGCAGGCCAACGGCATCGACGATCCGCTCGGGCTCGTCCCCGGCATGCGCTTGCTGCTGCCGCCATGGCGCACGCCCTGGAACCCGGAGCTGTCATGACCGCGCGCGATCCCTTCGACACGCTCGCGCCCGAGTTCACGTTGCGCGTCAACGGCACGGCGCTGCCGAACGGCGCGAGCGCTGATCTGATCCAGCTCAGCGTGCTCGACGACGTCGACGCCCCCGGCATGTTCGCGGTCACGCTGGTCGCGTGGGACACCACCCAGATGAAGCCGAAGTGGATCGACGATGCGCTCTTCAACGCCGGCAACTCGCTGCAGATCGAGTTCGGCTATCGCGACACGACGGCGGTGCTGATGAGCGGCGAGGTTACCGGGCTCGAGGCGGACTTCCCGTTGTCGCGCCCGCCGACGGTCACGGTGCGCGGCTACGACCGGCGCCATCGCCTGATGCGTGCGCGCAAGACGCGCTCGTTCCTCAATACCAAAGACAGCGACATCGCGCGTCAGATCGCGTCGGACGCCGGCCTGAGCCCAAAGGTCGAGGACAGCGGCGTGACGCTGCCCTACGTGCTGCAGCACAACCAGACCGATTTCGAGTTCCTCGCGGCGCGCGCGCGGCGCATCAACTTCGAAGTGGTCGTGCAGGATCGCGACCTGTTGTACCGCCCGCGCAAGATCGCCGCCCAGGCCGCGCTGACCCTGCACCGCGAGATCGAGCTGATCGAGTTTCGCCCGCGGCTGTCGACCGTCGGCCAGGTGCCGCAGCTCGAGGTGCGCGGCTGGGATCCGGCGCAGAAGAAGGAGATCGTCGGCAAGGCCGGCGCCGGCGACGAGCCGCAGCTGATGGCCGGCAAGGCGGCCGGACCGGCGGCGACCCAGCGCGCGTTCGACCCCGGCACCAGCGCACGCGTCGACGCACCCGTGCAGAGCCAGGACGAGGCGGATGCGATCGCCAAGCGCGCCTATGCCGAGATGGCGCTCGGCTACATCCGCGCCGACGGTGTTTGTATCGGCGAGCCGCGCCTGCGCGCTGGCATCGTCATCAAGATCGAAGGCATCGGCGAGCGCTTCAGCGGGCCGTACTACGTGACCTCGGTCGAGCACTCGTTCGCGCCGAAGAAGGGCTATCGCACCTCGTTCTCGGCGCGGAGGAATTCGTCGTGAGCCACAACGAGTTGCTGCGCGTGCTGCTGGCACCGGGCGACCATGACGGCCGCTTCTTCGGCGTCGTTGTGGGCGTCGTCACGAACAACAAGGATCCCGACGCGATGCACCGCGTCAAGGTGCGCTTCCCGTGGCTGAACCTCGACCATGAAAGCCACTGGGCGCGCGTCGCCGTGGCGATGGCCGGCAACGACCGCGGTGCGTACTTTCTGCCCGAGCCCGACGATGAAGTGCTGGTGGCCTTCGAACACGGCAGCCTCGAGCATCCGTACGTCATCGGCGCGCTCTGGAACGGCAAGGACAAGCCGCCCGAGAACAACAGCGACGGCAAGAACGACAACCGCACGATCAAGTCGCGCAGCGGGCACGTGATCCGGCTGTGCGATTCGAGCGGCGGCGAACGCGTCGAAGTGATCGACAAGACCGGCAACAACAAAATCGTCATCACCAGTTCCGACAACAAGATCTCGATCGAGGCGCAGGGCGACATCTCGATCAAGTCGAGCACCGGCAAGGTCACGATCGACGCGGTCGGGGTCGAGATCAAGTCGTCGCTCGACGTGAAGATCCAGGCGCAGACGAGCCTCGATGCATCGGCCACCGGGCAGGTGAACATCAAGGGCGCGATGGTGAACGTCAATTGAACGTGAACGAGGCACCCGCATGACGCACTCGACGGCTTTCCCCGGCAACGTGACGAGCGTGCCCACGCTCGGCGCCGGCTGGGCCTTCCCGGTCGCGCGCGAAAGCCTGCCCGGCGATGCGCAGGGCGCGCTGGCGCTGGCGGCCGACGAGCGCAGCGTGCGCGAGGCGATCGAGATCATCCTGTCGACGCGCAAGGGCGAGCGCGCGATGCGCCCCGAGTTCGGCTGTGACCTGGGCAAGCTGCTGTTCGCGCCGAACAACGGCACGACGCGGGCGACCGCCGAGTTCGAGGTCACGCAGGCGCTGCAGGCGTGGGAGCCGCGCATCGAGTTGCTCGAGGTCGGTGTGCGTTCGGGGGGCGACAACGGCGAGCAGTTGCTGATCGAGGTCGCCTACCGCGTGCGCAGCACCGACAACCGCTTCAGCTTCGTCTATCCGTTCTATCTCGATCGAGCGTTGAGCTGAAGGTGGTGCCACGGTGAGACTCCAACCCACGCCCCGCCTGATCGAGCGAGCGCGCTCGGCGAGCGAGATTGCGAAGGCGCTCGAGCGGCTGTTCGATCAGCGCGGGTTCGGGCCGGGCGACGACGATCCGCTGCGCGAGGCGCTGGTGCGCGTCGCGGCGCGCTACGGGCAGATCGTCACCGCCTGCGTGAACGCGGCGCCCGATCTGCACCTCGAAGCCTTCGCGAGCCTGCTCGGCGGCGTGCCGCGCGCGCCGCAGGCTGCGCGCGTGCACCTCAGCTTCACGCCCGCGGCGGGTCGGCAGACGGCCACGCCGCTGATCGTGCCGATGCACACCCGCGTCGCCGCGCCGCCAGCTGAAGGCGACAGTGTGCCGGTCATCTTCGAGACGCTCGCCGACATCGAACTCGTGCGGGCCGACGCGGTGCGCGCGCTCTATGTCGATGCGGGGCACGGCCAAGTCGCCGATGTCGGCGGCGTGCTGACGATCGAGGGCTTGCGTGGCGACCCGTTGACCGCGGCGCTGCCGATCGTCCACGCGCTGCACATCGCGCAGCGCGTGGTCTTCGGCGTACCGGGCCTGCAGCAGGTTCGCGTGGAGCTCGGCGTGGCGGACGAAGGCGCTGCGGCAGCCGCGGCGAGCGCGCCGCTGTCGATCGAATGGGTCGTGCCCGCGGCGCAGGGCGATCTGCCGCTCGTGGTGGTCAGCGACACGACCGCCGGCCTGACGCGCAGCGGCGAAGTCGTGCTCACGGCGCCGGCGGCTTGGCCGGCGACGAGCGTCGACGGCATCGAATCGCTGTGGCTCACATTGCGCGTGGCGCGCGTGACGCCCACGTCGGCGGCGGGTGACGCGGGGGTGAGCGCTTCGTCTTCAGCGCGGGTGCCGCGGCTGACGGGGTTGACGCTTCGTGCCGTCGCGGCAACGGCGGCACAAGCGCTCGTGGCCGCATGCCACGACGGTGTGCCGCTCGACATCAGCAAGGACCACTTCCCGTTCGGCGAACGCCCGCGCTTCGGTACCGTCTTTCAATTGCAGGGCCCGGCGTTCGCCGAGCCGGGCAACAAGGTCGAGTTGCATGTCGTGCTGACCAACCCCGAAGGGTCGACAACGACGCCGATCCCGCCGGTGAGCCGCGAGGGGCGGCCGCGGGTCGCGTGGGAGATCTCGACGCCGCGCGGCTTCGAGCCGCTGACGCTGAGCGACGGCACGCGTGCGCTGACGCACAGCGGCACAGTCGCGTTCACCGTGCCTGACAATGTCGCGGCCACCACGATCGCCGGCCGACGCGAGGTCTGGCTGCGTGCACGTCTCGCGTCGGGCCACTACGGTAGCCCGGTGCTCGTCGAAGGCAACCCGGTTCCGCTCGCACGGGCACCGGCGATCCGTTCGCTGACGGTCACCTCGACGCTCGAACGCGGCCCGCTCGCGCCCGAGGGCCTCGTCGCGCAAGGGGCGCTGGCGAGTCGCCGCGTGAACGCGACACCGGGCGTGCCGTTCGACGCGTTCGTCGCGCCCGATGTCGCCGGGCCGGCGCTGTACGTTGGGCTCGCGGCGCAGCCAGGCGCGCTGGCCGCGGGCCGCGTCGTCTGCTGGCATGTGCGGCCGGCGCTGCCGCTGCCGCCGCTCGCGCTCGTCGAGGCGCCTTCGACACCGGCCGTGGTACGCTGGCAGGTGCACGCGGCCACCGGGTGGCGCGACGTCGACGTGCGCGATGCATCGGCCGGGCTCACGCAGTCGGGCATCGTGAGGTTGACGCTGCCCGATGACGCGGCGCCGTGGCTCGGCAGCGCGCCCGATCCGACCGGCGCGTTGGCGTGGTTGCGCATCGTCTGGCCGACCGATGCGACGAGTGGCGCGGTACCGGTGGGCCTGGCGATCAACAGCGTCGCGGCACGCCAATCGCAGCGCTTGCGCGACGAAGTCGTCGGCTCGAGCAACGGTCGGGCGGCACAGACCTTCAAAGCGCTGCGCACGCCGATCGTCGGCGAGGTGCTGCTGCAAGTGCGCGAGGGTGACGACGCGTGGGTGAACTGGCAGGAGGTCGACGATCTGTCCGAATCGCGCCCCGACGCGCGCGCCTTCACGCTCGATCGCGCGAGCGGCGAACTGCGCTTCGGCAACGGCCGCTTCGGGCGCATCCCGCCGCTCGGCGGCGCCAACAACGTGCGCCTGCATGCCTATGCGAGCGGCGGCGGACGGCGCGGCAACCAGGCGCCGGGCGCGATCGCGCAGCTGCTCAGCGCGATCCCGGCGGTCGAATCGGTCGTCAACCTCGAAGCTTCCGCCGGCGGCTTCGACGGCGACGATGCGGCACGTGTTCAACGCCACGCCGCGGCCTGGCTCAGGCACCGCGACCGCGCGATCTGCGCCGATGACTTCGCCGATCTGGCGCTGCGCGCGTCGCCCGAGGTCGCGCGTGCGTACTGCGTCGCTGGGCGCGACCTGGGCGCCGCGCCAACCATGGCCGCCGAGCTGCAAGCCGGTGTCGTCAGTGTGATCGTGGTGCCGCGCGGCGACGATGCCGAGCCGCAACCTGACCTGGCCTTGCTCGCGAGCGTGAAGAGCTATCTCGATGCGCGCCGATCGGGCGCCGGGCGGCTCGTGCTGGCCGGCCCGACCTATGCGCGCGTCGCCGTCAAGCTGCAGGTCGTCGCCGAGGACGGCTGGTCGCCGCACGCGGTGGCGGTCGAATGCGCGTTGCAGATCGAGCGCTTCCTGCATCCGTTGCACGGTGGCGTCGACGGGCGCGGCTGGGCCTTGAACGAACGACCGCACCGCTCCGACATCAACGGGCTGCTCGGCACGATCGACGGCGTGGTGCTGGTGCGCGGGCTGATCCTGACGATGGCCGCGCCTTCGGCCATGCCCTTCATCGCGTCGGCCGGTCCGATCGACGTGGCCCCCGAGGGGCCGGCGTCATGAGGCACTCGGTGGACACGACGACGATCGAGCCGGCGCGCGCCTGGGAGTTCGACGAACTGCTGCGCGAAGGCATGGCGCTGATCCCGGCCTACGCGCCGCAGTGGACGAACCACAACCCTGCCGACCCGGGCATCACGCTCGTCGAGCTGTTCGCTTACTTCAGCGAAATCCTCGCCTATCGCGCGTTGCGCATCACGCCCGACGCGAAGCTGCACTTCCTGCGTCTGCTTGAAGGCGCGGACGGCGCGCTTGCCGATGCTCTGCAGGGCGCTGCGCCGGCAGCGATCGATGAGGCGATCCGCGCGCGCGCTCTCGCGCTCTCGCAGGTTGACTGTGCCGTGACGCCGCGCGACTTCGAGCAGCTCGCCGTCGCGGCAGCCGCGGAGCATCTGGGTGAGCGCGCGGTCGTGCGCGCGATGTGCATGCCGGCGACCGACCTGCGCCGTGCGATCGGAGCCGACGATGCGAGCGCCGTCGCGGCCCCCGGCGATGTCAGCGTGCTCCTCGCGCCGGAGCGCGAGCTGCCGCAGCAGCGGCTCGACGAAATCTGCCACGCGGTACAGCAGGCCTTGGCACCACGCTGCCTGCTGACCACCCGTGTCCATGTCGTCGGTCCCGCCTTCCTGCACGTGTCCGTTGCTTGCCATGTCGCGCTCGAGCCAGGCGCAACGCTTGCCGCGGCGTGTGACGCGATCGACGCGGCGCTGCGGCGCCACTTCGGGCCGGTCGCTGCGGACGAATCGATCGCGAACGCGCGGCCCTTCGGGCGCGCGCTGTACCTGAGCGAGATCGCCGAAGTGATCGATCGCGCCGAAGGCGTCGACTACGTCGAGCAGATCGCGGTGTGGCGCATGCATGTTCATGATCCGGCCGACGACGCCGGCGATGCGCACGTCGGCATTCGCGTCGGCCTGATCGCCACGCCGGGCGAAGATACGCACCTCGGCGGGCGCGTCAGCCTCGCAGTGCGCCGCCTGTTGCGCGACGAGAGCGGCGCGCTCGAGCGCGTGCACCTGCATCCGTGGGAGCTGGTGCGCGTGCGCCTTGCGCGCGACGCGGTCCGCGAGATCGGCGTCGACGCGGTGCCTTCGGATGGTGGAGGTCGCGATGCAGGCTGAGCGCGCCGATCGCATGTTCGCCGGCCTGCCGGCGGTGTATCGCGATCGCGATACCTCGGGCGAGCTGGCTGCGCTGCTCGCCGTGTTCGAAGCGCTGTTCTTCGGCGGAAGCGGCGAGGTGCCGACGCCGCTGCTGCCCGGCATCGAGCAACAACTCCCTGAGATCCCGGCGCTGTTCGCGCCGCGCGACGAGGTCGAATGCGGCGAGACAAAGCGACGCACGCCCGATGCGTTCATGCACTGGCTCGCCAACTGGCTCTCGTTCACGCCGCATGCGCTCTTCGGCCCCGAGGCGCTGCGCCGCATCGTCGCCGGCATCGTGCCGCTGTACGGTCGGCGTGGTACGCGCGAGTACCTCGCGAAGCTGCTCGAGCTGTGCTTCGGCGCCGAGGTGCAGGCCATCCATCTCGACGATCGACCGCGCGTCGGCCTGACGATTGGCGCGTCCGCGATCGGTGTCGACGCGCGCCTCGCGACGAGCCGGCCGTTCTGGTTCAAGGTGGTGGTCGACACACAGGCGCAGCCAGGCAGCGACTCGAGGCCGCAGCGCGTTGCCGACCTCGAGCGCCGCCTGCGTGCCGTGATCGATTTCGCCAAGCCGGCGCACACCGCGTACGAGTTGCAATGGCGCCGGCCCGCGCATGCCGCGGCGCCCCACGAACGTGAGGCCGAGCGGCCCGCACGCACGGTCGATCGGCCCTTGGGAGAATGAATCATGCAGAAGAAACACCTGATCAACCGCAAGCCAGCCTATCGACATGGCCAGCTTTTGCTCGAAGACGATTTCATCGACGAACAGCAGTTCCACGTCCATGCGCGCTACCAGCATGCGAGCCAGCTGCACGGCTTCGGCGCGGTGCGCGGGCTCGAGGTCACGGCCGCCGGTGACGCCGCGGTCGGCGTCTCGAAAGGCTACGCGGTCGACCGCCGCGGGCGCGAGATCGAGCTGCGCGAACCTGAGACGCTCGAGCTGCACGGCTTGCCGCCGGGCGCGCTGGCGTGGGTCACGATCGGCTTCCGCACCGAACAGCCGCAGCAGGCCGAGGGCGGCGCCAATCACCGCATCGATTGCTACGCGGTGCTGCGCATCGCGACCGGTGTCGAGCTGCATGACGTGCGGCTGGCCAGCGTGCAGCTCGACGAACGCGGCCGTCTCGCGCACGATGCGATCCACCATGCCGAACGCGACAACCTGGGCAGCGTGATCGCGCCGGGCTCGGTCACCGCCGAGGCACTCGACGCGCAACTGCGCCGCGACTGGATCGGGCTCGCGTTCCATCCTTCGAGTATTCCGAAAGACGAGAGCGATGCGCAGCCCGCGTTTCGAATCGGTGCGACCGAGGCACAGGCGCACCGCGACCTCGGCGGGCAGCCGAACACGCGCGGCGCCGCCGGCACCATGGCGATCGTGTTGCCTCCCGGCGTTCGCCACCTGCATCGCCTGCGCGTGGCCGGTGCGGCCAACGAGAAGAAGATGGTCGTGCGGCTGCTGAGGGGCGGTTTCGACCCGAAGACGATGAAGCATGTGCGCGACGAACTGGCCGTGCTCGAGATCGGTCCGGGTGCCTACTACGAGACGGTCGACATCCCGACCGCCCATCGCAGCCTGGCTGACCGGCATCGGACCTTGTCGATCGACATCCGTGCCGAGGGTTACGTCAGAGTCTCGTTGATCGCGCTCGACGTGTCGTATTGAGTCTCGACAACGCAGCGGCCCCGAGCTTTCCATGCAGCCCTTCGCACAGTCGTCGGAACACCTTCTCGCCGAACTCGAGCGGGTCGATCTGCTGATCCGATCGCGGGTGGCGTATCTGCGACGTGTGCAGTCCGAAGACGAACACTTCCGGGGGCTGTACATCTCCGAGCAGGAGGTCGACGCACTGCTTGCGCGCCCGCTCGGCGCCCCACACTGGATGAAGGCGTTCGAGGGTGGCGGCCTGGCCGACGTGGACGGGGCGCTGCGCGCGCTCGACGATGCCATTGCGCACCGCTGTGCGGCCGCGGTCGCCGCCGGCGTCGACCTGAGACTGGCGCGGCTCGCGCGCAGCTTCGGTCTCGATCGATTCGACGTCGACGTGCTGCTCGTGTGCCTGGCCGGCGAGATCGACCTGCGCTACGAAAAGCTCTACGCCTATCTGCAGGACGACGTGACGAAGAAGCGGCCGAGCGTCGACCTCGCGCTGCATCTGCTGACCGCGAGCGCCGATTCCGCGCTCAAAGCGCGGTGCCACTTCATGGCCGGCGCGCCACTGTTTGACCAGCGCATCGTGCACCTGCTCGAAGATCCGGCGCAGCCGAACTCACCGATGCTGGCGCGGGTGTTGAAGCCCGACGAGCGCATCGTCGAGTTCCTGCTCGGCAGCGACGCGATCGACGCGCGCCTGCGCGATGCAATGCAGATCGTTGCGCCGACACAAGGCCTCGACGCGCTGATGCTCGACGACGACACGCGGCGCGCGTTCCGCCAGGCCTGGCCGCAGGCCGACGCGGCGGGGCTGCTGCCGTTGTTGCTGCACGGGCCGGCCGGTGCCGGCAAACGCAGCATTGCGCAGGCGCTTTGCCATGAGCGCGGTTTGCCGCTGCTGGTGGTCGACGTCGCGGCGTTCGCGCCGGAAGCCGAAAGCGCTGCCGCACCGGGCCGCTGGGCCGCGACCGTCGCGCTCGTCGAACGCGAAGCGCGCCTGCGCGGTGCCGCGGTGCATTGGCGTGGTATCGACGCGCTCGCCGGCGAGGCTCGTCGCGCCGAGCACGTGGCGCTGCTGCGCGCGCTCGATGACGCGCAGACGCCGTGCTTCGTCGCTGCGGCGGCCGGCGACACGCTCGATGCGACGCAGTCGTTTACACGCCGCGGTGCCATCGTGATGCGTGTGCCGCTGCCGACGCATCTGCAGCGCGCCTCGTCATGGGCAGCGGCGCTGAGCGACACGGCGCTCGAACCGCGTATCGACCTGGCGAGTCTGGCAACGCGATTCAAGCTCAGCTTCGGCAAGATCGAACAGTCGGCAGCGACGGCACGGCGCCTGGCGCAGGTGCGCGGCGGCACGGGCGCGGTCGTGACGATGCGCGAGCTGCAAGACGCCTGCCGCATGCATTCGAATCAGCGCCTGGCATCGCTCGCACGCAAGACCTCGCCGCACTACCAATGGAGCGACATCGTGCTGCCGACCGACCGCGTGACCCAGTTGCGCGAGATCTGCAACCACGTGAAATACCGCGACCGGGTCTATGCCGACTGGGGATTCGGCCGCAAACTCGCGCTCGGCAAAGGCTTGGCGGTGCTGTTCGCCGGGCCGTCGGGCACCGGCAAGACGATGGCGGCCGGCATCATCGCCGCCGAGCTCGCGCTCGATCTTTACAAGATCGATCTGTCGACGGTCATCAGCAAGTACATCGGCGAGACCGAGAAGAACCTGTCGCGCATCTTCGACGAGGCCGAGACCTCCAACGCGATCCTGTTCTTCGACGAAGCCGACGCGCTGTTCGGCAAGCGCAGCGAGGTGCGCGACTCGCATGACCGCTATGCCAACATCGAGGTCGGTTACCTGCTGCAGCGCATGGAAGAGTACGAGGGCATCGCGATCCTCGCGACAAACTTCCGTAAGAATATGGACGACGCATTCGTTCGCCGGCTGCACTTCACGATCGAGTTCTCGCTCCCGAACCACGACGATCGGCGGCGCATCTGGGAAGGCATCTGGCCGAACGACACCCCGCGCGATGCCGCGCTCGATCTCGAACTGCTCGCGCAACGCTACGAGATGACAGGCGGCAACATCAAGAACGTCGCGCTCGCGGCGGCGTTTCTGGCCGCCGACGACGACCAGGTCGTGCGCATGCACCACGTGATGCAGGCGACGCTGCGCGAGTATCAGAAGACCGGCAAGCTGATGACCGATTACGAAGAATTCGCCGACGGCGCGGCGCGGCGATGAGCACGATCATGGGTCTTTTCATTTGTGCACGAATGCGTCAGCATCGAAGTTCGACTCCCACGAGGAGGTCACATGTTCATCCGTGACATCGCCCGCCGGCCCGCCCAGAAGCCGATCGCTGCATCGGGGCGCTCGACACGTGTGTCGCAGGCGAGCCGTTCGGCGAACGCCAAGCGCAAGACGATCCATGAATCGCTGCTGCAGTTGCAGCGCGAACATGGCAATCAGTTCGTTGCCCAGGTGCTGCAACGCGATGCCAAGGGCACCGGCGACTTCGATGACGCGGGGCAGCTCGACCACAAAGCGGCAGGGCGAATTGCCAGCGACGACAAGGCCGTGGGCCAGGCGACGATCCAGCGCGCGTTGACGCCGGCCGAGACGCTCGAGAACCTGAAGTCGGCCAAATTCGCCGGCAACCCGCAGCTCGAGAGCGCGTTCGACAATGCGCCGGTACTGCGCCAGGGTGCGAATGGCGACGGTGTGAAGCTGGTTCAAGAAGGGCTCGTGGCCGACGGCTTCGCGATGCCGATCTCCACGAAGCCGGACGGCCAGATGGATGGCGACTTCGGTGGCGAAACCGCAGGGGTCGTGAGCGCCTTTCAGAAGAAGCACTCGCTGAGTCGCGATGGCAGGGTCGGCCGCGACACGATGCGCCGGCTCGACGAACTCGCCGGCGCCGCGCCCGCGCCGCCTGGACCCGCACCGGCGCCGCCCGGCCCGGCCCCCGCACCACCCGCGCCGCCACCGGCGGTGGCGCTGACGGTGAGCATCGGCAAGGTGCGTGCGCCGTCGACGCCCGCGGCGATGGCGGCCGATCGCATCCCGCCGCGTGTCGACACGGCGGTCAATGTCGCGATCGCCGGCTTTGCGTTGCCGATGCTGCCGGTCACGCTGTCGGTCGATGGTGCTGGCGGCGGGAACGGCACCGCCACCCTCAACGGCGCCGCCACCGTCGATCTGACAAGCGACGCGGCCGTGCAGGTCCGGGGTGGCAACCAGACCGACAAGGGCAGCGGCGGCAAGCTGCGGCTGATCGCGAAGCGGGGCACCACGCAGCTTGCAGTGAGCAACTTCTTCTCGGTGTCGTCGATTCCGCAGAACTACAGCGACACCTTCGTCAGGCTGGTCACCGGCGCGGCGCGCGGCATCGTCGTGCAGGACGGCTGGGAATCCGACAGCAAGACCTTCACTGACCTCGACGAGACCGAGATCTCCGAGCGCGTCGAGCATAAGAGCAGCACCGGCTCGCTCGCCGGCTTCGCGAGCGGCAACTCGGGTTACGAGCCGGGCAATGTGCTGACCACCGACACGCACAGCACCAGCGTTGCGTCGCTGACCGGCGTCGGCCATGTGTTCACGCACCAGACCTGCATGTTCAAGGATCACCGTGCCGGCGCGGTCGACATTCCGATGACCGCCTCCGGGTTCCATCTGACGCGTGACGTGGTGGCCGCACCCGGCGTTCCGATCGTGATCACCACGTCGAAGGTCGGTGCCGCGGCCACCGCCAAGGGCATCGCTTCGGGCGCCGGAACGGCGAACGTGGTGAAGCCACAGAACGTGTAAGGCGCAGCATGAACGACGACAGCAGCACGACCCGCGAGACTGGTTCGTATCCGCGGCGGCCGCAGCTTTTCGTGCGGCGCGGTGCGGAGATTGTCGAGGCGCCACGCGAAGATGTGGAGGTCGCCGAAGGCTACCTCGCGTGGCCGACCAAGGGCGAGCTCATCGACGGCAAGCGCCTGACCCTGCTGACGAAGAAGACGGCCTGCCGGCCGGGTGAGGAGATCCGCGTCGTGCATGTCGTCGAGACGACCACGCCGGGCTATGCGCTGTACGTGGCGGGGCCGAAGGCCGTGCACGGCGAATACGTCGATGGCGGGTTGGCGACGACGCTGTCGCCGAACCCCGACGATCCGCTCGTGCCGCTCGACTACGACGGCATCACGCTGCCCGGCCCAGGGATCGACTACAACTACGACGTGACGACTTACGTGCTGACGAAGCCCGGCAGGCACACGATCCGCTGGAAGCTTGGCGCGCTCGAGTCCAACACGTTGGAGATCTCGATCGTCGGCGCGCCTTAATGCCGCGAAGCTGAGCAAATCAGGAGGCCCTGTGTACGAGCATGAGATCGCCGCACGCCAGCTGTCGAATCTGAACCCCGCGCCGACCTGGCCGGCGCACGTGGCGCGAGTCGCCGACGAAGGCGCGGGCGGGCTGGCGACCTGTCGCCTCGGCGACGGCGCCTGCGCCTCCGCGCAAGCCTCGCACGTCAGCCGCGCAGCCAGCGTGCAAGGCTCGGCGCTGCATCGCTCGCTGTTGCAATTGCAGCGCCGACACGGCAACCAGTTCGTCGGCCGGGTGTTGCGGCAGGCCGCTGCCGGCGAGCACGAAGGCGGCGGCATGGACGCGATCGAGCATTCGATCGAAGGCGCCCGTGGCGCCGGCCAGGGCATGGATCACGGCACGCGCAGCCGCATGGAAGGCGCGTTCGGCGCCGACTTCTCGGGCGTGCGCATCCACGACGATGCACGGGCCGACGGGCTGTCGCAATCGCTGAGTGCGCGCGCCTTCACGACCGGGCGCGATGTATTCTTTCGCCAGGGCGAGTACAGCCCGGGTACGAGCTCGGGGCGCGAGTTACTGGCGCACGAACTGACGCACGTGGTGCAGCAGAACGGCGACGGCATCCGCACCAAGATGACGGTCAGCGAGCCTGGCGATCCGCAAGAGGTCGAGGCTGATCAGATGGCGCGTGCGGTGATCGACCAGGAACAGAGCGTGCGGCGACAGCCTGAAGCACCGAAGCGCGATGAGGAGGAAGAAAAGCGGACCGTGCGCGCGAAGCTCGACGGCGCTAACGTCGTGCGGCAGGAAGACGAGCAGAAGCCGGAGTAGCGTCTGTTAGCGATATGGGAGGGCACCCGTTTGCCGAGATCACCCTGCGGGCCGGGGCGCCGGAGGCCACAGGGCCGGGCTGTAGGCTCGTTGTGTGCGCATGGCATACGGCCTCGCGTACGCGTTGCCCTGCGGCGCCCCAGCGGCGCATACCCTTCCATAGCGCCAACAGGCCTTGGCCGAGCGCGGGCACGACATCGTGAGCGCTTGAACTCACCGACCCGACCGGCTTCATGATGCAGGCCCACGCGTCGACCGTTCACCTCGCGCAGGCGCCGTTGCCACCGGCGCATGCCGTGGCCAGTACCGCGGTGCGAACACCATCGACGTCCACGCCCGACGCGGCCGGATTCGACACCGAGTTGCTGCGCGGACGAGGCACAGATGTGCCCGCCGATGCGATTGGTCGTGTCCTCGCGCCACCTGGTCTTGCGCGTGTCGGGGATCGGTCGCGCGTCGCCTTCTTGCGCCAGATGCAAAGGACGCACGGCAACCGTGCGGTCCTGCAGATGCTGGCGCAGCGCAGCATGTCAGCGGCACACGTTCAGCCGATGCGGGCCACGCCGGTCGCCACCGCAACAGCGACGACCTACGCGCCTGGCGCGTCTGTGGTGGCCGACGCCCCTTCGGTCGACGCCGGCGCTACCGACGCGGTCGTGCAGCGAGAGGCCGCTGACGATGCACCTTGGTGGAAGGTCGCTACCTTCGGTGAATCGGTGGCGTGGAAGATGATGGGCCAGTTCGCGCCCGAGCTCGCGCCGATCGTGCGCGGCGGTACCGACGGCGTCACCGACTGGCTCCGGGCGCGCGTATCGGGCGCCGCCGACATGGCGTTCAACACGCTGATGAGCCCGGTGCGCGCGGTCTCGGGTGTGGGTGCACAGCTGTCGGAGCAATTCACGCCCTGGGTCGCGACGCTGCAGGACGCGGCCGCGAAGATCGCGGCCAACGACTGCAGCCCAATCAGCCAAGCCGCCGACAGGATCGAAGCGACGGCCGAGAAGATCATCACGCCGATCGTCGAGAAGCTGCAGCCGGTGGTTGCGAAGATTCAGGGCTTCCTCAATGCGGCCTGGGAAAAGGTCGGCGCGCCGGTCTGGGACTGGGTCAAGGAATACGCTGGCCGACAATGGGACCAGGTCAAGCAGCTGGCGAGCTGGATTTGGCAGTTCAGCGAACCGATGCGTTCGCTTGGCCAGGACGCATGGAACTGGCTCAAGAACAAGATCGGCATCGGCGATGGCCCCGAAGGCGAGAACGGCATCCTGCAATGGCTACAGGGCAAGTTCGAGGCCGTCTGGAACAGCGTCAAGAGCGCGCTGGCACCGTTCACGAAGCAGCTCGAGGTCATGCGTTCGGCGCTGGGCAGTGTTGCGCAGATCTTGATCGGCCCGGTCGGGCGCATCGGTACGCTGGTGGCACAGGCCGGCAAGGGCATCAGTTGGCTCGGCACGCACCTCGGCAAGGGCAATGCGATCGTCGAAGCGCGGGCCTACGTCGAGAAGTCATTGGTACCGCCGTTGATCGACGGCCTGCGTCAGCTCGGCGCGGCCGTGACCGGCGTCGCCGGTTCGATCGGAGCGTCGCTGGGCAAGGTCGCGGGCAGTCTCGACGCCGCAGCCGCCACGCTGGCGAACCCGCTCCTGCACTTCATCGCGTCTGCGGTGCAATGGCTCGCCGGCGAGATCAACGCCCTCACGGGCTGGGCGAATCAGAAGCTCGGCGGCGTCGCAACCTGGCTGCAGGCGGCCATCACGCAGCTCGAGGGCTTTCTGCGCGGGCTGGCGCAGTTTCTTCAGAAGGTCGAAGGCGTGGTCGCGAACATCTGGAGCCTGCCGACCTTCCTTGCCGAAAAGATCTGGCACTGGACCCCCGCCTGCATTCGCGATCCGGTGGTCGATTTCGTCGTGCCGATCATCCTGCGCCAGGTCGAACTCTTCGAAGAGCTGGTACGAGACAACGAGGCCTGGCAGAAGACCAAGGCCCAGGTCATGGGCATCGTGCGCAAGGTGTTCGTCGATCGCGATTTGCTGGGCGCCGTGAGGGCGGCCTTCGATCTCGTGCTGCGTGTGTTCAACATACCGCCCGAGATGCTGTCGAAGGTCGCGAGCAAGGCCGCCGCCGCGTGGGATGTCGTCGCCAAGAAGCCGCTCGACTTCATCAAGAACACGGTGCACTCGCTCGGCCACGGCTTCCAGCTGCTGTGGTCGAACCTGGCCACCCATCTCGGCCATGGCATCGAGGGCTGGTTGTTCGGCGAGCTCGCCGACAAGGACATCCATCCACCGGCCAGCTGGAGCGAACCGAAGGATCTGTTCGGCTTTGTCACCGATGTGCTCGGCCTGTCGATGAGTCATATCCTCGAGCTGTTGAAGAAGCGCGTCGATCCGCGCGTCGTCAAGAAGGTCGAGAGCTGGGTCGGCAGATTCCGGCGCGCTTGGGACTGGATCACCGATGCGATCGATACCTCGAAGTCGCCGGCGCAGAACAGTCAGGGGCTGATGACCAGAGCGAAGGACTTCGGCAAGTCGATCCTCAGCGGCGCGGTCGAATGGGTCACCGGCAAGGTCGCGACCGAGCTTGCCACGTTAGCGGCCGGCGCCGCGGCGTCGGGCGGACTGTCGGAAGTCATCGACGTCGCCCGCCGCATCTACAAAGCGATGGTGACGGCCAAGCGCTTTGCCGGGCGCATTCTCCAGATGGCGGGCGACACACTCGATCAGGTGCTCGACATCGCGAGCGGCAACGTCTCCAAGGTCGGGGCGGAGTTCGAGAAGCTGATGGACAAGGGCATGCCGGTCGTGATCGGCTTCCTTGCCGATCAGGTGGGCCTGGGCGGCATCGGCGCGGCCATCCGCAACATCGTCGACAAGCTCAGGGGGCAGGTCGACGCGGCGATCCTGTGGCTGATCGACAAGGTCAAGGCCGGGATCGAAGCGGTGGTTGGCGGCATCAGGGCCGGCGCGAATGCGCTGGCAGACTGGCTCGGGCTGCGCAAGCGGTTCACGGCATTCAACCACCCGCACGAGCTCTACTTCGTCGGCACGGGTAGTTCGGCGCGGCTCGTGGTTGCGAGTGTCGAGACCGACGTGCAGGGCCTGCTGCAGGCTGGCGGCAAGCTGGAAAAGGATGTGCTTGCGTCCAAGGACGCTGCGCGGGAGGACGCGTTGAAGCGCGCTCGGACCGAATACGCCAAGGCCGTGACAGCGCTCGGCGAGCTGAAGGTCTCGGCGAACGACTTCGAGGCCAACGCCCGGCTCAGCGCCGCGGTCAAGGCGCTGAGTGAGTGCCTGGCGCAGACGGGTGTCGACGCGCCGCTGCCAATCGTCGGCGGGAGGCAACTTATCGAAGGCCTGACGGTGGGTGCGTTCACCGGCAAGGGGCCCGTGCCGGTGACGATCCAGTCGATCGACGTCCAGAAGGAGAACTTCCACTACACCGACGAACAAGCCAGCATGCGCGGCTACCTTGGGTTCGGAGGATACGGCCGGGCCTGGATGTTCGTCGACAAGCCCGGCGATCTGAAGATGCAGTGTCACCACCTAATTCCATACGAGCACAGCAAGCATGCCCATTCGACGCACCAACTGGTGGTGCTGGCGGCGGTGGACCTTGAAAGGGATTGGCGCAACAAGATCTGGGTCGTTGGCCACGACCGGCGGCATTCGAGCGACTACCACGCCGAAGTCGGCCATCGGCTGACCAAGGCCTGGAGTGCGCTCCCGGCCAAGACGCAGGCGGCCGCCAATCATGCGATCGAGGAGGTGATGAACCGGATCGCCGTCGATATCTCCAACCAATCGCTTCCGCTTTATGCAGACAAGCCGGTCTCGACGCACACACCGGTGAAGCATTGCTGATCGGCCGCCTCCGGCGCGGCGACGCGGGCGCGACCTCCCTAAGTTCAATGGTTGCAGCGGCGCAGATTTCACGTATGGTCGCTACGGCGTGGCGACATCCGGGCCGGGAACCCACGCGACTCTCGCTTCGAAGGACAACCGATGAGACGCATGCCCGCCCTGACCCTGTCTGCGATCGTGCTCGGCTCGGCTGCGCTCTGCGGTGCGGCGCGCGCGCAGCACAGCGCCGCGACCGACCGCATGCTGGCAAGCGTCGTCTTCGTCGAATGCGACGTCGAGTTCCAGGGCGAGAGGATGTTCGGCGGCAGCGGTACCGGGTTTCTGGTCGCCGGCTCCGACCATGTCGTGACCAATAATCACGTCGTCACGTCCTGCAATCAGGACAACCGCATCGAAGTGCTGCGCAAGGCCCTGGAAGAGGCCCTGGTCGCCGAGCTGAAGAAGGGCAATCTGCCGAACCAGATGCGCGAAGAGCTGGTGGCGCATCCCGAAGTGCTCGAGCGCCTGAAGACCGACGAAGACTATCGCATGCGCTACGTCGCCGCCGCGGTCCAAAAGATCTCGACATCGATGGCCAAGGCTGGCGCGCCGAGCATCACCCAAAAGCTCTATGTGGTCGTGCTGGGCAAATCGTCGAACGAGCCGGTCCGGTTCGACGTGACGCGCATCGTCTGGAATTCGCAGACGAGCAACGAGAAAGCCGGTGCCACCGGCGTCGATCTGGCGATCCTCAAGCTCGACCGGCCGATTCCGGGCGGCGTTCCCGTGACTTTCGCGACCGGCAGTTCGGCACAGGTCAACGACCAGGTCTATGCGGTGGGCTTCCCGGGGGCGTCGGGCGACGTCCAGTCGAACAAGTTCGTTCCGACCATGAAGCGCGGCATCGTCAGCAAGCTCGGTGGCGAATCGCCCTTCATGACGAAAGAGGCTCGCGAGAAGGGCCTGAAAGGGGCGCCGGTGATAGAGACCGACGCCGCGATCAACCCGGGCAACTCCGGCGGCCCGCTCTACAACGAGTATGGCGATGTGCTGGGCATCAACACCTTCGCGTCCACGCGTGGCGCGGGCATCGGCTGGGCGCAAGACGTGGCCGTCGTGATCCCGGTGCTCCAGGACCTCGGCCTGCCGCTGCCGCCGATCCGGCGCGCGCCGCCGAGCTGGATGGATCAGAACAAGGTGGTGGTGTGGGCCGGTGCCGGCGGCGCGGCCGCACTGTTGATCGCCGGGCTTGGCGCGGTCGCGCTGCGGCGTCCCAACCGGGCGGCGCCGGGCGCACCGCGAGTGGCCGGCGGCGGCCACAGTCCGGCACAACCGGGCCATGCGCCGGCTTCGATCGTCGGCCGCTCAGGGCAGTTCCGTGGCGTCTCGGTGCCGCTGCCGCCGGGCGGCATGATCCTCGGCCGCGATCCGCCGGCCGAAGGGCGCCTCTCGTTCGCGGAAACGAGCGACGTGAGTCGGCGCCACTGTTCGATTGTCTACGACGAACCGTCGCGGCGCTTCAAGGTCACCGACTTCGGTTCGAGCAACGGCACCTTCACGATTCCCGACGAGCACAAGCTCGCGGCGAATCAGGAAGTACTGTGCCGCGCGGGCCAGATCATTCGTCTCGGGCGCGAGAACGTCTTCGAGCTGGTTGCGAACTAGAACTCACTGACGCCATGGGTGGCCTGCTCGGGAGAACGCTGCGCGGCAGATACCGGGTCGTGCGGCACCTCGGTCAGGGTGCGATGAGCGACGTGTATCTGGTCGAGCATCACCAGCATCCCGGCGTGAAGTTCGCGCTCAAGGTGCTCAAGCCGCACTTGGTCCATCAGACCGATCTGGGCCGGCGCTTTCGCGACGAGGGCGTCGTGCTCGACATGCTCGATCACCCGGGTATCGTCAAGGTGTACGAGAGCTTCGACGAAGGCGGTGCGATCTGCATGGTGCTCGCGTTCGTCGATGGCGAATCGCTCGGCGAGCGGATTCGCGCGCATGGCGCGATGGCGCCCGAACTTGCGCTGCCGATGTTCAGAGGCGTGCTGCGGGCGCTCGACTACGCGCATCAGCGCGGCGTGGTGCACCGTGATCTGAAGCCCTCGAACATCCTGATCGATGCCGCGGGGCGGCCGCATCTGTGCGACTTCGGCATCGCCAAGCAGGTGGGGCAGGGCGCCATGACCGCGATCGGCATCACGCTGGGCACGCCGCAATACATGAGCCCCGAGCAGATCCAGGCGCCGCGCACGATCGACCATCGCTCCGATCTGTACTCGGCCGGCATCGTGCTCTACGAGATGCTGACCGGCAAGGTGCCGTTCGGCGACGACGACACGGCGTCCGACTTCCAAGTGCTGCAGCAGCAGGTGCATGCCGAGCCGCCCGACCCGCGCGTCTTCAACCCGAGGCTGGACCCGGCCTTGGTCGAGATCCTGCGAAAGGCGTTGCGCAAAGAACCGGGCAGGCGCATGCAGGGGAGCGTTGAGTTCGCGCAGGCCATCGAACGGGTCGAGCGCGGCGTGCGCGACACGCACGGTGAGACGACCGGCGGCATTCCGCTCGACGGGGTCGTCGTGGCACCGGCCGGCGCGCGGCGCTACGCCGTCTACGAGCATGCGACGCAGGGTCGTGTCGCGGTGAAGGTCGGCATGAGCTGGCCCGCACTGCTGTTCGGGCCGCTCTGGATGGTCGCGAAGCGCCTGCATGGGCTCGCCGCGCTGTGGTTCCTTGGCGAAACCCTGCTCGCGGTGATGATCGCCGTGGTCGCGGCGCAGTCAAACGACGATTCGGTGCGCTTTTTGATCGCGCTGCTGGTGGTCGTCGCGATCGTGATCTGGGCGATGCCGGCGCTGCGTGGCAACCAGTGGTGCGAGGATGCACTGCTGCGCCGCGGCTACGTTGCCTGCGGCGAAACGCGCGCCGCGAGTTCGGAGGCGGCGCTCGCAGACGCCGCCCGCAGCGCGCACCACGCCGGGTCTGTGCACTGAGAGAGCGCGCTGCCGGAGCGGCGCCGCGCCGCGATTCATTGCTTCGGCACCTCTCTGGGTGGCGGGCAGCGGCTCAGCAGTTGGTCGAGCTCGGGGACGCCCCGGCCGGCACGCAACGCGGCATCGTCGGCGCTCATCATCGCGGCGACGACGCCGACTTGGCCCGCAAGCCCTTTCGCGACCAACGCTGCGTCTTCGTTCGCCAACTGCCGCATCGCCTTGTCGTACGCGGCTGCTTGGTCAGTGATGCTGTCGCGCAGGCTCGCGAGCCGTTCTTCCAACTGGCGGGCGATGTCGGGGAGGCCGGAGCTGATGGCGGTCGCAACGCCGCGCTTCTTGATCCCGTACTCGATCGATTCGCGGCAGACCGCATTCAGCGCGATGTTCGCGTTGCGAACCGCTTCGGCGACCGTCTTCTCCTTGGCCGCCGCCAGCGCGATCGCGCGCTGCTGATTGGCGAGTGCGGCGGCGCGCACCTCGTCGTCGACGTGCTTGCGCCATTCGTACAAGGCGATCGCACCGATCACCGCGAGGATCGACGTGACGACGATGGCCGGCAGCCAGGTGCGCCGCCAGCGCTCGCGCTTTCGATGCTCGACGATCGCGCGCTCGAAGTCGCCGCAGCCCTGGAACCGTTGTGCCGGGTCGCGCTGCAGCGCGGTCGCGACGATGCGCGCGATCGGCTCGGGAACGTCGGGGCGAAAGAGCCGGATGTCGGGCGCGTCGGTGCTCGTCTGCGGCATGCCGGGGCCGGTCGCGTCGAAAGGCAGGCGCCCGCACAGCATCTGGAAGAACATCACGCCGGCCGAGAAGACATCGGTGCGGTGATCGATCTCGTACGGCGGATCGCATTGCTCGGGGCTCATGTAGGCCGGCGTGCCGGCACCGCGCAGCCCGGTGCGCGTGCCGATGTCGCGCGAGATGCCGAAGTCGGTGACGCGCGGGCGGCCGTCGGTGTCGACGATCACGTTGCCGGGCTTCACGTCGCAATGCAGGATGCCTTCCTTGTGCGCATGGTCGAGGCCGCTCAGCACGCCGATCATCAGCGTCAGGGCCTGCTCGCGCTCGAGGCCTCCGGGTTGCTCGGCCAGCATGTCTTCGAGCGTCTTGCCCTTCACGTAGGTCTGCAGCAAGCAGCAATGGCCGGACCAGCGGAAGAAGTCGTACATGCCGACGACGTTGTCGTGGCTGAGGCGGGCCTGTTTGCTCGCCTCGTCGAGCAGCATCGTGTCGAACATCGGCTTGTTCGAGAACTCGGGCCGCAATACCTTGATGGCGTACTTCTTGCCGCTGACGTTGAGGTTCTCGGCGAGATAGACCTCGCCCATGCCGCCGCCGCCGAGCCTGCGGCGCAGCACGAAGTGATCGCCGATGATCGTGCCCTCGGCAAAGCCGCCGGTCGCGGGTGCACCGGGCTGCGAGGCGTGCGCGGCGGACGACGGGCCGGCCGAGGCGTTCATGCGGATGCGTTTCAGCCTTGCAGCAGCACGTCGAGCATCTTGCGCGTCTTGTCTTTCAAGACCTGCAGCTGGCGCGCCTTTTCTTGCCGCGACAGCGTGGCATCGCGATCGAGCGCCTGCGCCTGCTTCGCCGCATCGGACAGCTGTTGCGCGCGCTGGTTGCGCAACTCACGCTGCCGCGGTGTGTTCACAGGGGTCGACTCGTTGGCCTGGCTCATGCGATCGAGCTGCGCCTGCAACTGGGCCGCGTTCATCTCGGTGCGCGCGAGGTCTTCGCGCAGCCGGTCGCGTTGCGCGACCAGGTCCCGCTGGGTGCGCTGCTCGGCCGCGAGTTCGGCCTCGCGGCTCTTGATGCGGGCCTCGGCGCTGGCGTTGTCGTTCTGCAGCTCGGTGATCGCGCAGCCTTGCAGGGCCGCGGCGAACCCAAGCGCGAGGGTCAGCGTGGCGATTCGGTTCATGCAGAGATCCTTCCGGCTGCGGGTCGCGATCGCCTACCCAACGCGCGCGCGCTGCGCGGCCAGGAGCTGCACCTGGTGCTCGGCATCGTCGTAGAGCTGCTGCTGCTTCGCGATCGCGACGTCGAGGTCGGCCGACGGCTGCTTGAGCTGCGCGCGATAGGTCTTGACTTCGGTCAACGCCTCGCGGCCTTTCGCGACCTGCAGCTCAGCCTGCTTCACGTCTGAATCGCGCGCCTGCCGCGCCTTCGCGAGTTGTTCCTGCGTGACGCGCCTTTGCTGGATTTGCGCGACCAGCGTGTCGGTGTCCTGCGTCACCGCCGCGACGCGGCTGCTCAGATCCTTGTTCAACTGCTCGGTGTCTTGATTGAGACCGTGAACGTATTGGATGCGGCGGTTGAGGTCGTTCTCATGCCCCGCCAGCTCCTTGCGTCGGCGCTCTAGGTTGGAGGCATAGCTGTAGCAGATCGCCGCGCCGCCGGCGCCGATGACGGCGGCCGCACGCGCGCACTCGCCATCGGGGCGGCCGAGCGCCTTGCACAGTGCATAGCCCACCACAGCACCACCCACGCCGCACTGCAAACTGGCCGTCTGCGACTGGGTCGCGCATGCGGCGAGCGAGAAGCAACTCAATGCGACCAGCCAGGACTTGAGAGGATCTGCACTCATCGAACTGTGCTCCCGAATGCTTGCTGTTCTTCATCGCCGCGCGGCGCCGAACCCGGCCCGAGGGCCGTGCTGTGCACGCGCGAGGCAGCCGCGTCAAACCAGATCGTCGTTGTCCCGCGGAGGGCTCCAGGGTTCAGGGTCGGCCCCGCCACCTGCAGGCCCGGCGTCGGCAACGCCGCTCTTCGGCGAGGGCGGCAACACCTTTTTGAACACCAGCAAGGTGGCGCCGGCCTGAATGTGTGCGTTGTCTTCGAGGTCGATGCCGAGCGCGTTGACGAGTTCGCCGTTGACGTAAGTACCGTTGGTGCTGTTGCAGTCGCTGATGCGGTACTTGCCGCCCTGGCACAGGATCAGGAAGTGCGCGCTCGACATCGTCGTGTCATCGTTGATCAGGATGTCGGCATCCCGATGGCCTTCGGCGCTGATCGTGCCCGAGCCCCCATAGTTGCGCCCTTCATGCACTTCGTACAGATGGCCGAGCGGTGACCACGTGAACGTCACGACGATCCCGGTCAGACGGCGCCCGCTGCCCGGCCGCCGCTGATTCTGCGGCGAGGGCGACTCGCTGGAATCGAGCACCCGCGTGGCTCCACGGCCTGCGCCGCCACCTGCTGCTGCGCTGAACGAATCGACCGGCGCGGCAAAGCCGCCGGCTTCAGGGAGGATCTGCGTTGCGCGTCGCCCGGGTGGCGCTGGGCGTTGATGAGATGCCGCGCCATTCGGCGTGCCACCCGCAGCGAAATCGGGGGCGGTGTTGATGCGCGTCGTGCCTGGCCCGCGCACGGGGCCGGTCGCTGCGTCGATGCGCGGATCGGCGCGCCCTTCAGGCTCGTTGATGCGCGTCTTTTCGCCGGCGTTTCGCTGCGCTTCGCAATACGGGCACTTGACCCAGTCGAGCGCCATCGGATGGCCCGCCTCGCAGCGACGCGTCGACGTTGCGAGGGGTTTGGCGGATGACTTGCCCCATCCCACCATGTCGCCCAGCCCTCTCCAAGGGGATTTGTCGCTCATGAACGATCTCCGAAAGAAGGGAATCGGTGGGGCCTGCATGGCAGGCTGGCACGTTAACCGGATTGATGTTGGTCCGCGAATACGAGGCCGTCAATCCCCAAACTGTTGAGATATTTCGAGCTGGATCGTGCTTGCGATCAAAAGCGCGGCGCGGTGTTGTTTCGATCGTTCGACTTGGGCGCGCTACGGTGGCGCCGCGGCCGACGCGGATGGGGCTGGCTCCGCGCTCGGAGTCGACGCGCCGCCAGCGGGGACCACGTCGCTCGGTGTCGCTGCAGGTCCAGACGCGGTGCCACCGCTGAGGGTGGCCTTCGAGGGTTGCTGATGGGGTGGCGGCGGGTTGACGTGACCCGGTCGCGCCGCCGGCTTGGCCTTCGTCGTCGCGGCACTGGTGTGAGGCAAGGCCTGTGATCGCGCTGCAGCGGCCGGCCCAACGACCGCCGAGGAGGCGCCTGAAGGGAGTGGGCGCGGCGCCGGTCTGGCACTGCTTGTTGCCGCTGATGCGGGCAACGCGATGACCGGCGCGGATGCGGCAGGGTTGGGCAATGCCGGTGCCGGCGTCGACGCAGCCGATGCCGGTGGGGCTGCAGATGCAGCCGATGCCATCGGCGCGGCAGCGACGTTCTGCAAGTCCGCGCGCAGCTCGGCCACTTGCTTGCGGTACGAGTCCATTTGATTCGCCGCCATCACGTACGCCGCGATCGCGGTCAGGCCGATGCAGGCCGGCGCAACGAAGGCCGGACGTGCCAATGCGCGATTCAGCGTTCGCATCGTCGATGGTGCGAACCGCACCAACTGCACCGTCACGTTGTCGTGGCCGCCTTTGCCGAGTGCCGCTTCGATCAGCCGATTGGTGCAGGCCTGCGGGTCGCCGCCGGCAGACAGGATCGCGGCGATCTCCGCGTCGGTCATGTAGCCGCACAGGCCGTCTGAGCACAGCAGCAGCATGTCCGACGGTTCGAGATCGATCCAGTCGGTCACGTCGACATCGACGGTGGCCTGGTGGCCGATGGCGCGATCGAGCACGCTCGCATCGGGATGCGTCAGCGCCTGCTGCGCCGACAGGAGCCCGCTGTCGACCATGCCTTGCACGCGCGTGTGGTCGCGCGTCAGTTGGCGCAGTTGGTGGCCGCGCCACAGATAGGCGCGGCTGTCGCCGACGTGAGCGACGATGAAGCGCGCACCGCTGGTCACCAGCGCGACACCGGTCGCGCCCATTTCGCGCGTCAACGGATCATTGGCCTCGCGCTTCGTGAAGACATCTCGATTCGCTACGAGGAAGGCCTGACGCACGTGATCGCCGAACCGGTTCGAGGCCGGCGGGATCAACGCCAGCTGCTGCTGCAGCGTGCGCACCGTGATCTCGGCCGCGAGCGCGCCGCCAAGATGACCTCCCATGCCGTCGGAGACCGCGAACACGTCGCCGTAAGGCGTACGCGTCCAGCCCATGCGATCTTCGTTGACTGAGCGCACATAGCCGGTTTCCGACCGTGCGCCCAGCACCCACGGCGATGGCGCGCTGCTCATCGGCGCCGGCCCCACAGCGGCCGCCCGTGGACAGGCGCCTTCATGTTCAGCGAACCCGCTGCTCGAACGCCGGCTGCGCCGCCTGTGGCCCGGCGCCCGTGCGCACCTCGATCGTCGTGCGGCCGAGCGTGAAATGATCGCCGGGCGACAACGCGCGCGTGCTGCCCTTGAAGCGCGCGCCGTTGAGCTCGGTGCCGTTGGTGGAGCCGAGGTCGACGAGGTACAGTCCGTTCGCCTCGGCGCGCAGTACCGCGTGATGGCTCGAGATGAAGTCGTCGGTCGCAAGCGCCACGTCGTTGCTGATTGCCGAGCCGATCGTCATCTTCGCGGCGCTGATCTCGATGCGGCGGCCGGCGGCCGGGCCTGCAGTGACGTGCAGGATCGCGACGATGCGGCCATCACCGGGAAGCGGCCACCGGAACGAGACGACGGTGCGGCGATCCGAGGGTGCCGCGGGTGGGTCGACGGGCGCCTGGGTCGCGCCGATGATCGTGGGCGCGAGCGGTGAGAACGGCGGCGGCGCCACGTACGGATCGACGACGGGTTCGGCTCGGCGACGGCGCCCGAGCATCACCAGCAGGGCGATCAGCAATAGCAACAGCAGACCGAGAGTGGCCCAGGCCCAGATCGGCACGCCTTCGACAAAGCTCATGATCGCGGCCACATCGATCAGCTTGCGCCAAGCGCTCGGCTCGACATGGGGAACCGGCACAGGGCTCGCGCCGTCGCCGCCGGGGATCACGCCGCTCGCCGCGCTGTCGGCCGCCGCCGCGAGGCTGGCCTGGATCGGCATCTCGGTGGCGCCGCCGCCGGCCGGCTTGTAGACCAGCGTGGGCGTTTCGGAAGCGCGCCCATCAGCCACGCTGTAGTGGAACGCGACGTCGAACTGCGGGGGCGGGACGACGCGCCGGATCATGCGCCCGAGCGTCGCGCTGAGCTCGGCGTTGTTGCCCGCGACCTGGAACGTGCCGCCCGTCGCACCGGCGATCGTCGCCAGCGAACCGGACTGCGACGCCGCGAGTGCACCGAAGCCGACCGCATCAATCGGGATCGCTGCCGCTGCCGCGCGCTTGACGAGCTCGGCCTGGGAGATATGGCTGCCTTCGTCGTCGCCGTCGGACACGACGATCAGCCTGCGCGCCGCCAGATCGCTCGCGCGCAATTCGGCCAGACCGCCGGCGACCGCGTCGTACAGGCGGGTTTTGCCGTTGCGCTGGCTCTCGAGCGCAAGGTCGGCGACCGCGGCGCTGACGCGAGCGGGGTCGCTCGTCAGGTTCAGCAGCGGTGTCGTGCGCGTCGCAAAGGCGAGGATCGCGACGTTGTAGGGCAGCGCCGCCGCACCGGCCGGCGCGGCCAGCGATTCGAGCAACGCGCTTTTCATCGCTGCAATCGCGGGTGCGCCCATCGAGCCACTGCGGTCGAGGCACAGCAGCAGCGCGACCGACGCGGCCGCGCCCGGAGCGGATGTGACCGACGCCGCGGCGACCGAGTGGGCCGCGTCGAGACGAAGGCTCAGCGTCGCCGGTGCGAGCGCGCCGGTGCCCACATAGCTCACACGCGCGACCACGTCGCCAGGCCTTGATTGCGATACCGAGACCAGCGTGAGATCGGTGGCCTGCACAGCCAGCGCTGCAGCGGCACCGAGCAGGCACAACGCCGAGCGCGCAATTAGTTTCAGCCAGGCCATCGAATCCCCTTTCAGCGCGCACATCTGCGGCAAGCGGGCCGCAGAGTCTCGCGCAAGATGCGCGGCGACGTCATCCCTAATGTGCCGCAGGGCCGATCAGGCGAGCGCCGCTCTTGCCGCGGTCAGCAAGGTGGCGAGTGCGAGCCCCTCGTTCGCGGCATATTGGCCGGGTTTCCCATTGAGGCACGGCATGCCGAACCTGCCGCCCTTGTGATGCAGCGCAATCACCTGCCATGACGTCGCCTCGAATACCGGGCTGCCAGAGTTGCCACCTTCGGTCGGCGCGCGATAGTGGACCCGCCACACGCCTTCGAGCTGCGGTTTTCCCGTCGGCGGGCCTTCGTGGTCGAGCAGCGCGTTGTCTTGGAACGAGAACGCGAGTTCGCGCCCCCCCGGATAGCCGATGATGTAGACGCGCGGAACCGGCGTCGACTCGAGTGACGGCAGGGTCGTGGCGATGCTCAACGGCGCAATGCCGTCGGGGAGTTCGGCCAGGCTGAGCAGGCTCGCATCGTGCAGCTCGATCGGCGAGCTCCACAGCAACTGCGATACGTTGTAAACGCGTGTGGCGTCGGCTGCTTCGAAGATCACTTCGGCCAGCTCGGGGCGAATGCCGGGCGCTTCGCCGGTCGGATTGACGACGTGGAAGTTCGTCAGCAGCAGCGGCCGTGCGGCCGGCTCGAGACCGAAGTCGCCACTCCGCACCAGAAAGCCGGTGCCCAGCCGCTTGCCCAGGCGTTGCCGGACGATGCCGACAGAGCGCGCCGCGGCAATGCCGGCCTGCCACCACGCATAGGTCTGCGGCCCGTCGACACCGAGGATGGCTTCGAGCTGGCTGCGATCCGGCTGCGCACGCGTCGCTGCCTGCTGGATCGATGCCGCCGGCAGCGTGAGCTCGCCGCCGGGCAACCGCAGCAACCGCGCCCGCAGGATCGCGACCAAGCCGCGCGCACGTTCGACTTCGACGGCGTCGCGCAGCCCCGTGCCAGGGGTGGCCAGCGTTAGCGCTTCCAGGCCCCAGACCTCGCTGAACTGGCGCAGCGTGCTGGCGACCTGGAACCCCTGCACTGAGGGCGCGTCGAGGTAGCCGCGCAGTTGTGTCTCGACGGGCTGCAGATCACCGGCAGCCAGGCTCAGGCCGAGCGTCGCTTCGGCGAGCGTCGGCTCGTACCATTCGTCGCGCGTCCCTTTTGGCATGGCGAGCAGCGTTGCCACGAGTGCGCCGGCCAGGGTCGTGATGTCGATCTCGGGGGCGATCCCGTCCCAGCCTTCACGCCGCGCACGGCTCAGCAGAGCGAGCAGATTCACGCCGTGCCAGGTGTTGCGTTTCGGGTCGGCTTCGTACGGTTGCCGATAGGCGTCGATCGCGGCGGCCAGGGCCTGACGCGCACGCACACCGGCCCCGTCGATGCAGTCGAAGAAGATCTGCTTGTGGGCGCGACCGAGCAGTCCCCACGCCTCGGCGGCTTCGGGTGCACCGGGCGGCATCACTTGCTGGGTCGCGCGCAGCGTGTCGATCGCGACCGTGGCGAAGCCGGATTCGATCAGGTATTGGGCGTACCCGCAGCGGTTGCGCAGGTCGTCGGGGGCGACGCGGCGCACGGCTTCGGCGAGCCGGCCCATCGGCCCGTAGGCGCGCAGGTCGCGCAGCGTCTTGACGAGGCCGCGTGCTTCGTCGAGTAGCTCGATCGATGGTGTGCCGGCCAGCGCTGCCAGCAACACCGCGGCGCGCGCGGTCGCTGGCGTCTCCGCCGCCGTTTCGCCGGCACGATCGGTGTCGGGCATGTGAGGCCCTAGTCGTAGGCGGGATCCACGCCGATGTCGGGAACGCGGGCCATGTAGCCGGCCGCGCCATAGTTCGCGTCGTCGTCGGCCGCCTCGAAACCCGGTAAACCGATTTGCTTGCGCAACGCGTTCAGTCGATTGATCCAGCCCGTGAGGAACACGCTGAGCTTCGCGTTGCGCTGAACCAGATCGCGGTAGTAGGCCTCGCGCGTGTTGCAGTAGTTGGCGAGCGTGGCGCCGAGATCGCAGCCGGCCACGCACTGCTCGGTGCCCGGGCCGAAGTTGCCGTCGGCCGTCGTGCCGACCGCCTGCTGCAGGAACCGCACCGCACGCCCCGGCCCCATGTTGACCGCGGTATCGAACTGAGCCAGATCGAGCGGACTCGGCAACGCATCGCAATGTGGCGGCAGCCAATAGCCAGATTCGTAGATCGCCTGCAGTTCGTCATCGCCGAGCTGCTGGACGCCGCGTGCGCTCAGCCCTTGCGACGCGCGCCACTGGTCGTAAACCTTTTGTGTGACGCCCTTGTTGGTTGCGCCTCCTGGGTCGTTGGGGTTGTTCACGAAGCCACCCTCCCATTTCAGGATGAACGGCAATGACGCCTGAAACGCATCTGAAGCCATGGCGGTATATCCCCTCGAAGATGGATGTATGCGGGCAGATCGGCAGCCGAGCCACTTTACCAACGCAATTGGACATGCTCAAATGTTTCGTCATCAGTATGAGGGACCGCGGTGAATGTGTTCCTGTTCAGCGGGCACATGATCGATGCGCCGGACCGCAAGGTGCCGCGCTTTCCGCCCACGATGGAAACGCGCGCGGCACAGGCTAACCCATCGTCTGCTGGACAAGCAGTTCCGAATCGAGTAGAGATACGATTGAACTAAGCTATCGATATTGAAAACAATATAGCTTATATCAACTGGTGTGACCCACGAGGGAACTCCGCGCTACGAGACTGCAGATCAGCGACGATCCTTATCTAGGGCCACCGAGCAGCGTTCAGGTGGGCCCATTTGACGTTAAGGCCAATCTGACTACATTAGTAGACGAAGTTCGTAAGCGAATTTCGTCCGCGACCACCGGATTTGCGCCTGGCGACGCGTGAGTGATCGAGCGTCGCGCTACCGGAGTTCGCCCGAAAGGAGTCCCATGGCACCGATACGGTTGATCTACAGGTTGCTCCTCGCCCTCGTCGTTGGGCTACATCCCACCAGCGGCAGCCAGCCTGACCATCTTCAATTCAAGGCCGGTCTTCCTAGCTGCTGCTCCCATAAAGACAACTCAGGATTTTGAGTCGTTTGCTTCTCCCACTCCCTTCTTTACACCGGAGGTTACCGTCGACGGGGTGACCTTCAGTGCTGCGCCCTCGCCCTCCACTTGGATGATCGACAACAACGTTGGCTCAGCGCAAACCAACACATTGGGCACATCGGATATCTTGAGGCAAGAGATAGGCTTCGGTGAAGATGGATTCGTCAACGCGTTCGGCTTCACCTTTCTCGGGGGAGGCTCCTCAAACGGCGTGCCGGCGCGCTACGACGTTACGGTCCTGGAAACAGACGGAAGCGCGACAACACTTCCGTTCTCGCTCCTCGCAAGAATTTACTACTTCGGCTTCCTGTCGAATACGGGAATCGAGACCATCTCGGTGGATCCCGTTCCCAATGCCAATGGCACCACGATCTTCTGGAGATACGAGGACTTTTCGAGAAGTTCCATATCCGCCGTTCCAGAGCCGAGTTCCGCGTGCCTTTCGTTGATAGGTGCGATCGTGTTTCTCATGTATTTCGCGACCCAGAGGCGCGAAGGGGCGTTCCGGAGGATCCGCTCGCCTTCGTCAAGTTGTCGCTGCGTTCACTAGGCTGCTGGCAGCAGAACTCCGAAGCAACGCACCCGAACGGCGTTATCGGCACGCTGCTATTGGTAGCGCTCTTTGCCACCGCCGTGGCGCCTTTTGCGGCTCAGCGAGCGTTCCCCAGACATGCGCCGCACCTGATGGCGCATCTCTGATCATCGCTTCCAAACTTCTCGATATTCAGATCGAAATTGCAGCTGCATGATGCCATCGACAGGCTCACCGATGAGCCATCGCAATTCTTTCGAGGAATGCTTCGCATGTATGCAATGCAATACGAAATCCCTCTGCCGCTCGACTATGACATGACGGTCGAGCCCGGCCACGGCAAGACACATCGCGCGTACCTGTGGAGCTAATGCACGACGCAGTTCGCTCCGCTCAAGGCCGTGGTCTTCGACTTCGCCGACACCCGAACCACTAGACGACGACTTCACGAAGACCTACCGGTCAGGCACGGGGGCCGTGCGGTCGGAGACGGTGTTGATTTCCAACTCGAAGTGATCCACCGACCCCGCTGAGTTCCATTTAAAACTGACTCACGCAAGAACCCTAACCTGCTGCTTTGAGTGGCAGGGAGCAGTAGGAGTGATTGACGTGGCGACATTGAGTGTCATCAGGCGTTGGGCTGGCCGAGCAAGGCGCACCGGCCTTCGAGGCGGCGCAGCCGGTGCTGTCGCAGTTGCTCAAGGCAGAGACGGCCGAACGCGAGGTACGCTCGGTGGCCTACCAGTTGAAGGTGGCCCGCTTCCCGGTCTACCGGGACATGGCGGGCTTCGACTTCAGCCAGAGCGAGGTGAACGAGGCACTGGTGCAAGCTGCATCGGTGCGAGTTCATGGAGCAGGCTAACAACGTGGTCCTGGTGGGCGGGCCGGGCACGGGCAAGACGCACCTGGCCACCGCGCTCGGCGTGCAGGCCGTCGAGCATCACCATCGCAGGGTGAGGTTCTTCTCCACGGTGGAACTGGTCAATGCGCTGGAGGTGGAGAAGGCTACGGGCAAGGCGGGGCAGATCGCGCACCGGCTGGCGTATGCCGATATGGTGATCCTCGATGAACTGGGCTACCTGCCGTTCAGCGCGTCAGGCGGAGCATTGCTGTTCCATCTGCTGTCCAAGCTGTACGAGCGGACCAGCGTGGTCATCACGACCAACCTGAGCTTTAGCGAATGGGCCAGCGTCTTCGGCGATGCGAAGATGACGACGGCACTCTTGGACCGCCTCACGCATCATTGCCACATCCTGGAGACCGGCAACGACAGCTACCGCTTCAAGAATAGTTCGGCTCAACCAACCCAGACCAAGAAGGAGTCCAAGACCAAGAAGTTATCCACAACGTGAGCCCTCGGGGCTCGAATACGGGTGGGTCACTATTGGATGGAAATGGCGGGTCAGGATTGCGTGGAAATCAACACGCTGCTCAAGTGGTCCGGGCCAAGGTCCGTTGCATTGCGGCGCGTGCGTGAGGACTGGGACAAAATCTCAGCCGACCGTGTTATCGAGGGTGCACTCTGGCTTTCGCACAATAGAAGCGTGCTGGCGAATATGCCTCCTCGCGAAGGGAGGTGGCCACGGGACTGGGGAACTGGCGCGGCGGTTCGTACCGTTGCCGATATCTTTAGCCTGCGGTAAGGTGATTGGGAACCGAGCTGGCCGCGCTGCTACCGCTGCACACATCGACAACTCGGCAAAGTGCATCGCGCCAGCGCCAAAGGTGACGATGGATGAAAGGCAGGCCGATCTCCGGTCAACAGCCTCGCATTCGATTCGCTTTTCGGTCTGCCAAAGCTCTCGATGTGGCACATCCCCTCGAAGCGGGGGAAGACAGCCATGAATGCAATCCTGAAAATTGGCGCCTAGAGCTTGTCAGCTGGCGGCTCATGTACGAAGGGACGCACGAATGAAAACCACATTTCTGACCAAGACAGCATTGACCATGGCTCTTGCGGGCGCAGGCCTGTTGGCCCACGCCGAAGACTTCAGCTGTGCTGCTGGCTCGACCACTGATTGCGTGCTCGCCACGTCGACCTTGTCCTGGACATGGGACGGAACGTTCTTCACGCTGTCCAACTCAGGCGCTGGCTATGTGTCGGAGGTCTACTTTGATCTCAGCGCCGGCATGAGCGCCTCCTTCGTGAGCGGCATCGGGACGGTCAACTTCA
>Ga0307510_10000237_pt1 | contig 49650 bp, 63 predicted proteins | sample 12_EM_MG_FD_207224 | JGI IMG/M metagenome (GOLD analysis project Ga0307510, IMG submission 207224) | Populus trichocarpa ectomycorrhiza microbial communities from riparian zone in the Pacific Northwest, United States - 12_EM | ecosystem: Host-associated > Plants > Roots > Unclassified | place... | reverse complement strand
GTCTACAGGTGCAATAGTTCTCGTAGGCAACAGGTTGCACGACTGCCGTGTTAGCAGGCGATGGATATGACTTTCATAGATATTATAGTACTTGATATATACCCATCGTGTTGTGAACTCTTTGATGATAGGTCGTCGAGGTATGCGTTCTGCATATGGATCCCGGGGATACACACGTTGTCAGATACCTGACCACCATTTCTGCAACTCCATAAGTACACAAGGCTCGGTAAAGCATCACTACGACGCAGTCGATGTTTTCCCAAAGTACTCCCACTGTCCGAGCTCGGGCTTTTCTTCCAGAGGCTCCCACCTGCTTCTAGTTAGTAGTCTGCCGCACGAATATAATACGGTGACGGTGACGAGACATACGCTTTCCATTCGGTCATCTTGCCCACCAGACCAAGTTCGTCTTTGGCGATCGCAATGGCCTGTTCGATCTGACCCTCGTCTAGTTGCTTTTCGACCTCCGCGATATCACCATTCGCGTCCTGCACGATCTTCAACTTTCTGAGTGTGAGGGCCTGCGCGCCCTGTCGATATGCGGCGTGTTCGGGGATGGATGAGAGGGCGGCGAGTGTGGACTCGTATGTCTTGGTCAGCTCCGGTAGTGGGTTGGGGTGGACGGCAAGGCCATAGATGCCTGTGGTCATCTTCGACGCCTGGAGTAGGGGTCGCGTGAATCTGAACATCGTTGCCTAATTGTCCGTGCTGTAGCAGTGCTGTAGCGTCACTGCGAGAGGAAATGTCCGCTGTCCACACTCGTTGCTCGTCGGAGTTCCAATGCGCGCCAAACGCGCCTTTGGTCCCAAGAGTGTACCCAAGCCCAGGACTGCATTCAATCCAAGGTGCTGGCAATCATGGCCGCCATTGTTTCTCGTCAACTTGGCTCAACATCTCCTACTTTCTTCGCATCATCTTTGTCCGCCATATTTGGCCCATCATGGTCAATACCTCTTCTCCCTTCCCTCCGCGACCTCATCCCACCATTCCTCCTCGCCGTACCAAAAAAGAAAGTCTCGCATTCCCGAAAAGCCATGCGCAGTGCAAACAAGGGCCTCAACGATAAGCAGAGTGGGTGACAACTGCTTAGGCTGTGTCCATTCACGCTCACAACTACTGCGTAGATCTCGTGCATTGTCCTGGATGTGGTGCCGCAAAGCTCGCTCACCATTTATGTCCACATTGTTACTCCAGCATCAATCGTGCGTGGAAGTCAAAGTCAAGAAACGATGGGTCGGCTTCCATGGGCGAGGTACCGCCGTAACTAATTGATTATTCTGGGAGGAACGTTGGGACGGCTCTTCTCCGCATAGACAAGCTGTTACGACTTGACCACCTCCCGCAGTTCGTGTTTGGGTCATACTATCGGGTATTGATTGATACAAGGAATATCTATAACCTCTGGGACCAAGTGGCTCCAATTCCAGTTCCCTATGATCCAATATACGCTCTAACCTGACGCTCTACTATCCAAGCCAAATCACCGAGTCCATGAGTCCAGAGCCAGAACCATACCCACGCGAAAGCGAAGCCGTAGATACATCCCACAATCACTTGCGGCGCCGTGTGATACCCCAAAAGGACCCGAGAGTAGGCAACCGCGCATGTCCACAGGACAACCACGAACGCAACGAAGGCGCGAAAGAGTGGACCTTCCGGAAGCGATACGTGCCGCGGCAGCCATACACATGCGAATGGAATGTAGGTCCCATAAAAAGTGATGGTTGCGGAATGTGTGCTGGGCATCCTGGAAGGTCGCGGAATTGAAAAGGAGCACCCAAAGCCATCAACTGCTACATACCCGTACGTGTGCTTCTGTCGTCGGCCGGTGGTTTTCTCAGGACGTGCGTGTCGAAGGATTGGTTTGATGCATTTAACGGATATCGTGCAGGCTACTGCTCCCGCACAGAAATAAGCGATACCAATAGAACAGGTGTACAGTAATGTGACTGCTGTCAAGCCTGTCACAATGGTGTTGGTCTGTGAAAGTCATAGATCTCAGAGTTGCGCAGACATGTTCGTCAGTTATCATAATGGACGAACCCGGTCGAGAAGTCGTAAAGTCAACTCGTGGAGAAAACTACGACGTGAGTCGACCCGCATGTCGGCTTGATGGAGAGATAGCTTGAAACTTGTGTTGGATGGGTCGCCATTGACAGCAGTGGATGGTAGATGGCACACAGACAGGCCCTCAGTCTCGACTGTGGCCATCACGGAACTAAATCAAGGACCAACCCCCTAGTTGACGCCGACTTTATGGTTGATATCACAGAGAACGTCTTCGAGCTACCAGGACAGTCAATTCGGGTCGTGGGCAGAAAACGCAGGGGGCGTACAGTTCTACTACCCACCCTCGGATTTGTATGGCGCCAAGCAGTATCTTATTCGCTGTGCGTGCTTGTTTATTGAATGCCGGAAGTTGCTGGCGTGTGAATCAAACAGAGACTGCACAAACAACAAGACATGTGCCAAGCCGCATGCACTTGTGTGCACTGGTTAACATAATGCCTCGAACCGAATTTACCAAAACACTGGCACATGACGTGGCACAGACGGGGCGACACACAGAAGTCACACAGATCAATTAACCATCTGCGCCGGCGATAGGACTCCTGAACTTGAACGTTTGGTGCGGCCTCCTCAGAGAATATACAAGTATAGTATGCGGCGTAATGCGAGCGCAAGAAAAGCCTTGTTGGCCCCTGTGCGCCTTGTTTCTCGTCTCCATTTGGCAAACTGAACATCTCACACCTCGTCCAATAAAGCGTCCGAGAGTCGAGGTCCTCCACGAACAAAAATGGCCAGTCATGGGACCCTGGAGGGTGCAATGGGCCGTCACCGGCCAACGATCTTCACTGACTCATGGCCGGGCACAGTATAGGACGCTGCATGCAGCTCTCCCATAAGCGTTTCAGGGTACACCCTGGAGCATCAGCGGCGCAACCCCAGCTTCATCAACGGCATTTCTCAATGTAACCCATGTCGTGTTCAAGGCCAACGGACGGGTTCTAGGTGAATACCTTTGGGGCATCATTTACGGGACCGCCTTCCAATACCAATGGAATTCGGGCATGGCGGCGGTGATTCGACCCTCTTGCATGCTGTCCTAACCAAAAGTTGCCAGACCGACCCTACTATGTGGATCGCCATACCTGTATCTGTGACTTGGGGGAGTGTTTGAGAGGTTTCCTGTTCTCCGGCGATGCACTGGACGAGACACCTGATGTGCTTTTGTTCGAAGGCAATGCCGTTTGGTGACGAGGCCCATCTGGCATATCCGGTCTCATCTCACCTTTAGGGTGAATTCGACCATATCGTTGCTCCCGACTGACTGTCAATGACACTTGCGGACAACCTTTTCGTAAGTCCTTCTAGTCTCTGGCACCAGGCGGTTGTGTTGCTTTTAGCAGAACCCTGTTTCACCACCTCACTTGGCTTGGTACTCGCGTGCGTTTTGTTGTGTTGGTACACATCATGCCACCGTGTAACATCATGACGATGACCAGAGAGTACTATAATGCGCGTAGTAAATGGATGGAATAGGGTACGAAGGTTTCGAAGGGGAGAACATCATGCCCTTCGTTTTTCCGGGGTTTGTGGGTATGTTTGTAGGGTTATTGGTCAACAGTCGTGTTATGTAGTTATCATGGATCACTAGTGGAAAGCTGTTTGCCTGCTATCTAGAAGGGCACAACTGTCCCACACTTCCGATCCCTGTTACCATACCTGCACGTTCCCCAATTGCATGGTGGGGTCTTTAACTTCTCCCTTTAAAGTTTGAGAAACCTATCATACTCACGTCTTGGTATAATCAATTGGCTTTTGGCTCTCCCCTTGCATATTGGTCGGGACGAGGCCAAAATCGCTGTCGGTGCTGCACTTCACGCTCCGACCTGAGACGTGCCGCGGCCCGAGGAAGCCTGCCGGCCAGCCCTTTCAGCCACTTGGACTAAGACTGTTTCTCATCGCCACTTCGGCGCCATCTATTTCTTTCGCAACTCTTTCACCTCCTACATGACACCATCATGGCACATCGTACACGAGCGGCCACCAAAGCATCGTCAGACGTTCGATTCTGGTTCTTGCTTGTCGATCAGAACTTTACGAGTGCCTCGCATCCAAAGGATGTGAACGTGCCTTCCGATGGCGTCGTCGAGGACTTTCAAAAGACAGTCATAGCGTTGGGCTGGAAACAATTTAAAAACGTTGCCCATACGGATCTCATAGTGTGGAAGTTGCCCACTCCGCAGCCACCTAGGGAAGCCAGGAAACCAACGTATCTCGCGAGCATCAAAGCTAAGGGAGAAATATTAGAGGAAGGGGTGGAAATGAAGGAGGAGATGGTGGGCAAGGGAAAGGGTAAAGCGAAGGAGAAAGCGAAGCAGGAAGTGAAGACCGCGTCGCAACTCTTTCCGGGCGACAAAATATCGTCGTACCTCATGGAGCCCACATCGCCATATAACATTCGTGTTCTGGTACAAGTCGCTGCCGGAGCCGAAGGTACGTCGTGTTGTGCTGTTAGTACCAGATGCCAGCTGATTCAGTTGCGGATGTCTTCGAAATACGAACTCCAATCCCTTCGTCATCTTAATGTTATTGTTCAACGTCGTCAATACCATCCCGCTAATTTCGTAAATTTGTTGCCCTCCCCGCCGTTGCGCCACTAGCTCCACAGGATGAATACCCTTCCAAGCGACGGCGTTTGGCCAGCTGTGTCGATCATTCCTGGTTAGAGGAGGTTCACTCAAAGATATGGAATAACATCACACGTGAACCGGAGCTTTTTCGAGGGGTGGAGGTCACTCAAGCACATTATACTATATTGCAAAAGCGTCTGCAGGAGAAAAACCCGGACCGTGACTCGCTGGAATACCATGCCTTTGACCACGATGTCGAAAGCATCAAGCTTGGTGTCCTTGGGCCGACCTTCCCAGCAGAAGCCGTTTCACCACGACATCCCGACAACAATGAGGATCGAGCAGGCGATGACGAGGATCCGGGCCCAAGCAACGAGGACGTCTCTGACATCAAGTCGTTCTTTCCATTTACTCTCCGCTTTTTGGATCTATCGGCCTTGGACCTCAAGGAGGAACTACCAGACCGCTTTCCTTCGCCACTTTACCTTCGTCAAGAATACGATGATATCTCGGAGCTGATTAAGAAAGAACCCAAAAAAGGTTCTGTGATAGTCAGCGGGCAACCCGGAACGGGTGAGGTTCTTGTTTCCCTATCTCACAGGATCTAACCTGCTTGCCGATATCAAGGCAAGACCGCGTATCTTTACCTTATGGTCATCCGGTCTATGATCGAAGGTCGCCCATTCTTATACCAAACCATGGACAAGACTGTCTATCATGTCCACGAGAAGGGTGTTCAGGCGATCGAGTCCTGGTCGTCAAAGAAAGATATTGTGGCGTTTGTTGACGGCGACAAGGACAATTATGAGCCCCACGATATGCTCAAAGCCCGTCGGAGTGTGCGGATTGTTCTGGCCTCATCCCCAAAAGGCGCAAATCAACCCTGGATGAAGGACAAAGGTAGCATTACAGCACTTGCAACGAAACTATGGTCGGCCCGCGAGCTTTTCCTGACCGGGTTCGTCTTAGGGTTGCTTCATTCAGCGCTCAACTAATGCATTCTTTAGGATATTCCTTTATCCCTATGACATATCCTTCGAGCTGCTCAGGGAGTCGACCTGGTATTTCGGCTACAATCCTCGTCGATGCTTCAGAGCTGCCCATTCCGTGCGCACATTAGAAAAGAAGAAGGAAGAAGTAAGGTCACAAATCAGAAACGTTGCAGGCAGGGAGAGCAATATTTCGCAGCTCCTGCACTCGTTTCGAGTAGGCGACTGACGTCTCCCATTCAATTGTTGAAATATCTCCAAGAGACGAAACGCAACTCCTCACACAATGCGAGTTTGGAGGTGTCTCGCGATGGGCCTTGGACGAATTACTGGAACAATACAAAATTCGGCGAGCTAATGCGGCTATTGACTTCTACGAGCAGATTTCAGGAGTGTCTGAAACTGCGTCGCTCTGGGGCCCTGTGTTCGAAAGGATGGTATTGAATCACTTAGATGGCGTTGGTCCCGAACACAAGTTCTCGATACGTGGGTTGAACTCCGGGGACATGACGTGGTCCATTCCTAATCGCATTCAACGTTTCACCTTTCGGCAGGATTCGGACTTTATCTAGGCAATCATTGACGCGGTTCGTGACAAAGAGCCACGGCATTTGGTACCTCTTTCTCGCAACTTCGTGGCCATTGATTCAATCATCTACGACCTGGATAGAGGTCTCACCCTTATTCAAGTCACGGTTGCTAGAAAACACGATATTAACGTCAAGGGTCTCAGGCTTATTCAAAGCTGGCTCAAACAAGGTGCATCGCTCAAGGATCTCCGCCCTTCGAATATAAGGCCGTGCGCTTCATCTTTATCGTGCCACCAGACGAGGGGACCTTCGAATTGCAACAGTTGGAAGGTGAACGGCGAATGGGCTCAAAAGGTGCATCCATATGTATTTAGGCTAGATGTAGTTGGGGAAAGACATGTTTACTTGGCTGATTCGAGCCAATCCAACTACATGGATTTGTAGATGATGAATTTGGTTTTGGATGGAATCATCCAAGTCTGAAACAGTGACACTTTGTTTTATACACGGGATAAAAGTAATGGATTTGTATTTTCTTTTCTGTGTGCTTCGAGATAGTTGGTACTCCTAATGCGAGGGAGTTGTAGTTTGGGGTACTGTCCAAGAGTTGTTCAAGCTTCAAGGCTGGCCTAATGTGGACGCGATACAGCGTGTCTACTATATGTGGTAAGTAAAGTTTTGTATCCGCTCCGCCGTCATTGTCCACTGGTCCAGCCTTGCGCATTGCCAGGGAGGCGCGCTTTTCCGTCAACACACGATGGCACCAGATGAGTTTGTAATGACGCTAGATTCAGAAGATGAAGAGTCTCCTTCTAATGCTGTCAAACGCTCGAAGAAGTCAAGCGCAAAAGAGGCTGATGAGCCACAATTGGATCCTGCATTCACATTTGATATGTCGGGGGATCCATATGCCGACCTACTTCACGGAGGGGCAAACTTTGTAGACGTCGTAAAAAGTGGTTCGAAACCGGTGCGCTCATTTGATGCCTCGACCCATTCACTATATATTTTATGTGCTTAGGATCCAATATCCGTCGATGATATCATTGCGAGGCGAAGTATCCGTAATGCCTCCCGGAAGCGCAAACGCCATGAAGACAGTGATAACGCTGACGATGAGGGCAACGAAGTAAACAACCTCGAGTCCGACGGGGAGGAAGACGCCACTGATGAGGAGACCGCAGTTTCCGAACACGACGAGGCAGAGGAGAGCCAAAGCGACGATGACCCCCTAGCGACATCCGACGACACCGGAAGCGAATCTGACGGTACCAACTCTCAAGAGGGGGAAGAAGAAACCGAGTCCGAAGGCACCGCCCCTTCGTCTGGAGATGACAGTGCATCAGAGACGGAGGCCCAAAAAGCTAGAAAGAATGCGTTCTTTTCTTCCGACGCTCCCTCCCCCGAACAACACGCATCGTTTCTCACCATGAACCTGTCCCGCCCTGTTCTCAAGGCCCTGACATCTCTTGGCTTTCACACCCCTACTCCCATCCAAGCCGCCACGATTCCAGTTGGTTTATTGGGGAAGGACGTGGTTGGCAATGCCGTTACGGGCTCCGGAAAGACCGCAGCCTTCATCATTCCCATGATCGAACGTTTGCTTTATCGAGATCGAGGCAAAAAGGCGGCAGCGACGCGCTGTCTTATTCTTGTCCCAACCCGTGAACTTGCTGTTCAGTGCTACGACGTCGGGAAGAAGTTGGCGACTCACACAGACATCGAATTCTGCTTGGTAGTTGGTGCGCGTGCAGGTTTTGCATGATTGAACATCAATGAGACTGGTTCTACAGGTGGGCTATCCCTTAAGTCGCAAGAAGTTGCTTTGAGAGCACGACCCGACATCGTCATTGCTACTCCGGGACGACTCATTGACCACATCCGCAATTCTCCGGCGTTCACGTTGGACGCTCTCGATGTTCTTGTCCTCGACGAAGCTGACAGGATGCTCTCAGATGGTTTCGCCGATGAACTAGGAGAAATCATCAATGCATGCCCTGTTTCCCGTCAGACCATGCTCTTTTCTGCCACCATGACAGACTCTGTCGATGAACTCGTCAAGATGTCCCTCAACAAACCGGTACGGCTTTTCGTCGACCCAAAGCGGAGCGTTGCCCGTGGCTTGGTGCAGGAGTTTGTGCGCGTCCGAGCAGGTAGGGAAGCTGACCGGTCTGCCCTTCTTTTGGCCCTCTGCACTCGTACTTTCAAGTCCGGTGTCATCGTCTTCTTGCGAAGCAAGAAGCTCGCGCATCAACTCCGCATTGTATTTGGCCTCCTTGGCTTGTCGTGTGAGGAGTTGCACGGGGATTTGACGCAGGAGCAAGTAGGTAATTTTCGCGTATTTTTCTCCCGACGTATTGCTCATTTGTTGTAAAGCGACTCAAAGCTCTTCAGCATTTCCGTGACGGACAGGTCAATTATCTCATGGCTACGGATCTAGCTTCTCGCGGTTTGGATATCAAAGGGATGGAAACTGTTATTAATTACGACATGCCCGCCCAACTCGCACAATACCTACATCGTGTAGGTCGAACGGCACGTGCAGGGAGGAAGGGAAGGTTTGTTTGAATCTCCTGTAAGAAGTCTTCCAATTACTCATATTTAAGTGAAGGTCAATCACACTCGTGGGTGAAACTGACCGCAAGGTTCTCAAGGCGGCTATCAAGCGGGCCGCTGGTGAGGACCAGGTCAGGCATCGGACAATACCATCAGAGATTGTGGCAAAGTGGTCAAAAAAGCTTGAGTTCCTGAAGGACGACATCGCCGGAGTACTGCGAGAGGAGAAAGAGGAGAAGCAGGTAGGGATGGCAGAATCAACCATCGGGTTTGGTTGTTGACTTGGTTGAGCAGCTCCGGCAGGCTGAAATGGAAGTCAAGAAGGGCCAGAATATACTGGAACACGAAGCGGAGATCTACTCGAGACCCGCACGTACGTGGTTTCAGAGCGGCAGAGACAAGCAGCAATCGGAGGGTGCGTCTCATCATCCACGTTTATTTCCTGACCCACAAATTGCCCAATTTAGCACTGAGCAAGCGACAGTATGAGAACAATTTCCAAAAGGACAACTCTATGAACCAAAAGAGTTCCGGATCTAAGGCCCAGGCGGAGAAGGTACTATTTCCGTATCGGATGAAAAGAACGTGTTGACTGACACTGACACCCGGACCTAGAAGTCAACGCGTGACAAGTTCTCCGGCCTTAGTCGGCGAGTAAAGAGGCGGAAGCTTGCATCAGAAGCGGAAACAAAAGAAGAAAGAAAAGTTACTGATGCGGCCGTGCGCTCTGCGAAGAAAGCTGCTCGTCCAACCAAGATTGGTATTCTCAAAGGGCCATCTCCTAGGCGTAGTACATCCAAGCACAAGAGGAAGGGCGACAAATTAGGTAAAGCAGGATTCAGCCATGATCAGGGGTCGAAAGGGAGCCGAAGAGAGGGTATCCGTGCGAAGCGAGGAGATGTCGCTAAGATCAAGGGCAAGGGGCGGAAATAGCGCGATTAATAGTACGATACCTTACTTGTGTACCGTAGGGACAGAAATAGTGCGATTAAGATATATCGTGCTTGTGTACCGTCCGGGCCGGTTGAGCTCCCACCACGATGAACGTCAACAATCCGTTCGTCTCCTTAGCAAAGCTACAGCTCCCCGTTTCTTCTCGATTGTTATCTTCTGCATGTTGTCCAGATAAAGACCTCGTGGCCACTATATTTCCACAGAATGGCAAGGATCACATCAGTCTCTGGAAGATGCAAGGTTCGAAGAAGTGGGAGGTCGACGTTCGCTCTGACTCGGTTCACAATGAAACAATCGTCGACTTGACATGGAGTCCCGATGGTGTGCTCAGCCAGGACTCACATTGTAGCCCACACTAAGTTCATGTCTGTAGGGCAAGCTATCGCGCTCATTCACCATCCTCCACGGATCACCATCCACTCCATTCAGGACGGACGCGAGGAACATTCGCCACCCTTTGTAGATCAATTGTCAGAGTCCGCGAGGCTGACTGGGGTTTGGTGGTTCACGGATGAGAGGAAAGCAGAAGTGGATACCATACCAGATATATTCAAGCGCGGTCTAGACATCGTATGCCTGTGCGTTGATCGGCTGGAGGACGCATACTGATCCCCACTCTTGTGAAAGTCAGGATCCGCTCATTCCGTCATCAAGAACCTACCCCTTTTGGACCCCGTTTCAGACAAATCACGGGCGCTGACGTTCGTGCTCACCTTCTCTTCCCGATGTGTTGGTCCCGACTCGTGTTACAGGGCTACTCAACTATTCTCCTTTCAGAATGCCTCACAGATGTCTAAAACGTCCGACCTGCCGGAAGCCATTGCTACCTGGCCTGCTTTGCCTCCAGACCTCCTTTCGGCGTCCATCCAACCAGGCGATACTGCTGGGGAGCAGGGTGCTAGCGCTCTCGAAAATTTAGACAAAACTGATGACCCGAAATCAAACAGCATATTAGTTGTCTCGGACAGCATGGGCCGCATACATTGTTTCCTGGATGGTAGCTATCCGCTCGGTGCTATCTCCATTCGTCCAGGCTCTACGACGGCGTCATTGCGGAAAGACCCTCTAGACCCTGTCCTCCTTGTGCACCAGCGTTCCCTGATGAGTGGGACATCTTTACTTCCGACTCGCGTGGAGATGCTGTTGTTAGGCACGCGGATTCCTCGTGACTTGGCTAGGATCTCGACGGCCACCCGCGAGCTGCTTTGGTACACCATGCGTGTCTTGGACGAGATGCAGGCTGCGTGGTTAGGATCGGGCACTCAAATAGGCGCTAGGGAGCCCGGAATTAAGTGGCTGAAGTCACTTGATGATCTCCAGGTGCAGATGGGCGCATGTATGCGTAGTACCATCACGTTTCCCTACTCAGGGCTGACACTTCCGTAGCTTTAGCCGATAGCACGACATCGTTGCTTGATCTGACCTTGTTGTTGCTTGTAGGGCGATCGTCGGATGCAGCCTCAGATTATATTGGTAGTGGTGAACAGATGAGCGAACGGGTAGGTGGATCGTAGATCGTCTCACGAGCTATGGAACAAGGGTATTTCGTAGGGACTACAGAAGTGGGAATCGACGGTGGTGGAAGCCCTTGTGAGGTTGCGCGATTTTTCCGAGCTACGCGTTGTCCCAGCTTGCCAGCGCCTTCACTTATTATTGGAGGAGATATTGGGCTGGTCTCAACTGTAAGCGTCTTTTGCACGATCGTATAGCATTCACCTACCCTCCGTCATTGATCAGGCCCCGAACGTATGAAGCATGCGAATTAAAAAAGGACGACATCGTCCAAGCGATGTCGATGACCAGTCGTGCCATATTCTCCGCTAGCTGGCTCTCAGCAGCCGCAAGGCGAGAGCTGTCCCGCTTCAAGGAGTTTATGAAGTGGCTGAGGTTTGGTAAGGATGAATTGATGAAGAGTCTGACGACTTGCTGACGTTTCCTCAGAGATCGGCAACGCCAGCCCGGTTGCCGACCCTCAGTCCCCAAACCAGCCGCGGCACGACGTTTTGGAGGTAAACGAGTACCTGACGACAGGCCTTGTGAAAAGCGAGATAGATGCTTGGTTCTGCGGTGGCGTTCCGGACTTCTCTCCACAAGAATTGGGCGTTCCCCATCACAACCAAAATTTATCCGCTGCCATAGAACGAGCGCGATCCGCATTGCGCGATCCATCGCAGACTGCGTGGGCGCATGTACGTTCTCAATGCCGTATCTCGTTGTGAACTCTAATTATGCGCGACCTTCTAGCCTGTTGGATACAGAAATCTCTCGCACCTGGATAAGAATCTTCACGCCTTAATCAGGGATTTGGCAAGTCAATGCCAGAGCATCTTTGCTCATGCCGCCAGTGCGACTGCACGGGCGGCAAGATGCCAACCTCCGAGTACGTCGCATCGGGTAGACTCTGGTCCTTGTGATCCCGAGGTGCACGTTTCACACATGATTCGTGAGAGAGATGTGGAACGCAATCAGGCAAGCACGTTTTCGTGTGTCAGTGACGTGATGACGAAATCCAGAGCTTTGCAGGGCTCTACACTGCAGGCGCAATATATAGCAGCCTATGATCCTTCGTCCGGGGACGGCGCTGATCGTAAGCTTCTTTTTGATTCCCGTGAGTTTACAAGCATGAAGCACTGAATACACGCTTTCACTTCCGTAAGTTTGTCTGCTTCGGCTTTCGTACGACCCCACGACCCCAAACCCCAAGACTACAGTAGGGGCAGCCATGCTCCAGTGCGGCGGGAACGGAGTTGGAAATAATGACCGCTATGACATCCTTGATTTCGACTTTTTCGACGATGACAGCCTTGTCATGGTGTTTCGGGTGAATGGCGCGGCAGGTGCGTGTCGCCACGATACAACCCTTATTCAGCGATAAACTTAATCGCGATCTAGGGACCACGCAAGGATCCACAACAGTGTCGACCGTTGGATTTTCCGATCTGCATTACCAAGAGCTGCAACCCGTTGGCCCCATCAACGAACTTTCAAGGGAGCAACTGATTGAACACGCCGTGGAAGAAGGGAAAGTCGGCCAGGTATGAAAATACCGGAAGCGAAGATAATCTCCCCGATTTCTGACGAGGAACATGCTTACAGATTGCCTCCGTCCTCATGCCGATCAGGCGATCGTATGTGCTGGCAGGATGTATCAGCGGGGAGATCTCACTGGCACTTAACGGAAGAACTGGCCGGAGAGTGGCCTGCGTGTTGGACCGCCAAGAAGCGGTCCTGGAGGTACTTGACATTGAGGGGGAAGCTGAGGATGAATTATGGGACGAGGATGGGGAAGAAACGTGAGGCAGCTGGAATGGTTGGGGTGTTATGAAAGGTACGAATAACGCGAGTTGATGTAAACTACATAAGATGAGCGGGCGATGGCCATGAGTACCTGGTCTTGCATGTTGGGAGGGCGTATCCTTGTACAGTTGTTGTGCGGTAATGTTGGTGGCAGTGACCGGGTGGAGGAGGTGAGGCGCGGGATCGTGCTGATTTGGGCGTTGGGTCTGCAAAGGAACGGAAGCAAAAAAAAAAAAAAAGAATTAAAAAGAGCCAAAGGCCTGGGTCACGGCTGTTCTGGACGCGGTCCTCTTTTGGTGCTTTGGTTCACTGAATCTGCGCTGCCATTTAAGATAAATAATTCGGGATATTCCCCCCGGCGTCGTCTGCTTTTCCCTCACACATACAATGGCCCCTGCGACTCCCAAGGACGACTCTTCGCCCCGTGTCTCTGACACTGCCCTCAGGAAAAAGAAAAATGCTGATGCCCAGGCCGCCTTCAGAGCAAGGCGTGCCAATTACATTGCCACGTTGGAGGAGACAGGTTCGTGGTCCCATCCCCTCGCAAGTCACCATAGGGCTCTCATCCATTTATCTCCACAAAGTCACCAATTTGGAGGCCGTGGTCTTGCAGCTTCAAGATTCTTGTCGCGAGGCCCGCGCAGAGGCGAACGAGCTCCGTCAAGACAACAGTCGTCTCAGAAATGCTGGAAGGGAGCGAGAGAAGTTCTGGCGAGCCTTGTGGCAAACGAAAAAGGGGTCGGAATCGCAAGTGGACGAGTTCCCTCCCCCTCCGTCGTGCTTTGGCCCCATGCATCCTCAGATCACCGCTATCAACTCACAGATCGGCCCTGCGGTCGGTTCATACGCCGAAGATGCTCTACAATACCCAACTGGCCACACGCCACCCTTCTCGGATGTCACTTATCCCACTGGCACCCCCAACGAACTTACTGCACGTTCTCCCTCTGTTCCCTATGCCCACGGTGAATCCGAGTCGCATCGGTCCGCCAATCAATTCACGTCTTATCCTTCCCCTCCGCGAAATATCATGCGGGATGTTACCTGGGCTCCTCCAATAGCCCTCACTGGATCTTCTGGCGGTGACTCCGGTCACGCTGGGAGTAGCAGTTCTTCCCATTCGCCGACTTTTGTAGAGTCACCTAGTGTGACTACAGCTGATATTCCCTACCTTTCCCGTTTCCCCAACCACAACTATGAGGACCAAAAAGTTCTGCCCTCGCCACTGGACTCTACTTCTTACCTTCCCACCAGCCGCTCTCACTCTCCATCGTCAACTCGGCCGTCATCTTCATCCACATCTCTCACATCCCCGTTTCAATTCCCTTTTAACGACGGATCTGCACCCCATGAAAAAGGCGATTTCGATTATAGACGGCACCACCCCCCTGAAGTCACTTTGCACGGCGGAATCGCCGATGTTTCCCTACTTGGCCATGGTGGCGAAGGCATTCGATTGAGACTTGGTACACGCCGATCAGATTCGACTCCAGATCGCCCTCTATTTTCTCCACTTTCTGGCTTGATAAAGTCGGACATTGCGACTGACGGTGGTGATATGAGGTCAGACGTTGCACATTCCAAGCTAAGACCTCGCAGAACGATCGTCCATGCCAACCGATCACCGTCTCCTGGTGCACCGCCATTATCTGGTACACTTGCAGTCATTAAAGCTCAGGCTTTCGGTGCTTTGCGCCGAACACGGTCTCGCGCAAAGAAGGGAGCAGATAGTGCAGCAAAGGTTGCTCTTGAGGCTCTGGAAGCCCGTGGAATCGGTATGGGCGTGAGCACAGGTTCAAAGCGAGCAAGAGTTGATTACGATGAAGACGATGCAGACTAATCTCTCCTGCGATTACCCTTTCCCTCCCATTCGTGTTGGTTGCCCAAGAAAACACATCAAACACGATGGGCGTTATCTTCTGTTGCTTTTGGCAAAGCAACCCGTACTTTGGAAAGATGAACATTGGGATCATATATTGTATGTATATAGTGTGTTTTGCATACCCAGTTGTAAGTAGTATTTTTAGTTTGCCATCCCGTTCTGCATGGCCCTATTCCCACACGCGGCAAAGCCGGCGGCACAATGGCGTCGAGACCCAAGCAATGTGCTTCACTCAGAGAGACCGGGACCACACTCCGATTGCGAGCATATCGGAGCGCGTGGGTCGCAAGCCGTAAGTTTGCACGTACTGTACAGAGCGTGCCGCCGCGGCGGGGGTGGCTTGGCCTCGGCTGACCACCGACGATCCCAACTTTGTACGGTATAAGGGAAGGTCCCGTCGTTATAGCCGCTAACCAATGTATAGGTTGCATAGGCGACGATGCATTTAGCCTCAACTTTTCGGTAACGTCGTTGAGACGATGAGGGATGTAGTCGACCTGCCATCTGCGTCGCGACACAGGGTTGACGTGCGACGACCTAGCTCAAATGCGGACCTATCGCCGGGCACAACACAATCGGTTTCAAAGTTTGCGATTCAATGGTTCATGGGGGCAAAAACATTTTTTTTTAAAGGTTGATGAGGAGAGGCGGAGCGCCGAACCATTACAGTACATTTTGATCAGGTCGTCCGATGCGGCGCAAACGCCGGGGTTTGACTATTGGGGCGGCGTCAGGCACACAAAAACAACATGACACCACGGGGCCGCCGTCTAGGCCCTGAAGGTTGCGTGAAGGGAATCACCTGCAGCTCCCGAAGAAGGGAAGTCCACTTGCCGGACACGCAGGGTTTTGACAAAGGTGTGTCCCAGGAGGGTGTGTGACCCCGTTTGCACAAAAGAGCTGATCGACGAGTGAGAGAAGAGGGACGGGCGCGAACGGAAATTATTTCATCTAGTGGGAAGGGGTGGCAAGGAAGCCCGCAAAAAAAAACGAATTGTAGGCTAGGTGTGTGTAGGGGTGATTGTTAAGAAAACGCGGAGTCCACGAGGTCGGTCAGGGTTTGACTTCGATAACGCCAACAAGTTGTTCCAGCCATGATAAAGGATGACTAATGCTCTCCATATGCGTCAATCGAGAACACAAAAACATTTTGCTTGGAAGCAAGGGCAAGCAAAACGCAGGGGGTGGGGTTGGGGGATGAATGGGTTGCATGCGCCTGCAAGAAGAATTTCCCACTGGCGGAGGTAAATAGGACATAGTAACGACCAAACTTGGCGGCGTTCGCAGCATTGATTTAGGCATTTCAACTTCTCCAGTCGTCCTGCACGCAAGGTTCAACAACAACGATCTCAGAAACGAAAGAAAAAAAAATAAAGAAAAGAAAAGCACCCCAAAATTTAAAAAGAGTTTAAAAATAAAATTAAAAAGAAAAAGGGAAAATTTAAAGCAAGCACGAGCTTACGATAAGCGTGTCTTCCCGCCTGGTCGGTTCTGGAGCAGGAGGAGCTGTCTTTGACGCTTCCAAACGCGCGGCGAGACGTCCTGAATTAGGATTGTCAGTGCTGACACCCCGCTTGGTTGCCTAAACGTCGGAAGAAGAAAAAAAAGGTAATAATATTTCAGTACTCTGCGCTTGGCGAGTATACAATTGAGTTGGCTCGTGAAGGGGGGTGCTTACTGCTTTCTTCCTTTCTTCAGCTGCGGCGGCGGCCTGGGATCGGCGGGCGTCGGGGGCCTGCGGACGCTGCCTTCCTGGGGTTGAAGACTGGCCCTGACCGGGTGGTAACGACGGGGCCAGGGTGTGGCCCCCTGTAAGGTTCGACGACTTGGAACATATCGATCCCATTTGGGTTCAATCACCTTTGTTCTGCTGAGAGTGTGGGCGCCGTGATGATCGTGAGCGTGAGCGGTGACCGTGGGTCGAGGTTTATTATTGTTTGCCGCTAAGAGGCGATTAGCCGACTAATTGGCTTATGCGTAACGCAGCTGCTGCTAACACTCAAGAATTCGTGCATCGTGTTGATTTTCATTACAATAACAGGAACGACAGGTATCCGCAAGGTTTCTAAACACCACGCTGCGAGGGTTCACCCCCGCTATCCGAAACGGCGATATAATCACCTCTCGCCCTCGCTGAACCCAATGACCGTGTTCTCAAACCAATGTCAATATCGTCGAACCGACCTGGTATCCATGCCTGGAGAACGTATAATCAAGTGGTGATTTACAAATGAGACACATGTTATTGCCGGTTTGTCGAGAGAAAGTGTGTATGCACCCACCTGCCACCATTTGCGGCCTGTGTGCCAGGGCAAGGTTGTATCCAAACCCGCTTTGACCATCCTACCTTTGATCCCGGCTCCAAGTAAGAGACCAAAGACGGTTAGGAGGAATAAGGTGACCACTAGTTGGTCCCGAGGCGAGTCGCGTTCTGTGGATGCCATCGTCAACATAACCTGAACCGAGTTGCCCTGAGATATCCACCAGGGATATGCTGTACATACGGAAGCAGCGCGCCTCCACGTCTCCCTCTTTGCCTGTCGCCGTATCTGGGTCCGTGTCGCCCAGAGTGGCCCCGGCGCAGATGGGCAGGTTCTGGTTCAGACACCATTGCTTTGTGCAGGAGAGGCACGGCTTGGAAGGGTCATCAGGGATGTCTAGGCGGAGGATGGAGGAATTCGTCCCGAAACATATGCCTGTCGTTTCGGAACGAGTTAGATAACGGCGGGACAACGTCCTGTCTCGGTAGTGGACAAGAAAGAATTACAGACATTTGCAGAAACTTGTGGCCTCCCACTTGTGACTAAACGCGCTAGCTGTTGGGAGCTAAAACGGCAACACTTGTGTGAGCAATTGTAAAAGTGATGGCGACAACCAAAAGCCCGACCTGCACGAGACATATCGAGGACAACAAGAGGAAAGAGTTGATGATTTTCAGAAGATGTGATACTATCATGACCGACGTCAACCAGGAAGCGGTCCAGTCTAGCTTGCACGACGTTTTGTGCCACGGCGGCACCGACGCGTCGCAGCTCCCTCTTTCGCGTCCATCCCGCATCTCTGCAATCAAAACGTAAACCTTTCCCCGACTCACCACACGCAACCCACAACCAATCCTGGCCGCGCGCGCTGAATGTCCACCGAATACGAAGATGTCCTCACCAACCAGCCAGTCGTCATAGACAACGTTCGCACCGGGCGAAAGCCCCGTTTAATCTTTCCGCACACCATCCGACGACCATACTCACCATTCGGTTTTCCCGTCTTTTCTGTATATAGGGCTCTGGAACCATCAAGGCCGGATTCGCCGGCCAGGATCATCCAAAATGCTTTTTCCCCTCATAGTACGTCTCACTCCCGCCTTTCTGGTCGCGTACGTGAAGGTGGGGCGTTCACACGGCCCTCGTTTCTTCTCCTACCCCTCAGCGTCGGGCGGCCGAAGCACGTCCGAGTCATGGCGGGCGCTCTCGAAGGTGACGTTTTCATAGGCAGGAAAGCGCAGGAGTTCAGGGGTCTACTCAAGATCAAGTACCCTATGGAACACGGCATCGTGACAGACTGGGATGACATGGAGCGCATATGGAACTGGGTTTACGCGGAGGAGTTGGGAACGCTCAGCGAGGAGGTGCGTGCTGTGTACTTGGGGTGCGCGGAGCTGCTCCGCGCATCGATCTGGCTTGCTTGTTTAACTCGCGTTGTGTTGGGCATGATCTGTTCAGCACCCGGTGTTACTGACAGAGGCGCCGTTAAATCCTCGAACGAACCGAGAATCGGCAGCACAAATATTCTTTGATACTTTCAACGTCCCCGCTCTCTACATATCCGTACAAGCCGTATTATCCCTGTAAGGCGCAACCTCGCTCTTGTACACCTATCCTTACTCTCCTTTTAATCTGTCATATAGATATGCATCTGGTCGAACAACTGGCATCGTTCTCGACTCGGGAGATGGTGTGACACATGCCGTACCGGTGTTTGAGGGATTTTCCATGCCACACGCTATACGTCGAGTAGATGTCGCGGGGCGGTGCGTCGATACTATTTCTCCACCGCGGCCGTGGCCTGTAATCGAACCTTCAGGGACGTGACTGAGCACCTCCAGTTACTACTTCGAAAAGCCGGACACCATCTCCACACCACAGCCGAGCGGGAAGTTGTGCGCGCCATCAAAGAGAAGAACTGCTACGTCGCACTGAATCCACATAAAGAGGAGAAGGACACGACGGGTCGCACGGAAATCTTTCGGCTACCTGATGGAAATACTATCGTGGTATGATTCTGTCCAAGCGCTACGATGGGTTCCTATTGACATGCGCCGCGACTAGCTGGGACCTGAACGGTTCCGTGCACCAGAGATCCTTTTCAACCCCGAGATCATCGGCCTGGAAGATGCTGGCGTTCACCAGGTTGTGGTCGACTCTATCAATCGCGTAGACATGGACCTACGGAAAAGTCTGTACTCTAACATCGTTCTCAGCGGCGGGACCACGCTTTGTACTGGTGGGTTGAACTTGACTCATCTATCGCCACTACCTCGCTGATTGGAGTAGGTTATGGCGACCGGCTTCTGAACGAGGTCAAGAGGATGAAAGACGGAAAAATCAAGATTTACGCACCGCCAGAGCGAAAATACTCTACCTGGATCGGCGGATCCATCCTTGCAGGGTTGAATACATTCAAGAAGGTATGTCCCTCAAACATCGATATCTTTTATTTCTTTTATAACCGGTCCTAGATGTGGGTATCAGCGGAAGAGTATCAAGAAGATCCAGACATTATCCATAAGAAATTCGGATTTTGATGTTTGCATCTACATCTACTCTTACCTTCGTGTGTTGTGTAATGGCGAGACACTGAGATACCCAGGCATATTCATAACTGTCTTATCAAGTTTATGTTGTATCGAAAGCCCAGCACGTCGACTATGTCGTGCAGTATTCGCGTCGGTGAATATGTGTGTATTCATGGTAGCGTACGCGTTTACATGACGATGATAAGTGCTTGACATGCAATATAAAAACAGCCGTAGAAGCACCATGAGCATGACGATACCCTTACTTCCCCTTCTTGGGAGGCTCGGCAGCCTTGGACTTTTTGGTTCCACGGAACTGGGAAAATGGGCAAGTTGTGAGAGTGTGGTCGCACTCGCGGATGCGAAGACACGTACCTTCTTTGCGCGGTTCTTGCGTTCCTTGCGTAATTTACGGGAAGCCTTCTCCACCTTGGGTGAAAGGCCAGCCTGTACCGCGATTGAATGCACATTGTAAGGCTTGCGGGGCAGAAAAGGGAGTGGGTGGGGAGCGACTTACCCGCACCAAGCGATATCTGGGTTCAAACTTCTTCTGCGTCTCCTCACTTTCATAAATCAACGCGAAGCCCGTGCTCCGACCACCACCAAAGTGTGTCTTGAATCCAAAGGGAACGACGCGGGCCTTGTCGGCCTTGTATATCTTGGCGAGCTTTTCGGACAGCTCGTCTCTCGAGATCGGCGGTCGCGACGGGTGAAGGACGTCGACGACGAACTGACGGCGGGAGAGGAGGCGGTTCGTGGTGAATTTTCTGGTACGGATTGTGACGGGGGCCGAGCTGTCCTGTGGAAAGAAAGCTTGTGTGTGAGCGTGCATGTGCGCATTGCCATTCGCTCGAAGAGCAGTATCATATCATCATCCATCCAGACGCGTTGAGTAGCCATCCAGCACTTTCGAACGCGGTTTTCACCCGTGTCCTCGTAGAAACCCCTACTCCCACACCTCCTACGAGCAACGGAATGGTACTCACTGCCATGGTGTCGTCCTGCGATGTGCGATTTGTCGATTTTGAGGGGTCTGCAGGGCCGCGACGTACGGTTTGTCGGGTGTGGTACGGACGTGGAAATTGACTTTTGGAATCAGAGTCCGATCGGGAGTGGCCGAATTCAAACGTCCCCCGAGGATCCCGAAAGTGGCCAGCACACCAGCACCAGCCAAAGTGCGCGGCTTTTTGCGGGATAAATTGCCGCTCGCGTAACCGTCTCACCAGCAGCGTTAAGCCATTAATAGCCCACTGCTTACTCCCCACACCAGCATTTGCTGCACACTAAACTATTTATCTTTATGATGAGCCTGAGTGCGAGTTCGTTCGCGCCATACGTAAGCTCTTCTTCTCAGGCGAAAGCGCACCACTCTCACCCCGCTTCTCTCGCACACAACGAATTACACTCTCGACAAAGACACCACCCCCCGACGATCCCGTTCACCCATCTAACCAACCCTCGACGTCGACCTCGCGCTTTGGCCGTTCATGGTTCCCCACTCAGCCGTCTACCCGGGAGGTGACGTCCTATCAGTCTGGAGGAATTCCTACCTGGGAAACGGCCATCGGAGGCGGTTCCGGCGCAGACGAGGAGGTGGAGTCACAGGTGCGAAATCAATGGGAGACGCGATACGGCATGCGTGTCGATTTTCTTGCTGCGTGGGCCTACGTCCTAGGACCGATTTCCGGTGCGCCCCATATTCCCCCGTTCTATAATCGACATTCGATTTGACCGAGCCCCCCAATATAGCGTTCTGTATGCTTATCATAGAGACTCACAACGATTTCGTCCGATTCCACGGTGTGCCAACCCGGCCTTATCTACTGTTCTGTTCAGGCTAATTCTGTATAGCGTACCAGTCTGCGTTATTGACTACCCCTCTCATACTTTTGAGGATCCTTGCGTCACTCCTGCAGCTACCTTCTGTCTTGCGCCACTTTCTTAACCTAATTCTCATTTCATCCATAGCTTTTATGGCGTAAGTCTCTGCCAGATACCCTCGAAAGTTGTGTTGATCGCGCTGTAACAGATTCCGGGCCCACACGGATGCATCCCGCAACGGACTGTCTCGATTTCATATACCGTACATCGGGTTGCTTGCTGAGCAGTGGCTGGATGAAGAGTAGTCGTGCCTGTAACATCGTTCATCTTGCCAGGCGTAACCATTATACGCGAGAGGTGGGAGGAAGCTCGTTTTATTGCCCGCCTCTGGGCGTTTTCCAGGCGTGCAGGCGATGCCATACCTGCCAAGTGGGACTAGAGACAGCTGCTACACATCAGTTCCCGCCATAACAATGCAATAATAATACAAAACGAAATACAGATCGACTGGGGCTACATGGACACGGGCCTGCGTGGGGTACGATAGGTGCGAGGATATCAACGGGATAGTATGTAGAGCGTAAACCTAGTACACTGCTTTAAATGCACATGCCAATCAGTTCAATACCCGACTTACACGCCGCTAGGCTGTAGTCCCCAATGAGCTGCCTCAGTAATGGCCTACAGGCGGCGATGATTGTGTCTGTGAGGTTTTCTGTGGCATCGAGTATCTCATCCAGAATACACTTGATATCGTAGACGACTAATGACTATCAGTAAAACAAATAGGGCTGTATGAAGAGGTAAAAACATGACGTACTAGGTCCTAGGATGGGGCCCAGTAGTGGATCGCGGGCTATCAGATCGTTGACGTAACTGAGCGCGTTCTTGTGAGTGTCGATTACATTCTTGAGAAGGGTTTCAAGGGGGTCGTATTCATCATAGTGTGCGAGGCCCTTGGAGGCGCCCATTCGACGGAGTGTTGCCGTGAAGCCTCGAGAGTTAGTGTGGAAGTCCGTGAGCGCAGAGGCGCAATTCTGTTGAAATTTGTATTTGCCCTTCTGTTTTGAAGCTGATGCTTGAGAGGAATACGACTCTGTACGAGCCGGAGCTTCTCAGTGCGTCATTAAGGAGGGAGACGGTGTGCGTACTGAGGGTTTGGGCATTATTATATGTCTTCGTGTAATAACCGTTAAGGACGTCGATATTATTCACGATGGTATTGATGTTAATATCGCCACTTCGCCCATATGCACCCGCGGTTACATGTGACCCAGGAGAAGAGTACGCTTTTGGGTGATACGAGACATTGGCGGGATTTGGATGTGGATTATGGGGTACAACTGCCTTGACTTTTGAGTTTTTAGACTTGAGCTTCCGCACTGAACGTTCCTTGACATAGTGCACGGCCATATTCCGAGATTGCGAGGAGCGCGCAATAGGCTTCGCGAGAGCGAAGGACGGAAAGGCTTGTGGAATTATTATCAACGCGACAGAGGTAGCATGTGCAATGACGAGGAGAATCTTGTAGAGGGGTGACATATGGTCAATAGCCTGAGAGCGTGGAACTGTGGGTAGACTGCCGAAAATTAAATAGAAGGCGCGTCAAGCGCTACTGGCGTGATGGGGTGGGTGTTGAGAAGAAGAAAAAACGATGGAATGTGAGTAGACGTGAACGACTTTAAAATGGTAAGCCAAAATCTATTTGTCCGACGACCAAATAAACACCGCGTCCAACGCGTTTTGTCATGTGACTTCACAATCTCTCGGCATTGAACCAAAGTTCACAAGTATCATTAACGACAACGATATGGACAAACAAAACTGGGCCTACGAAAGCCGTATAGAGAATTTAAAATTTAATCGAATAATGAAAACGACGTGACGCGTTAAGCGCCTCTCGAGTGAACGTCTGGAATATGTCGGTAACAAAGAGTTCGTCAAAATAGTAGTTAGAAAAAGGGCAAGTCCTAGTCCGTGTGGTTATCAAGAGAATAAATTGTCCGCTGTTTCAAACCATTGTCCCAATGCCAGCTCTTTAGAGCAGGGTACAGGCAGCGCCGTCCTTTGCAATTGTGTAGCCAGCCTGTTCCACACGATCAGGGAATGAAAAATCACAATGACTGTAAACGCACCTTTGCAACGGTCATGTTTGCACCCTACGTTGCGCGGAATTTCTGGGACCGCTTCCTCCCATTGCCATTGTCGCGGTAGTGGTGAGAAGGTTGAGGGGTTGGCGTAGATGGAGGGGTTGAGATTGGACTACACTTGTAGGCCGCAGCGTTCCATTCCGTCCCCGGAGGGCAATTGGGAGGAGGAGGGTTGGGATGGTAAGGAACGCAGCAACCTGTGGAGCTACCCCAGTACCATCCAGATGGAGGGCAGCCCGAACCGGTGGGAGGATTGGGGTGGCTGGGTGGTCCGCCATGGGGAAGGCAGCAGGCCTTGGGGTGATACCTAGATACGCAACAGCATTTAATGCCTTTGAATGGAATCAAAGAAGGACGCTCTTACCAGAACTCGTCATCAGAGCAGTCGTCCGTGCCAGGGTTCGAGGGATAGGCAGAGCAGCAACTCTCGTCTTGATTCCAGGTGTGGCCCTTCTTGCAATTCGGGGGAGATTTGTCCTTTGGAGGAGGGGCAGTCGGGAGGCAGCAGGACTTATCTGCCAAAAAAAAAAATGTGAATCCCAGCGAAGTCGGGTTTCATCTTCGTGGAAGAACGTACCGTCGGACCAGTACCAATTTTCAGTGTATGACGAAGGGCAGCTCTTCCCGGACCTATCCGAGAAGTACAATGTCAATATGGTGGCGTTATCAACACACCAGCAGCCACTCACGGAGGGCTGGGGTAGGTCTTGGGTGTATTCTTGGAGACACAACAGCTCTGGTTGTCATACCAAAATTCGTTGGACTTGCACACAGAGTTGCTAGCCATCACAGATGGAGTGACAAAGGCGAGAAGAGCAAGGGCTGCGAGAAAGCGAGGAAGGCGAGACATAGCAAAAAGAATGGAGGGGGAAAGAGAGTGACTAGCGACCGGGGAAATGCAGAGAGGCGAAGGGTGAATGGGTTGATGTTCTCTTAGGCCTCAATTTATAAAGGTTTAGCCGTGACCGAATTCTGAGGATGGTTCCACACGGATGAATAAAAAGGTACAAGAGAAGCCTCTCCCTCTGATGGCCTCCTGACCTACAAGGCACGTCGGCCAACAAGAATACCCTTTTCCCAAGACAATGCGGGCTCTTATGACCGTATAAATGCATCCTTTGCTGCTGCATCAGCGGAGAAAGGGCGACATGGTGGCGGCACTCATTGCTATGAGATAGTATACGGTCGGAATAGACACGTCAAAATGGATCTCGATTTGCTCTCCTCGGTGATAGGCTCAAGGACGTTACGCGTGGTACAGAACCAGAATGGTGAAACGGGTAAAAGGTGTAACGCGTTTCCGATCCCGGGATTTCCGGATTTGCCTTCCGCTTTTACGTATCGCTTCCCCACGATCCCATTCAGTCGCACCTAATTAGATCAAACTATCGCTCTGTCTCCGTCCCGCCGCGAGCTGCCCTTGGGATGCGTCCATTGACAGAGGACGAAGGCAAAGCCGTATTTGAAAAGCTTGCAAATTATATCGTAAGTAAGTTCTGGCCTCTCCAGTCATACCGGTGCATTCACGCTCCCGGTATCCAAGGGAAAAAACCTCGTGCATCTAGTCGACAGGGAGGACGAAGCACATTGCTTTCGCCTGCAAAAGGGTCGCGTCTACTATGTCTCCGAAACCTCGATGCGGCTCGGCCTCTCGGCAGCTCGGTCTAACCTTGTCAGCTTAGGCACTTGCCTTGGAAAGTTCAGCAATTCGGGTAAATTCAAACTGCACATAACTTCACTGGACTACCTCGCCCAATACGCAAAATATAAAGTAAGCCTTGACATCCCCCACCGTCACCTTTCATACGAACGATCATGAAAAGGTTTGGATCAAACCGAATGGTGAAATGCCTTTTCTATATGGCAATCACGTCCTCAAGGCGCACCTGGGCCGTATGACCGAGGACATACCAGAGCATCAAGGTGTCGTTGTGTTCAGCATGAATGACGTTCCATTGGTATCATGATTTTCGTCCTGTTTGATCCCATCTTAAATGTTCCCACGTGTAGGGATTCGGGGTCACCTCAAGGTCAACAGTGGACACACGAAAATTGGATCCGACAGCTATTGTCGTTTTTCATCAAGCGTAGGTGGTTCCAGACTCCCTCTCGTCCCTTTGCTCAGGGCTTCACTTCATTCAGGGATGTTGGCGAGTACCTTCGAGATGAGGTAACTTTCACCCCGTTACCGTCCACCAGCTCGAGTTTTAATTCACTTTCAGGACACATTATTCTGATCGGTGCTAAAGTGTTGTACGGATGACCGTGTGGGAGCGCTGCAGGCCAGTTGCAGGCCACAGTGACAAAAATAGATTTTGTGTCATTACGTAATGAAGGGAGCAACGCGACGAGTGCCTGTCCTTCGTTCCTAAAATAACTGTACTTCCCCATGTCCTCCAACGAACAGGACCTTTGTCAAAAGTGGATAGACCTCTCCGACGACGAGCTCGATGCATCCGCCATCAATGATATCCTTGATGCTATCACAGACAACCTTTGGGTTTTGGCTGCCGTTGCAGACAGGATCATTGATGACCCCGGTCAATCGCACGACCTCCTCAGAATAGCACTCGGCCGATCCGAGGACACGGTAGAGCGTTTGCGCAACTCGTTTGCATTGCAAGACTCCCAGGAAATGTCATCGTCTCATGAACGGGTCCTATCAACCATCAAGGTCGACGATGACATGGTATCCTACTTCTGTGAGAACACACCCGATGCTCGAATATGCCTGCTTCGGGCTGTCCTTTTGAACAGAAACGACAGAGTCGATACATTCGTGGAGATGTTCGCAGCAAGTGCCGACACTCACGGCGCGTCAGAAACCCCAGGGGAATGGGACGATGACCCCTGGGTTGACGCCGCCGCCGATGCGGAAACCGATCAACAGCCGTCTCAGGCAGCTCCCCCATTGTCCCTATCCACCTTCCTCTCACAGAGCCTTGTAGACTCGGCCTGTCTACTTGCCACGAGGGAATCGTTTGACTCCCTTCGAGTCTTATTCAAACGACACGGCTCTTCCCTCTGGCCCCACCGCTTCACCATCATTGAGTGCATTCCTACGCACGCCTCCCCTTCGGACTACCATGAACTCCTACCCAAGCTTGATCTTTCCCGAGATGAGGAGCACCAACCACGTGTAGAATCCTGGAGGCCGGCGCGAGATTGGACCGAACATCCAAGCGTGCAAGCCGCGCTAAGCATCTCAGGCCACGACACTTCACAAAACCAACTCTCGACGCCCTCCACGGATGGAGTCCACCGGCCAATGTCGTCTCAAGAACTTACCTCCTGGTATCGACAGCGAATTCGGACCATCCTCGATTCGACTGGAATGGTAGACGTTGCCCTTTCGATGGCACAGCATGCTACCTCTCGAGGCATTCCCGGGCTCGATGAACTTGGGGAAGAGCTGATTCTCCTTTCTCGGCTGGTCTACGATGCGCAGGCCACCGCTGAAGACGGACCCGAGGACGATTGGACTCTCGAACAGTGGAAGAGCATGGACTCGCTAACTGTTGTTCAGGCGATGCTCGCCCTTTCTAATCCAGAAACCATCGTCTCAGACATCCGCCGGTTCGTCTTGCCGTACCTCTTCGTGCTAGAATCCCGAGCAGAACGGGCTGGCGACCCCAATCCAATCATCTCACGGCAACTGCTTAACGATTTCGTACTGGGAGCGCCATTGGAGATGGTCGCTCGCATATTTGAAGAGTCCAAACCCACGCTGCCGTCAAGCCGCCGCTTAATTCCGGATAACGAAGACATGGCCCGGCTTGCCCTCGCCTGTTTGTATGGTAGTAACAGCCTCGATGAGTGGCACATCATGAGTCAAATTTTTGAATGTCTTCCGGCCTGGAACGACACTTCTGACGACGAAGACCCCGAGGATGCCGTGGAGATGACAATCACGTCATTAGGAACTTATGTGACACCGACGACTTCCAGGCCCAAATGCACACCCTCCGATCTTTTCGTGTTCTTCCGGCCACTACCGTTGCCGTCATTATCCCGTGCATTGGACATCTTAGACGTGCACCTGGAGTCTGGGGAGATACTCTCGAAATGGGATGCCCCCGCTCCCTTGCGCTGGTTCTTGCAGAGCAGCAGCGACAAGAGTGGCCAGCGCGCACGAGCTGTCCGGATGGCGCGGCGTGCCGGTACAAATCATACTGTGTATAGCCAGGGCGATTGGGAGTGGCTATTGGAAGATATGTTGAAGTTGTGCCGTACCAACGACAATGGCATACGAAGTGCCTTTGGTCTTCTATCACAAACGGAAACTCTCAGCATCTTTCTCAGTGGTCTTCTCAGCACCGGGCGCAAGTTTCCATTTCCATTGTATTCCCAGGCTATTTGATTGACTTGGATCTCCCTTCAGAATTGGAAATAGCCAAGAAATTGTTACGGTCGAAAAAGTCTGCGCTGTCCTTGGATGATCGGGCAGTTGAGGAAATATGCTTGACGTCTTCCCGAGAATTTTACGACAACGCTAGTTCAGGAAACTACAACTTCGGTGACATGAAGCTCGCTTACGACTGGTGCGTAGATCTTCACCTTCCATTAAGCACTTGCTTAGCCTTTCCGTAGCTTGTCGATTCCATCAAGTTCAGAAACAGTCATTCGTGAACAAGAATTCATTGAGGCCACTTCTCGCATCACGTCATTCAACGTGGAGACGCGCCCTGGTGTCCCTTTATCCCCAATCGAGATTCGTCTCACAAAGGACCGCCTGTCTCTGGTCTCTCGCGTCCTTTCGAGCAACAATGATGCGTACAAGTACAAGGAAGTGATCCTGGAACTTGTCGACAAGCTAGGATTCCGAGACGCCCCTGTTCCTCGCGTGAAAGCGTTGGCCATGATCACGGACACCGCACTCCAGGCAGAGGATTTCGTTCAAGCCTTCGAAACGAGCGAAACAATGATCGACACGGTATCGCAGCTCTGCTCGTCGTCAGACATATCGCAAGCAGAGCTGGACGACGCCAAAGAAGTCTGCTGGGTGTCCTGCTTCCAGCTCGGGCGCCAAGCCGAGTTCCCCGACGTGCAGAAGAAACTCCGCCTTTTGGGCCACGCGCTCGAATTTTGTCCCGCAGACCGACTGCACGAAATCCTCACGGCCTGGCGGCGACTCGAAAAGGAGGACATCGCCCAGGGCGTCGAAGGTGAGGGAGAAGAAGAAGGTCTCGAGAGCGCCAGGCGGCACCGACATGGCTTCGCCGTCGCCACCGCCGCTCACCGTCGACAGACCCGGTCGCGTCAGCCGGGTAGTGGTGCGCTCGCGCCGTCGCTCGCGTCTAGGCTGCAGAACATACACCTTCCCGTGTCTAACCTCGTGATGGCAGACGGAGCGGCCATCGCGGATACCTTCAGCCGCGTCGCTTCCAAATTCCCCTTCTCCAAGAGTCGCCCGCAGGCACATCCGGCTCAGTCCGAAGGCGACAGCCCCAGGCATCCTCAGGGCGAGGACGCAGGGTGGCCATCATTGGGCCGAGAAGAGGTCTCCGCGCAGGCTTCTAGGGCATTACAAAGGGGGATTGGGTGGCTTATCGGTGCGGACGAATGATTGCGTACATATCAGGGCACATTTACAACCCGTGGTAACATTCCCGACGTCACGTCTGCATGCTATTATACGAATAATTTATGACACTTTCCATGGGGTTGTGAATCAATCCTTTGGGGTACTTATATATAGCGTGCCACGTAGGTGTGGACGATAGGGGGCACATACACTACCATTAGCCAGACGGTCCGACCAGAGACCTGTTTTCGCCCAGGTGAGAGACGCTGTACAGTACATCACAGCAACGAGCGCAGGATCCCAGTCGGAGTACAGACTGCCATTACGCTCCAATAAGGGGGGGGGAGCAACTATACAAGAGACAAGAAGATCCTCCTACAAAACAAAAATAAAGAAAAGAAAAAGGGTGGAAAAACATGTGAGCGACTGTAGCGCCAGACAGTGTCAAGGACAAATGAGATAATGAGTCAACACACACACAACATCGAACGTCGAAATAGCGATAAGAATAGGTTGGGAGAGAGAGCCGCTATCCGAAAATGATTAAGTAGGACTGAAGATAAAATAAAAAAGCATAAATCAAGTGGCCGAACCAAAGCGCGTACCGACGCCCGTCTGCGCCCTCGGACGGTTGACGACGCCACGTTGAGATCCCGCAGATCCCGAAGTCTCCCCGATGTCGTAGTGATGCTCGTCGGAGCGACCGCAAAGGATACACCGCTCTCCACGCAACTCCTTGAGGCGCATTCCGTCGATCTCGGCTCGCAGATCCCGGACCTGTCCTTCGAGTTCCCATATTTGATGTTGCCACGCCTTTCGAATGGACTTCATCTGCTCTTGGAGATGTTGAATGGTCACGTAAGGGTCGTCATCGATCGCTTGCTTCTCGTCGGAAGGACGGTGGACGGAGGGGGAGCTCATACTCGAGCTACCGCCGTTGGCGGTACCCGAACTGTCGGTGTGCGCAGTAGGAGAAGAATCGACGGTCACGATATGATCAGCAAAGTGAGCACTGAAGACGGTGGAGACGGGACGCAGGCTAAGTCCAGGGAATGTCGTAGTCCCAGGCGGTGCGCTAGCAGAGGACAGCGCGGACGTCGGGCTAAGGCCTGAAGCAAAGGAGGAGCTCCCAATTCCGACGCGTGCGCTCTGCGAGCCCGCGAGAGCGGGAGTGGGACTCAGAGAATTGCCATGCGTGACGATGGTCAGCGCGCCCCCCTGTCGCTTGAAGCCCCCCCGGTCCTGAAGGTCCTCCACTGATTCGTCCTCTCCATCACCATGGACAATCCTATCCAGCTGAAGCGGGCTCTGGGAAACCAACGAAGGGGAAAGGGAGGGCACAGGCACCCGAGCACTGGAGATCTTCGGAGTGCGGGGAATAGAAGGGGTAGCTATGGGTGGCGCAGGCGGTGGGGAAGGCGTTGGTGGCTTGTCTTTATCCTTCCCATTGAAAAGCCTCATGAACCCGGATTTCTTGTGCTTCAAACCTCGAGAAGGGAGTGAACCCGTGTGGCCGATTGGTGGTATTGCATCTTCGTGGTTAGAATGAGTCCCCAGAGGGAGGGGATTACTAATGACAAGTGGTTCAGGCTTGGTTTTGGATCCTGCACTTGCTGTGCGAGATCGCAATCTCCCAGTATTGCCATTGCCAGGAAGTGTGGTCGGAATATTGCGCGAGGGAGGTTCGGTCTGAAGGAAAGGAGCTTCGGGCATGACTTGGGTATGCGTCCGCGAACGTTCCCTCGCTTGAGCTTGCGCTTCTTGCAGGGATATCAGGTTGAATGTGGGCGAGACGGAGAGCTCTGTCCAGCCCGGAACTTGATTAGGTAACGCGAGCTGTCCCTTCTCTTGACCAGGCTGGGAGCCGAGTTTCGGACCGTGCTGTCCATTAATGGTGGTGGACAACGGATTAGAAATGATCTTTCCCTGAACGCTACCAACCACCCTCTTCAGGAGCACATCCGTGTGATAATCTGTGACCGAGGACATCGAAGAGTCGGGCGTCAAAGTAGAGGAGCTCTGAGAAACCCCTGATTCCGACACCGTGGCGATAGAGTCGCTGGGAATAAACATGCGTCTACTCAGGCTGGACGATGGGTACGAAGACGTGGTCGTGTGTATGGGACCTGCATCATAGGCCAAGTCAGGGTTCGCATACGGGTGAACGAAATGAGAGCGACCCCGCAATGACTGAGGAGAAGTTGATCGAGATGCGTCAGTTACATCAACCGGGCTCATCGTGCTGGAATACAAGGATGGGTCTGGGGAGGCCGACCGCGTCGGGGCTGGCGAAGCAGCAGAGGCGTGAGTGGAACCAGTGATCGAACTTGGACTGAGGGGCGGTGGTGGGGGGATTGAGGTGTCTGGGGTTGCGGTGTGTGATACGGTTCTTGAACGTCCGCGAGAGAAAATCAGCCCTGGTCGTGATGGCCGTGAGGAGGAGGGAGCGGCAGACCCGGTAGTCTGTGATTGCGTGCTGAGACACAATAAGAAAGATTGCACGCAAAAATAGGCCAAAAGCGTACTCACTGTAAAATGGTGGACGACATTTGACCATCTAAAGAAATCTTGTCTCTGCCGCTTGTGGATTCCATGCTTGGTCGCGCGGCAGACGTGGATTTCGCCGTGGCGCTCTTGCCAAACCCCTTCATAAAACCCTCGCCGCGGGTTTTACTTCTACTTCGCTTGGTAACGAAGGAGCGAGCATCGTCCTCCTGTTCTGATCCTTCCTTGATGCAGTCTTCCGTCTCCCAGGGAGCAGGGGAGTGGAATCGCATCGTTGGACCAAGAAAACTCATGCGAGATTCCGGCGAATCGTCTTCGAGATGTATTGGCTCGGGGGAGGGACTCCGCTCAAGACGGATATCCGTGGTCGGGCTCGAACAATCGGTATCCAGGTCGAGCGTATTCGAAGTAGAACTGGCGAGAGACGTCACTTCGTCGAAAGAGGGCGGGGCATATTGAGGGGGAATAGCGAAGTCAAATCGAGGCGGACTCGACACCAGGTGTGGCGGACGAGGCGAAAAATGAGAGTGGCTATAGATAGACGGTGAATCCGAGAATTCTGTGAGGGAAGGAAATCTAGTGTGGTGACGGATGTCGGCGTGTGCAGCCCGATGTTGGTCGAGGAGACGATGGAGGTTGTCCTCCTGCACAGGCGACGGCGAGTTCAAGTTCATAGCAAAGAGTCAAAAACACCCGGATCGACGCCGCCGCATCCGCCGCCTCGCCCGCCTCGCTCGCTTGCTTTCACTAACCGTCCGTCGCTCATACTCTGTCTCGCGTCGCGTTCTTGACCGTATCTCTTACCATCTATCATAATGTAGTCCTCGGCGTCACAGCGCGCTTCTTTTTCATTTTATCTATCGGTCTTTCTTTCTCCACGGATATTAAGTGCCTCCCCCGAAGGCTATAGCCAATCAGGTACGCCATCAAGCGACTGGGCATAACGCAACAAGTGCGCTGGGCGGCTCCCCTGGGGATGAAGAAGGACCAGTTGTATTACATTGATGTGTGATTTTTCAAAACCGTGCCGTATTTCTTTCCACACGAGGCCAAGCTCGAGAGTGCCCACGCCCACGCGAGAACCATCAGCGCGCATAATCGCTTAAACTCCGCCCAACCAACTCAAGCATGGACCAGCAAGGTTCTCCCGTCCCAATCGCGAGCTCGTCCAATGGCAGAGTCTCAGGGAAACCTTGGAAACACGAAAAGACCGCCATACGGTGCGTGCTGTATCCTATGTCCCTATGTCTGTTTAGTTTATCTCTACTGGACCTTCACGTCAGTCGTTCGCACATGCAGCCAGCTCTCAAATCAACGAGCTTCGACGATAGAATGGTGAAGACTACCAAAGCTCAGGCTATAAAAAAATTACAGGTGGAGCTCAAGGAAGAAAAGCAGGCCGAAATTCAACGGTGAGATATTCCGAACCTTCGCCTTGCACGTTCCTCCGACAGCGCGTACCGCTTCTCGCAGGAGACGCGAAGTGATCCAAGAACGAAGAAAGGCCGCGGAGGAGAGGAAGCGAGCAGAGGAGCTTAAAGCTCAAGTATGTGTCTTTTCACTACCGTTGCGCCTAATACCAACCTAACTCGACTCGACTTTCGTGGCTAGCTTGGTGCCAGAAAAGCAGCACGACTACGACGAAAAGCCGGCCGTTCGAAGAAGGTTGCGCATTGACCTGGTTCTTCTAGGTTTTAGTTTCTGTCAATAATTGTACAGTTCGATCCCGATCCCCCGAAACTCGCCTCGCACACCCCACGAGGTACCCAGTGTAATTGAACGCTTTATGCGGTCATCGCGCGAAAAGCATTCCGTGTTCAATAAGTAGCATATGTCGCAAGTATTATATGAAGCAAAGCGCCTTGCAAACCTCCTACACCTCCCAGGTCGTATCTGGTTCGCCCTTAGTAAATGATTTATCAAGCCCAACAATAACGCTCTCGCAAAGCGGGCATGCGCTGGCAAGAATGTCCTCCAATTCCGATCTCAACTTTTCAAGCCGTTTTCCTGCCCCGGTCTCGACCAATGCACTCCTCTGTGCACCACCAATGCCCGGTATCCATCCCGCAGGCGATGTGATAACCGTTACGAGCGCATCTGGTATGATAAGGTCTCGCAGGCGATCGCCCGCCGAGAGTAGGTTGCGCCCTATAGAATTGGTTTGATGGTGCCCATTCTGCGCTGCGAGGTTCTGAGAAAGTAATGTTCGCTGTGTTCCGGTGGTTCCGTCGACGGCCGCAGTGTCAGTTCGATCAACCGAACCAGCCTTTCCTTTGACGATTTCGTCCTGAAGGGAGAGCAACCGTCGGAGGAGGTGCGCGGGGAGATACTCCTTTGTCTAATAAGGGGATGGATTTAGTGCGGTCGGTGCTTCAAGCGTTTGTCACTTACCAGACCAACGAGGCAGTCGGCATGAAAAGCATGGTGACATGGAAAGACGTAAAACTGTCGTGTCAGGATAGGGATTGAGCATACTGAGCATCTCTCTCCAGCGTCGACGGTAATGAAGCGGTTCTTCAATCCAACGATGTACTCTTTCATCGATTCTGCGCTGCGAGTTGCATCATCCATCTCGTTCTTGAGAGCTTCAATCTGCGCCGAATAAGACTCCAACGCATTCGCAATCTCGTCCTTGAAGTCATCAATGACCACGAAATCAGGGAAGAAGGGAAGGATGTCCTCAATCTTGAGTAAGTCCGTGCTTTCCAAGAATCGCATTGCCCTGCCGCGGCTGTCAGCGAAATTTTGAGCCTCAAAGTTTTATCCTGACGCTCACATTTTAATGTCCTTCTTGTCTTGGACAACAAATTTGGCAATCTTCAGCCAAAGCTTCTTCCGCAACTGTGGGTCGTCCTCTGGCTTGTCGGCATTAAGCTTTGCGAGCTCCAGGTCTCCTTTTTCCAAAGCCAGGTCGACACTACTCTCCCACAAGCCCATCTGCGAATAGATGTGCACGCAAGGCTGAATCCTGCCAGTCTCACTGCACAAGCGTAGAGCATAATCGAGATCGTAGTAAGGTTTTCCCGTGAGAGGATCGACAGGGGCTGTCGACAAGAAGCGTAGTAGAGGGCCATCATCCTCGGGGGATCGCGCGTCCGGCGACGCGTACAAGGCGATCACAAGGTTGTGCAAGGTGGAGGACGTATTTAGTTGTTCGAAGATGACATGATTCAAGTAGCGCGTGGCCTGGTTGGGTGAGAGCGGATCACGCGGTGCAAGCTGGAATTGCAAAAGGGCAGGAACGAGGCGGAGTGGGTCGAGGGTGGGTTGGCGTGTCCACGAATCCACGGTCTCGCGTGGTGCGTTTCTCATGAGAACAGGGCCAAATTGATAGTACAATTCCAAGTTTGATTGCCGATTAATCGCGTCAATAGCTTTGACCCAGTCCTCTTCAAGAATCCAATGCTCGACAACGCGTTCAAAGTGACGGATCAAAGTCGCATAGAAGAGGTACATGTCCGTGCGACCATGGCTTTGTATTAATTCGTATATTGTGTCGGGCTCGAGGTCATCCTAGGCTAGGTCAGTACGAAAACGAACGCCAATAGGGATAGCATTTTGCACCAACTTTGTGGGTTTCCAAAAAGCGTTGAAGGTCCTCTTCAAGAATCGAGCGTTCGGTCTTTATATTCTCAACATCATACAGAGCCGACGACAATGCAACGAGGTCATCCAACTCATCGCACTTGCTCAGATAGAACTCAACGAGCCATGTTGCGAGCATCATTCGCTGAGTCAGATCCTAGGTTCATCATGAGTTTCAAAGAGAGAATCACAAAACTATCTGACACGGACCGACTTGCGTGTTTGCTCTAGCCGCAACATCAAGTATGATCTTAATGCATCGCGCTCGTTGACATCAAGAAATTTTAATGCGACGTCCTCGAATGGTATAGAGCATTGAGCGAAGGCTTGCGCTGCCGGAAAGTACCGTTTTGTCTTGAGTAACACCTGTGCATGCGACGCAAAGATAAGGTCTCTTTGTCCTGCTGTCTGTTCCCTCAATGGGTCAAAATGAAAACGACAGAGTCTCGGCGACGTCTCACCTTGGCATAACGAAGTGCGACATCAAAGTTCTCTTTCTGAAGATTGATCTTCCATACGTCGCGGTCTTCGTTTCCGACAATAAGGTCGAAGAGTGACTGATCAGTGTAGACCCAATATGTCTTACGCACGGGATCAGCTGTAAGCCCACGGACGGTTTCCCCGTGTTTCTTTCACAAAATCAGCCTCATCAACATCCATGGGTACGTACTTACCAATGGAAGAACCTCTTCGTAGACCAGACTCTCATTTAGGATGGACATCGCTGCTATCCGGTCACTATAAAGTAACACGATGTGGAATTCCGTGAGTGCCATAGAAATAGGGAATTCTGGCTGTGATGGCTCGATTGGTGCATTCGAAGACGTAGGGAATGTTGGGTAAGGGAATAACCGTGCTCCATCAACAAAGTCACCGGACGTTGATTGGAAATTCAGTGTTCCATGATAGACCCCAGGACCTGAATCTCGTGAGTATCAATGGAAGTCGTTGACATAAAGACTGACTCGTCATCCAGGCTATTTCTTCTGGTAACGAATGTGACTGCCCGCTATTGGGCGTGTAATAGTGTAGCTCGGAATGTCGAATGTTGCCCGGAAGTTCGGATATTTCTTTTTCTTTGTCAGACGGGGACTGTAGGCGAAACAGACTGACGCACTGGGCGCGGTTTCCCGGTAAGTAGCAAATATCAGGCCAAATACTCGGCCACCTTCATCTGGTCGTCGTGGAGGCGTACCACTGAACTGATAGATTCGTGAAGTGGTGATGGCCACTATGAGCGCCTTTTTGGGGTCCATCGAAGGAAAGAAATCAAAGTTGATTCCTGTAATGGGTTGTCGCTCAGGTAAAGTGAAAACTGCGCTCAAATATCTTTCTTGGGATTTGAAGAAGTCTTCTTCCGCATCCAAGACAGCTTCGTAGATAGTTCCATTTCTGGCTCCTATCAGAATTTCCCGGGTCGAAGTCAGATGGGACGAAGAAAGTAGGGCTGCCTTATTCCAGGCAACAGATTCGATGACCATTTTGAACGTCTTTAATAGTTTGGGCTTCTTCCAACCTCGGAACAGGTACCAGTTCTCGCCTTCAAGAAAGGTGATTACGAGATGCCGCCCAGATGGGTCCATGAACAGTTTGTAAATCGAGAATTCCGAGGGCTTCCGAGGGATGGGGATTTTGATAACTTGGTCGGGGTGGGCCAGCTCAATGAGCACGATGACATTGGAGGACAATCCCATGGCGAGAATATCTGAGGCAACTACGAGGGAAACAAGGGGTGCAGGTAGTGTATACTGGACCCGACCTAACTCGAATATTGGCGCGATGGTGTTTGAGGGTACGGGATACTGGCTATCACTCTGGTCACAAAGGTCAATAGCGATGACATCCCAGACGGGAGATACGTACGATTCCCAGTTCGTTCTCTCGTGCACTCTCATGATCGTATGGTGAAGGCTCAAACCCTTCATAGCGCATTGGGGGCGGTGCTCCAGTTCCATGGGTAACCCCACCGGCAGCAGTTGCGGCATGCTCGACGTCTATGGGTTGATGCGCTTAGAGTCTAGGAATCTACTTAAAAGGTATGGCTCACAATCATCGAACATGGTGACCTCAGAGGGGACCTGTTTCAGTTGGGAGTTGGGCGTTGGCACCAACTCTCTGACGCAGTCAATTTGGATTATGGCGCGTGTTCGGCGAATCATCACGTGACCGGGAACTTCCCCACACACTACACTAGTACTGGCCCACACTGCCACACTATCGTAGTACTGGTGTACCCGCCTTGCTGGTGATAACAACGTAACACATATGACGGATGACAACGATAGCAATAATACAGACAGCCCCAGTGTAGCTGCCAAGAGACTAACGAAACACGAGAGTACATATATCAACAGGTACTGAATGAATGATCCAAGAAGCGTGGCGGCGACCCGCCATAATGCACAGCTCGTCAAAGCGAGGCCGGTGCAGCAGAAGAAGATAATTAGGAGTGAGAGTGAATGAATACGCAAAAGACTTGAGTCTGCAATTACACGTGGCCATGGGCACAGGAACGGGGACGACCAGGGAATGAAGGCATAGGGATACATAAGATGACGACAATAGGAGAAAGGTACGAGTGACCACACCACCGCACAGCAAGTAGGAGTTGCAGATTGAAAAATCAGACAACCCCCGCGCAATGGGTCTTCCTTCTCTTCTTGACTGGTGGTTGAAAGCCCGGAGAGATCTGGCCTTCCTCATTACAATCTTCTGTGTCGAGATCCATGGCTGAACGGGCTCTAAGGACAGGTGAAGACATCAACATTGAGTCGATCTCACAATCATCCTCGATGTCAGCAGTTTCTTGTTTCGGTGAGAAGGCCTCCAAAAGTCCAAAACCGATGGTCTGCTCTTTGGAGAATAGCTCGCGGTTTAGGGTCGACTTTACGAGGTTGTCGTTACTCATGTAACGTCTTGTCCTGACCACAGGACTGTCTGCGTTAGGGCTTGAGAGAGGAGTAGCAATCGTACGTCCAGAAAGATGTTTCCCTGATTCCGACGTTGTTCCGTAAAGATTTCCAAACGGATCTTCCCCGAGAATAGACGGTGAACCAATCATTACTCCACTCATCTTTATTCGAGTTGGCGCAAACATGGCAGCCTTTGAGGGTCGGGGAGTGACGCGACCCCCGATACGCCTCAGTGGGGACTCCTCACCGGGACGAGAACGATCAAAGGTGAGGCGTTCTGTGATGGGAGTGGGTACGGTACTTGATACAAACAGTCTGCGAGGGGTCGGCTTCGTAGTGCTCCTTCCCATATCTTTCTTGCCAAATAGGACGACCCTAGGGGTGTTAAAGGAGCTAGCCTTGCCATCGCGTGGCGCAATGATCACTGGACTAACATCCAGGGCTGACGGCGCAGATACAATCCCAGATGGGGTGGCCTGCTCGTGCATAACCAGACCAAGTGAGACATCCGAAGCAGTGAAGTGAAGGGGGTGACTAGGGCTAGGGAACCTCCATGGTTGATCGGACGGAAGGAGTGGGGGAGAGTGGCGAAAGGACGGTGTGGTAAGGGGATTATAAGGGGACATCGGAATAACTGGTAGAGGATGCGAGGGAGACGCCTCGCGAGAAGGCGGTGCAATTTCTGGGGAGACAGAGCGTGGAGAGTTTGGGGGAGGAGTAGGACTGTCCCGAGAATCTGCATGAGATAATGGTGGCCGGGACAGGTCGAGTGGTGGGTCGAGGGTGGGGAATTCTCCTTGGAGGACGCAGGGAGCAGTGGGAACGCGTAGACCAGGATCTGTATCACACTCATTGCCATTCTTCCTGTCTGACAAGGCGGACGTGTTCGCTGACGTAGCAGGTCGAAGGGACCGCAGCCTGGATTTTGTTGCCTCATCAATAGGGCCGCTGCGTTTGGAGATCGACAGATTCTCCTTCTCTTGACCTCCTTTTGGATCTACTTCATTAGAATACTTCAACAAGGACTCGGTAAAGTAAACACATACGGTTGCCTTTTCTTGACCGATCGGCATTCTCGCGGCGGTTAGACATAGCGATCTTGTGCTTTTCGAATACATGTCGCCTCCACATACTCTTAGCATTGACACCAGCATAAGTTCGCCGGCAAAACGTGCATCGAAGACGTGGTTCTTCTCCATCGGGCCAGCCCTCGGCTCCTCGCTCTTTCAGATCTTTCTTTTTAGCTGGACACCAGCCTCGTGGAGGTTCGAGTTGAGGGGGATACGGTATAGCATTAGGATTAGATGTGTGCATTGAGATAAAATCAGCGGGATCGAGAAACCAATCGGGATTCATAGCCATAACAGTGTAAGTAAGACCATCCGGGTATAGATGAGAATCTGGGAAATCGAAGAATGGTGGGTGTATGAATGCGGTGTTTGGCTCGCCCAGAGTGGGGTCCATCGGTGGGAGTGGATGTGTAAGGGAGTTGTTACGCGCAGGGGGTGGAGCTTTGGGCTGTGGAGCCTCAGCAAAATTAGGCTGGTACGGACGAGGTTGAAATGATACGACTGAAGAGGTGAAGAAATCAAGAGGGGGAGGGGAATCGAGGCGACGCTTGGGACGATTCGCTTTATGGTCGGCCATGGTAACGCAAAATGACAGAAGCTAGTGGTTACAATAGGGTAAGGGGACCAGATGCAGTGAAACACAAACACTCACAGAAAGAGGTGCGCTGGCGAGCGAATGAGCGGGACGAGAGGATGATGTGTAGAGCTGAGAGGAGAGTAGAGTGAGCGTCTAAATTGTCTTATTTTTCAGTCGGAGTTGACACGCTTCACACCACACTACGCGTAGATCACGTGATCGTATATCATAATTATTATTGTTATTGCATTGCGCCTATTGCCGCCACAACACAAATCGGTTCTCTACAAAACAATCTAAATTGCAAGGGAAATGTATCTAGAAACGTGATACCGATCATGACCCATCCCGAATTCACAAACCTCGTGGACGTACCCAGCTATCGCGATCATTCCACCGAGGGGGATCACTGGAGCTAATTTGCTGAGACTGAACATTCGTTAAGAAAAACGTGGATGATCAGCACCTCCCACCACAAGCACACTTACCGACCCTGAGCGAGGACAACAGCCATGATGGAGGCCGAAAATACAAAGCCCCCCACGGCGATGGCCGGACCCGCGAAACGGTGCTTGCCGAAGCGTGGATGCATCGAGACGAGGCACAAACCGAGACCATTGAATATCTAGTTCGGACAAATCGTCGGAAGGTGTTCGACACTGGTACACATTAGCTGGCGTTTACCGCATAGTGAGCCGCTGTCATGAATGTGGCTACTTTGTCCGAGGAGAAACCGGGTATAGCTCGAAGAGCATGAGTCCCAAATGCACCCGTAGTCATCCCGACCGCAACTGGTAATAGTGGGACGATTAATGGGAACGCAGAGTGCTAGAGGAAACTCCGAACCAAATAGTGCTCCTGTGCGCCACAAATGTGATGGTGTTATACGCATTCTTGAAGAAGACCGGCTTGAGAGTAGGGGTGTCAGTAAAGAGGATTCGGGCATGTGTTGGTTAGAAGTCAAGGTGGTTACTCCTGGGGCAGGTCTAGGCGAGGTAGAGGCAAGGGTGCGGCGGAGTGATCATGCATCACACCGGTTAGCGGGCCGCGGCCCGAAAAATCGCGGCAAGCGCCAAAACACCAGAAGTTTGCAGTTCACTACTGCTATCGTATGCATACGCGCTTTACGGCTCCAAATCACCCAACGAGATGGGTAAGGCACAAAAGAAAACAGGAAAGGGACGATTGGATAAGTACTACAAGCTCGCAAAGTATGGCCGAACCTCTACATCCGGTTACAACCCCTTGACCATAATACACCTGCAGAGAACAAGGGTACCGTGCACGTTCTGCGTTCAAGCTGATCCAGCTGAACAAGAAATACTCCTTCTTGGAATCTGCGCGATGTTGCATCGACTTATGCGCCGCGCCCGGGGGATGGCTCCAGGTTGCAAGCAAGACAATGCCCGTGAACAGTCTCATCGTTGGTACGCAGAGCCTCTGCATTATCACAACTGCGGCTCTTTGATCCATTTGCTGAAAAAGTGTTCCTTAACAGGCGTTGACCTGGTAGCTATAAAGCCAATCCCACGAGTTGTCACCTTTTCAGCCGACATCACCACTGTTCATTGTCGCAACCTCCTCAGAAATGAGCTCAAGGACTGGAAGGCGGATGTGGTACTTCACGACGGCGCACCGAACGTCGGGACTGCTTGGATACAGGACGCATATTCTCAATCGGAGCTCGTTCTCATGAGTTTGAAGCTCGCGGTGGAATTCCTCACCAAAGGAGGAACATTCGTCTCGAAAGTGTTTCGAAGTAAGGACTACAACAACCTCATCTGGGTCTTCAATCAGTTGTTCAGTAAGGTTGAGGCAACGAAACCCCCCTCGTCTCGGTATGATTTCGCATCCACCGTTCATGTGTAGTGACCAATAGTTCACCAGAAATGTCTCCGCGGAGATATTTGTCGTTTGCCGCGAATTTCTTGCCCCGAAGTCCATTGACCCTAAATTTCTTGATCCCAAACACGTATTCAAGGACCTTGATGCTACCGCTCACCTCGAAAATGGTTTTACGGGAAGTAATGTACAGGCAAACGTATTCCAACCGGATAAGAAGCGGAGGCACCGCGACGGATACGCCGACAATGATTACACCCTGTTTAAGCAAATAGGTGTAGCAGAATTTATTCATACCCCCGACCCAATTAGCATACTAGGGACGGTGAACAAAATGACCTTTACCACAGAGGAAGAAACGGCGTACGTCCGCCAACCTTTCTTGGAGCTTCAACTTTATTCACGTGTGACAATGCTTGGCTAGATGGGCCTCGCTGCCTCTCACTCTTTCGGATGTCAAGGCCAACTTGGATGACCTCAAGGTCCTCGGGAAAGGAGATTTCAAAGCCTTACTCAAGTGGCGCACTGCCCTCAGAGAAGAGGTTTGTTTTTGAGCTCTGCCATTCTTCTATCTAAAGCCTCAATACTCTAGTTGGGTTTGGAAGTGAAAACAAAACACGTGGAGGAACTCACGGAGGCAGTTGAGGTTGTCGACCTTGTCGATGAAGACGAGAAGATCCAACAAGAGGTACGCACCTACATTTGGTCGCCACAACGTGTTTGTTTAAACCAGTTCTTAGCTGGAGCAACTCAATGCAGAGGCCGCCGGCCGAGCAAAGCGCGAGCGACGGAAGGCCAATGAAGTCAAGAGGAAGACGATCCAGAGAATGCAATTACATATGACCGCACCACTGGACATTGGTCTTGAACAAGCCGACGCGGTCCTTGGTCATGGTCAAGAGGACATATTTGACCTGGAAAATGCCGAGCGAATCCCAAGAAAGAAAGCTTTCTCTGATTTGGTCGACACGGACGATGAGGACGAGGATCCTGAAGGGAGCAAGGATGACAACAGCTTTGACAATGAAGCCATGGATACCGACGGAGAGCAGAATGGTCGGGTGCAGGCGCTTGAAAACGAGTTAGATGGACTATACGAAACCTATCGGGAGAGACTTGCCGAGCGAGATACTAAATTCAAAGCCCGTGAGGCAAGGCAGAACGACAGACGACGCGAAGAGTGGTCGGGCATCGACAGAGACGAACCCCAAACTGACATAGATGAAGATGACGAAGGCGGTGGTTGGCATGAAATGGAGCAGCGTAAGGCCAAGGGTGATGAGTCGGATTCCTCATCAACGGATGAGGAAGGCGCGCCGTCATCACCCCAATTATCCAAACGCAAGCGACTTCACCAGCAGGAGACACCCCGGAAGAAGACACGACTGTTGACTTCCCTTGAGGAGCCCCAGACCGCATCTCAAATGTCAAGAAAGGCGAATGTGTGGTTTAGCCAGGACGTTTTCGACGGACTAGCTCACTTGAGCGAGAGTGATGACGAGGAAGAAAATACCTCACAGCCTTTGTTGGACGTCGAGGTGAGGTTTTAGTTTTACTGAAGTTTAATGCTCATGCATTGCCAGGCATCGGTATCGGAAGACGATGACTCAAAGTCGCAGACAGACTTTGAAGTTGTGCCACAAGAATTGGACGACGCAGAGATGTGGGATGTCAACGACCTAAATGAGGACGAGTTGAAAGCATCTCAAATAAAAAGTACTATTCTCGTAAATATGGGATCCCGTGGCTGACTGATCGAATGAACAGAGCATGGCTTACTCACAGCAGAGGCGGTGTCTCTCGCTCAAGACCTTGTCAATCGAAGAAAAACGAAAACAGAACTCATCAACGATGGCTTCACGCGCTATACTCTCAACTCGAAAGAAGGCCTGCCTTCGTGGTTCCTTGACGATGAGGCCAAGCATTACACCCCTAACATACCTATCACGAAGGAAGCCGTGCAGGCATTACGCGCCAAACAGCGCGCTCTCGACGCCCGACCCATCAAGAAGGTTGCAGAAGCAAAGGCACGAAAGAAGTTCAAGGCTGCCCAGCGTCTAGAGAAGGCTTTGAAGAAAGCCGACGGTATCACAAAGACAACCGACCTAACTGAACGCGAGAAGGCACAGGAGGTGGAGAAACTTATGCGCCGAGGCCTGGTGAAGAGCAGGAAGAAGAAGGAGGTCAAAGTAGTCGTCGCAAAGGGCGCTCATAAAGGCCTGAAGGGCAGACCGAAAGGCGTCAAGGGTCGTTATGTCATGGTCGACTCGCGGATGAGAAAAGAGGCGAGTTTCTCTTTCGTCTTGTTATCATAAAGTGGTGGTGTCTGATATTATACCCTAGGTACGTGCGAAAAAGAGGCAAGAAAAGGAAAACAAAAAACGCAAGCGTAATTAGGCTCGCGCTCCACGCTACGAGCGTATTCCTCTAGCACGTTCCTAAGTAGGTAGATAGTATATCCGATTCTGCGGCTAGGCGCATGAGACGCACACCGTATCGATTACAAGGGCAAAGTCTAGGGGTGCACGGAGTTTCTAGGACTAGTCCTTGCCGTCATCTGATCACATTTTTGGAGGAAAGCGTCCCACTCGCGTGGGGAGTCAAGTCTGTCTGATGAAATCTTTATTCAGGCGCAGTCTAGTCAGTTGCTGAAACTTTGCGCAACATAAGACGATCGTACCACACAAACGGCGGAATGATGCCCGCTTTCGAGATCGAGTGTGCTCTCGGATGTAACTGCGATCTCCGGAGAAGCGTCCAAAGACAGTGATTCCGTGCTTTGTCGAACGCTAGCGTTAGTCACGAGAACATATTCTCGGCTGTCGTGTAATAAGCGAAGTGGGGGCACTGGCTGCACAACTCCTAGATCACTGGAAATCAAACTACAGAGAGGTGTCAGCTGTGTAATGTAAAGGTACATGACACGCACAAGTTGTCAAGGTCGTTCATGTAGGTGACTAGTTCACTAGGATACTGATTGGAACCAAGGCTGTTCATGTCTGACATATTGAAGCGAAGGTCCATTCGACTGATACGCAAACACCAATAAGTGGGACTTCAAAACAACAGTCGATGGACCGCACCGATCAGGCATTAGGATATCTAAATTAGCGGAACTGCCGCTCCAGAACATCGCACCTGCCAGAACGCTTCCGTCTGGATTGCCCACGGAAGATTGCACTTGTTTCAGGTCAACGAGTGGGACCTCGAGCCGTATAAAATGGGTTGCTATATGTTCATTGCTGCTTTTTCCAAGGACGGGCAAACTACGATAAACCAAACGGTGGAGAACCTTTTGTTGCGATGGTAGTACCTTGACGAGATCGAGTGGAAGACTATAAAAAATCAACATAACGAATAAAGACCTTCGGGTTTCTCACCTGGGAATAAACGTAGCTGACGATCGCTCTGTCGAAAGCCAGGAACGCGTATCTGAGTAAGTCGACCCCCCCGCTTGTGAAGCCAACAAGGAGGATCGCGAAGGGGAAGGGAAGAGAATATGCCCTGATCTGACGGGGTTCAGTTGACGATAAGGCACGTCAGCATTGACGCTTACGAGGCAGAGACAAGCCTCCTCGACCCATGGCTGGGCAGAGAGGTATTCGTCATAAGCCAATGTTGGAGGCGAACCTCAGTCCTGAGGGTACGCTGAGGGGACCGATAAATTACCCGGACAATGCACTTACCCATCCATCGTGGAGATATTATTCTGTGAATTGGTAAGTCCACTAACACTCTGACTTTCCGAGTAGGTATCCCCAAGCCAATCGCCAACTCTACGCCACCGAAAGAAGGTACTTGATCCCATCATCAAGGGCAACGAACGAGGGATAGAAAAGGGATATAAGGCATATGCAAGGGGTGCGGTTGTTGGCGTGTGCAACCCCTGGTTGTGTGTTTGTTGAACGAGGAGTTCAGAGGGTTCTCTCTATAGTAGGAGCGTCAGAATGGCTCATAAAGTGACATAGCCCACATACTTGGTAATGAAGTCTGAACGATAGTCTCTGGGCTAACATGATATTTGTGGAATGCCTAGCTCGAACCCGTAACTTTTCAATAGGTTATCAGGATGTACTCAAATTTACAGCCTTCCTCTTACCTTCTGGTTACCAGCATTCTCCACGAAGGCTCCAGAAAGGCGTGAAATTCTCTGAAGGATCCCCTGTGAGACGGGTTGTGTAAATGGGGTGTCGATGGTATCCTCCACAATATCCTACTGACCGATGAGTATATCATAAAACACAAAGACAAAAAGGCAACGCACCTTTTTAACACCATCGACATATCTCTCGGCTTCCCTGACAGACCCACGACTTCCTTCTAAATATATGGCGAGGGGATTGGGTTTCACTGAAATGTGTATATTGTACTTCTTCGACAATTCGGAAAAGTCAGAACCATCTAGAGCGGGCGTAAGCGAACGGGTTTTGGAGGACGCGGGAACCAACCTTTTCCGAGTAGAACGAAAAGCTCGCTCGAGGTGAGTGGAACCGCTACGAAATGTGAGACAGATCGGCGTAATAGTCAGGGTGCACATACTACGGGAGACTACTTCAGTACGGTCCCTCTGTGCGCGTTTGAGTTCTCTGAGGGAAGGCCACTGCCACGCCTTCTCCACGATGGCCTCCGCGAGTGCCACTTTCTTTCGCTTGAGGCCTAGCCGGAAGCCATAATCCTGGGTAAAGCTCCGTAGTTGATCGCTGCTGAAGGAACGGCAAATGTTGTCCAGAAGAGTACGGTATTCGTGCGCGTACTTCGTTGATCGCGGGTCCGAGTGTTGTGGAGGTTTCAATCGTTCCAGGTCATGCAATGTCGGCGTAGCTCCATCTTCGAGAAGAGATAAAAGGTAAGATTCGGTTTTACTCGAGTCCGAAGCATGCCCGGCCGTGTCTATGCCATGTTCGCTTTTGCTCTGAGGACATTGTGGTTTGGAAGTATCCAGGACTTTGACTGTTCCACAGTCCACGCGCTTGTCAAAGGCAGATAGATTTGACAAAGTCGTGGCAAACCGAATACTACGTATCCAACGATGAGAAGGCCATGAAGAGGTTGGGAGAACGACACGACGACAGAGAGAAGAGAATGGCATACAGTCACGGGTGTAGTTGCCGGACCGGCTACACACCCAACGACCTACTTGCCGTCTTGCACCGTCACGGTGCTGATGACTGGACCTGGACCTGGACCTTCAATCAGGGTCACGTCCTCATCCTCGCCGACTGCTCCTTCCCAACCATTACTTTCTAAATACTCCATGAACCGCGCGTCCTCCTCAGCAAGGTCTACCCCAGTCATATCAGGCACGAAAAAGTATGTCACAAGGATACCCGTAACACCACAAATCGCGGCTATAATGAACGTCCATCTGAACGGCACAAGTGTTGCTCAGCTGCTAGCCTTTCGTTGGTTACAGGACACCAATGCCCACCTCTTTCCGAGGTTGTTTTGAATAGGAGTGAATGCTTGTGTACCGATTGCGGCGCCAGCCTTGCCGATCGCTGCTGACAACCCATAACACGTCCCTCTGCTCCAAGTCAGTGCGCTTACCAGGAACACCTTTCAGACTTGACACACCGAATGGGCGTCGCATATGACCTATGCACATGCGCAGTTTGTATGAGCATACGTCGAATAAACCGTATTGAACGTACTCTGCGCTGACGAGGCCAAGCATATCTCCAGGGCCCTGACATGCATAGTGAATTCTTCTGATAGACAGTCATATGGCCCAAGAACTAACTAGATTCCCGGACGATTGCATTAGACCATAACTGGAGAAATTAGACACATCAGTCGAGATGTAAACTTGGTCAAGAGCGAAAACGACACACAATACCACGAAGAGAGGAATAATCTTCGTGATTTTCTCGTATGCCAGCCCAATGGTCAAACCTGAGGATAGAAATGAGACCATGCCCTCCCATATGCAAGACAGTCCCAACCAAATATCAAATAACCACTGAAGCCCAGGATCATCTGGTTTTCTCAATGAGGTAGTGGTTGACTTTAATCTGAATCCTGGAGCTTACTGTGTTCCGGCGACCTAGAGGGTTACATAGAAGCGCTCCGATAAAGACACCAGGCAGCGCGATTGAGGAAAGAAGGAGTTGCCACTCCGCAATTTTCTTGATGTCGTTGTTGTGGATGACGCTCGAGATAATAGTTCCAGAAAACACGCCATTGGGGAAGGTCACAAAATCGTACAAAAACCTGAACAGCGTCAACACGTAAACATGCCCTGCGATGGGACCTACCATGCACCACAAGTGCCGATCAGTGATTTCCAATAACGCTTGAAAACCAGGCGGTAAGGCACACTCTCTAAAGCAAGGACCATCATATCAGCGACAGCTAACAGCTAATGAGGCATAAGGGCTCGCTGTACTCACTCTTAATAGCACCCTTACGGTAAAGTTTGGAGGTCAACATCCTCAATCGGAAAACCAGCACGGTGAGTGGGAGGATAATCCCAACGCCAAAGCAGACACGCCAAACCGTATTAAGATGATCCTCTCCGGCGATTGAAAGAACAATAAGGAAGACAGAACAAGCCAAGGGACCACCAAACTACCAAGAATAAACGTCACGACTGATACAAGGATACTGCAGATGCGTAACTCACGGAAAGGACGAAGTTTGTCGCCATGATGAAAACTATGAAACAACATGAGTGGAATCAGTCACCACACGCAAGTCAACCAAACCAAAAATGTATACCAGGGCCACGTTTGCTCAGCATGTGCTCGTTTGCTGCCTCGCTGGCACTTGTGGATGATGCAGGATACTCGCCGCCCACACCCTGGTACAGTAATGAGGATATAAGACTAGACAGTGTCAAAGTTACGAACAATACCCGTTAATCCCCGGGCAAAGGTTAAGAACCAGAACAATCCTTTGGCACTACCATGGGCGCCATGTGCAGCGGTGCCCAGTGTAGCACCGAGGACGATGAGGAGCGTAGTGAACACGAGTGCAACCTTCCGTCCCATGCGGTCGCACACCAAGCCAACAAATAGCTGGCCAATAATTGCACCTAGATAAGAGATAAAACCCAAGCAACGGTGACGCTCAAATGGGTATATTTACCGACTAAGAGCGCATTGGAAACCCGTGTGGAGACGGACGACGTATAGTCCTTTGGGTACAAGCGTTTAAACACCACCTAGCGCAATCTGGGTTACATCTGATTGTCCGAGCCGAAACGGCACCTGCATACATTGGACATCGTCATAAGATTGTTCTGATCTTTACCGTTTCTGTATCGTTAGCACCGGGCACACTGCGATGTTGGATAATCCACACAGTGGAACTTACATCCATCGCTAATGAGGCCAAATGCAGCAGCAGCAATCGTGAAGTATGCGCTTATTTTCTCTTTTCGAGTCGTGGTGACCCCCTTGTCAAGATCTCGAACGGCCATCGTGCTTGTCAGTATCACCTCGGCCTGCTTTGAGTCTTCTCCTGAACCCATGACGCGTGCACAGAATGGCTGTTAGTTGTTCTACCACCGAGGGAGAAGTGACGAAGGATGATGAAGCGCCACATGGTGCGAAATCTCGTCGTTGATATTTATACTGTACTTTGCTGGTACCCGCCCGCCACGGAGAGAAGCAGAAGCATACGCGCACGTGCGTCTGCAACTCAGGTTTGGGCAAGTGTAGACAGTAAAGGCTTCGTGCCAGTGGCCCGAGCCAAACAGCCGGACCAATACTAGCGTTCAGTACGTTCAGTTGTACAGAAGACCAGCACCGCGTTCAATGCGTCAATCTCCGAATCCCTTGAGACGTCAACTGCAAAAGATTCAAGCCTCTGGCATGACAAAGTGAAGCTTATCATCGTAGGGACAGTAAACGAGTCCCACAACCGTCACCACCGGATCTTGCTTCCATACACACGAAGCAACTGAGCAAGTAGTGACCACGTGAAGAAGTTCGTCATCATATCAGGCCAGCTGAGGTCCACTGGTAGGCCGTAGGAACTCTGGGATCTTTTGGTGTTGAACATTCATCCCTGGGTTCTTTCTA